>ERZ809201.264-NODE-264-length-29732-cov-4.150318_pt1 | contig 29732 bp, 23 predicted proteins | sample MGYA00520516_ERZ809201 | MGnify/ENA primary metagenome ERZ809201 (study PRJEB31570, sample SAMEA3213006) | Homo sapiens | biome: human-gut; feature: human gut; material: fecal | place: Sweden | collected 2011 ... | reverse complement strand
AGATCTGGGAGGAGGCCTCGGCCATCGCGTGCCGCTACCCGCCGCGGATGCCGCTCGTGCTTGCGAGCGACTCGTGGCACCAGGGCGTGATCGGCATCGCCGCCTCGCGCCTGAGCGAGGAGTTCCACCTGCCGACGATCATGATCTGCTGCGACGGCGAGCGCGGCAAGGGCTCGTGCCGCAGCTTCGGCGGCTTCAACCTGTACAATGCCCTGAGCGCCTGCTCGGAGTATCTCGAAGGCTTCGGCGGCCACGCGCTGGCAGCCGGGCTGACGATCCGGCGCGAGAACATCGACCGCTTCCGCCGCGCGCTCGGCGAGTATTACCGCCAGAACCCGGCCGACGACCTGCCGGAGCTCACGTGCGACCTGCGCGTGAACGATCCGCACCTGCTGACCATGCCGTGCATCGAGTCGCTCGACGCGCTCGAGCCGTGCGGCAACGGCAACCCCAAGCCCCTGCTGTGCATCACGGGCGCGCGGCTCGTCAACGCCGTGCCCATCGGCGGCGGCCGCCACCTGCGGCTGCATTTTGCCAAGGGCGGGTATAATTATGCCGGCATCTTCTTCTCGTGCACCCCGGCGCAGCTGGGCGTGCGCATCGGCCAGTGGGTGGACGTGGCCTTCACGCCGCAGATCAACGAATTCCGCGGCCGCCGCAGCGTGCAGCTGCTCGTGACCGACGTGCGCCCGAGTGACCCGCTGCCCCTGTGCCGCGCGCTGCTGAAAAATCAGTGCATCCCCGCGTGGGACACGGTGGATCTCTATCCCCTGCGCGCGGACTTCGCCGTGGCGTGGCGGTGGCTGAACGCGCCGGTGGCCTTCCCGCTCGAGGAGCTGCCCGCGCGCGCGCCCATGCGGCCGGAGAAGTTCTGCGTGTGCCTGCGCGTCATGGCCGAGATGGGTCTCGCCGCCGTGGACTTTGACGGCGAAACGCTGCGCCTGCGCCCCCTGCCGACGAGCGGCAAGGTGGACCTTGGCGCGTCGAAGCTGCTGCAGACCCTGCGCGAGCGCCGCCAGAGCCTGCTATGAAACACTTGCAAGAAATCCCCATTCCGTTCGGGAAAGGAGCTGTCCCTATGTCTGAAGCGACCCGCGCCGAAAACGTGGCCCCGGTGCCCTACGACCTTGAGGCCCATTATCAGGAGCTGGAACAGAAGATCACCGCCGCCGGCATCCCGGCCGATCTTGGCCGCGTGCGCGCGGCCTTCGAGTGCGCCGACCGGGCCCACTCCGGCCAGAAGCGCCGCGACGGCTCGCCCTACGTGTCGCACTGCATCGCCGCCGCCATCATCACGGCGGAGATGGGGCTCGACGAGGACTCGATCATCGCCGCGCTGCTGCACGACACGATCGAGGACACCTCGCTCACGCACGAGGACATTGCGCGCAGCTTCGGCACCTCGGTGGCCGACATCGTCGAGGGCGTCACGAAGCTCACGCGCGTGCAGTACACGAGCGTCGAAGAGCAGCAGATGGAAAACATGCGCAAGATGCTCCTGGCCATGGCCAAGGACATCCGCGTCATCCTCATCAAGATGGCCGACCGCCTGCACAACATGCGCACGATGGCCTACCAGAGCGAGGAAAAGCAGCGCATCAAGTCCCTCGAGACGATGGAGATCTACGCCCCCATCGCGCACCGCCTCGGCATGCAGAAGATCAAGTGGGAGCTCGAAGACCTCTCGCTGCTGTATCTCGACCCCACGGGCTACAAGGCCATCACGGACGCGCTCGATCAGCGCATGCCGACGCTCGAAAAATTCATGGGCGAGATGCGCACGCAGATCCGCGAGCGTCTGGAGGCAGAGGGCGTGCACGCGACGATCTCGAGCCGCATCAAGCACATCTACAGCATCTACCGCAAAATGTACGCGCAAAAGCTCGACATCAACGGCATTTTCGACCTGTGCGCGTTTCGCGTCATCGTGGACACGATCCCCGACTGCTACAACGTGCTCGGCATCATCCATGATATGTATAAGCCGCTGCCCGGCCGCTTCAAGGACTACATCAGCACGCCGAAACCGAACATGTACCAGAGTGTGCACACGACGGTCATCGGCTCGGAGGGCATCCCGTTCGAGGTGCAGATCCGCACCTGGGAGATGCACATGACGGCGGAGTACGGCGTTGCGGCACACTGGAAATACAAGACCGGCAGCGGCGAGGGCACGAAGCCCGGCGACGAGGAGAAGTTCGCCTGGATCCGCCGCCTGCTCGAGACGCAGCAGGAGTCCGACGCGCAGGACTTTTTCCACAACCTGAAGGTGGATATGTTCGCCGACGAGGTGTTCGTGTTCTCGCCGAAGGGCGATGTCATCAATCTGCCCGCCGGCGCGACGCCGATCGACTTTGCCTACAGCATCCACTCCGCGATCGGCAACAGCATGGTCGGTGCGACGGTCAACGGCCGCATCGTGAACTTCGACTACGTGCTGCAAAACGGCGACATTGTCGACATCCGCACGTCGAAAAACGCGCCCGGCCCGAGCCGCGACTGGCTGAACCTCGCCAAGAGCGGCGCCGCGCGCACGAAGATCAAGCAATGGTTCAAAAAAGAGCGCCGCGAGGAGAACATCGTCCACGGCAAGGAGCAGTTTGAGCGCGAGCTGCGCGCCAACGGCATCGCCCCGGCCGACATCATGGGCGACGAGATCCTGCCGCTGATCCTCAAGCGGCTGGCCTTCACCTCGCTCGACGATCTGTACGCCGCCATCCGCCACGCGCACCGTCAACCGCATCCGCGACGAGATCCTGCGCAACCAGAAGGCCAACCAGAAAAACGCCATCGACCGCATCAACGAGGCGGCCGAGCGCCGCAACAAGCGTCCGCGCCACGCCGTGCACGGCATCCTCGTCGAGGGGCTGGACAACTGCCTCATCAAATTCTCCCGCTGCTGCACGCCGGTGCCCGGCGACAGCATCATCGGCTTCATCACGCGCGGCGCGGGCGTGTCCATCCACCGCACGGACTGCGAAAACTATCTCGCCAGCCGCGACAATCCGGAGACCGCCGGCCGCTGGATCCGCGTGAGCTGGGCCGAGCGCACCACCGATGCCTACAGCACGACGCTCATGATGCTCAGCGCGCAGCGCTCGGGCCTCGTCATGGACGTGGCCACGGCGCTCAACACGCTCAACGCCAAGGTGCGCACGCTCACCGCGCGCGACGTGGACAGCGGCCGCTCGACCATCACGATCACCGTCGAGGTGCACGACCTGGCTGAGCTGCGCACGATCATCAGCCGCCTGAGCGCCATCCGCGGCGTCATCCGCATCTCGCGCAGCGGCGCGTCCGACCCCGCAAAAGCCGCCGCGCACACCGCCGAGCTGCAGGCGGAACAGGAAAAGAAAGCCAAACAGGAGGGCAAAGCATGAGAGCCGTCGTCACCCGCGTTACCGAGGCGTCCGTCACGATCGACGGCGCCGAATACAGCCGCATCGGCAGGGGCTTCCTTGTCCTGCTGGGCGTGCACGTGTCCGATACGGCAGCGGAGGCCGACCGCATCGTCGACCGCATCTGCGGCCTGCGCGTGTTTGAGGACGCCAATGGCAAAATGAACGTCAACCCCGCCGACGCCGGGGCAGAGCTGCTCATCGTGAGCCAGTTCACCCTCTTTGCCGACTGCCGCTCCCGCCGCCCCGGCTTCACGGCCGCCGCCCGGCCGGAGACCGCCGTGCCGCTCTACGAGCGCGTGATCGCGGGCTGCGAGGCCCGCGGCTTCCCGGTGCGCACGGGCGTGTTCGGTGCGGACATGAAAGTTGCGTCCGTCAACGACGGCCCTGTCACCATCCTGCTCGATACCGATCATTTATAAAGGAGGCCACCCCATGCTCATCAAATGTCTGCCCGTCGGGCACCTCATGACCAACTGCTACATCGTCACGGACGAGACCACGCTCGAGTGCGCCGTCATCGACCCCGGCGACGAGTCCAACACCATCCTCTACTACCTCGAGGACAACCACCTCACCTGCCGCGCCATCCTGCTCACGCACGGCCACTACGACCACACCGGCGCCGTCTACGCCGTGCACGAGGAGACCGGCGCGCCCGTGTACATGAACGCGCTCGACGCGGGCACGGCCGTCGCCTTCGACAGCTACACGTTCACCCCGCCCGAGGGCACGATCTTTTATAAGGAGGGCGACGAGGTCAAGGTCGGCAATCTGACCTTCCGCGTCATGGAGACGCCCGGCCACACGCCCGGCGGCGTGACGCTCATCTGCGGCGACGCGCTCTTCACCGGCGACACGCTCTTCGCCGGTTCGTGCGGCCGCACGGATTTCGCCGGCGGCAGCATGGAGGTCGAGCTGCAGTCGCTGGCCAAGATCGCGGCTCTGCCCGGCGATTACGAGGTCTACCCCGGCCACATGGATTGCTCCACGCTCGAGACCGAGCGCCGCTTCAACCCCTACCTGACCGCGCTGCAAAACCGCGGACAGTAAAACTGCACAAAGGCAACCGGCAGAAGCACGCTTCTGCCGGTTTTTTGCCGGTTTCGGGAAAATGTGCCCGCGCGCCCTTGCAATCCGGGGGCAGACGTGGTATATTGTTCTCGCTCGAAAAACACCTGTCCGCTCGTCGCGGGCAATTTTCATCAAAACAAAGTGAGGGAACATCATGAACATCGGACTTCTGGGCTTTGGCGTTGTCGGCAGGGGCGTTTACGATATGCTCGCCGGCCGGGACGATATCCGCGCGGCGTGGGTGCTGTGCCGGCGCGATCTCGGCGAGCTGACGGCCCGAACCACCTACGAGATGCAGGACATTCTCGACGACCCGGCGGTGGACACCGTTGTGGAGGTCATGGGCGGCCTGCACCCGGCGTATGAATACGTGGCGGCCGCGCTGCGCGCCGGGAAGAACGTGGTGTCCTCGAACAAATACCTCATGTGCCGGTACTACGACGAACTCACCGCGCTCGCCAAAGAGCACGGCGCAGCGCTGCGGTGCACGGCAGCGGTCGGCGGCGGCATCCCGTGGCTGACAAACCTCGAAAAGGCCGCGCACGCCAACCATATCTCCCGCGTCTGGGGCATCCTCAACGGCACGACCAACTACATCATGGACGCGATGCACGGCAGCGACGCCGACTTTGCCGACGTGCTCGCGCAGGCGCAGGCGCTCGGCTATGCCGAGGCTGACCCCTCGGCCGATATCGACGGGCTGGACATTCAGCGCAAGCTGATCCTGTCCGCCAACGTGGCCTTCGGCGTGTCGCTGCGCGAGGCGGACGTGTCGGTGTTCGGCATCCGCAACGTGCGCAAGGCGGACATCGCCCGCTTTCAGGCGCACGGCTGCACGTGCAAGCTGATCGCAACGGCTGAGCAAAGCGGCGGCAGCATCCGCGCCTACGTCGAGCCGACGCTGCTGGGCCATGACGCGCTCGAGGCGGCCGTGCCCGCAAACTTCAACCTCATCAGCATGGAGGGCGACCGCATGGGCGTGCAGAGCTTCTTCGGTCAGGGCGCGGGCCGCTACCCGACGGCCTACAACGTCGTGCAGGATCTCGTGGACATCCGCCGCGGCGTGCATGCGTTTTACACCGACTCGTTCGTTCCGGCCGTACCGGACAATTCCGGCGTGCAGCACCGCTACTACGTGCGCACGCGCGCCGCGCTGCCGGAGCTGGCCGCCCTCGCCGAGGGCGACTGGGACGGCGCGGTCATCACGCAGCCCGTGCCCGTGAGCCGGATGCACGCGCTCATGGCGCAGGCGCTGGCACAGGACAGCGAGAGCTTCTTTGCCGCGCTGCAATAAGGAGGGCCCCATGCTGAAGGTTGCAAAATTCGGCGGCTCGTCGATGGCGGACGCCAAGCAGTTTGAAAAGGTGCGCGACATCGTGCGCGCCGACCCCGCGCGGAAGGTGATCGTCGTGTCCGCCGCCGGCAAGCGCAGCGCGGACGACCACAAGCTCACAGACCTGCTGTACCTGTGCTACGCGCACCTGCAGTACGGCGTGAACTGCGACGCCGTCTTTCAGATGATCTGCGATCGCTACATCGCCATCCGCGACGAATGCGGCCTGAACGTCGATATCGAGGCCGAGCTCGACGTGCTGCGCCGGCAGATGCGCGCCGGCATCTCGGAAGAGGAGCTCGTGTCGCGCGGCGAATATTTCTCCGCCCTGCTCATGGCGGACTACCTCGGCTACTCGTTTCTGGACGCGGAGCTGTGGGTGCGCTTTCAGTTTGACGGCTCGATCGACAAGGAGGCGTCCTACGCCGCGCTCCGGCGGCTGGCCGACGGGCGCAGCGTTGTCATCCCCGGCTTTTACGGCGTGACGCCCGATCGCAAGATCCGCACCTTTTCCCGCGGCGGCAGCGACATCACCGGCGCGCTCGCGGCCGCGGCGCTCGATGCCGACGTGTACGAAAACTGGACGGACGTGTCCGGCATCCTTATGGCCGACCCCCGCATCGTGCCCGACCCGCTGCCCATCGAGCGCATCACCTATAACGAGCTGCGTGAGCTGAGCTTCGTCGGCGCGCAGGTGCTGCATGAGGGCACGGTCTTCCCCGTGCGCGAGAAGAATATCCCGCTCAACATCCGCAACACCAACGACCCCGACCACCCCGGCACGCTCATCATGGAGTCGTTCGACGACGTGGACGACGGTCGGCTCATCACCGGCATCGCGGGCAAGAAAAACTACTCTATCATCACGATCGCCAAGTCCGGTATGTCCTCGAGCGTGGGCACGTTCCGGCATGTGTTCGAAGTGTTCGAGCGCCACGGCGTGAGCATCGAGTACGCCCCTAGCGGCATCGACTGCCTGTCGCTCGTCGTCTCGAGCGAAAAGGTCGCCCCCTGCCTGTACTCCATCCTCGGCGAGCTGGAAAAGCAGCTGCACCCGGACAATCTGCACGTGACGGAGAACATCTCCATCGTCGCGGCCGTCGGCCGGAAGATGGCCTTCCGCCCCGGCACGTCGGGCCGCATCTTCGCCGCGCTCGGCGAGCACGGCATCAACATCCGCATGATCTCGCAGGGGCCGGATGAGCTCAACATCATCGTCGGCGTGGACACGAAGGATTTCGCGCCCGCCATCCAGGTCCTGTACAACAGCTTTGTGAAATAAGAAAGGAAGTTTTCAAATATGAAGCAGTATCGCGTAGCCATTCTCGGCGCCAGCGGCGCCGTCGGGCAGGAAATGATGAAGATCCTCGCCGAGCGCAAGTTCCCCGTCGGGGAGCTGCACCTGCTCGCAAGCGCCCGCTCGGCCGGCAAGGTCGTGTCGTGGCAGGGACAGAATATCGCCCTCGAGGAGGCAACAGACGCCGCCTTCTCCGGCATGGACATCGTCCTCGGCGCGGCGGAAAACGACATTGCCGAGCGCTTCGCCCCTGCGATCGTGCGCTCCGGCGCCGTGTTCGTGGATAACTCCTCGGCCTTTCGCTTGGACCCAAACGTACCGCTCGTCGTGCCGGAGATCAACGCCGGAGACGTGAAGCTGCACCACGGCATCATCTCGAACCCCAACTGCTCGACCATCATCACGCTGACCGCCATCAACGCGCTGCGCAAGCTCTCACCCATCCGCGACATGGTCGTGTCGACGTATCAGGCCGTATCCGGCGCGGGCGCGGGCGGCCCGATCGAGCTGCAAAACGAGGTCGACGCCCTGCGTGCCGGCAAGAGCTACGCGCCGAAGGTGTTCGCGCACCAGATCGCCTACAACGTCATCCCGCAGATCGGCGGCGAGCAGTGCGACGGCTACACCTCCGAGGAGATGAAGCTCCAGAACGAGGGCCGCAAGATCCTGCACCTGCCGGACATGAACGTCTCGTGCACCTGCGTGCGCGTGCCCGTCGTGCGCAGCCACTCCATCTCCGCCACCGTGCACTTCGTGCACCACATCTCCGTCGACGAGGCGCGCGCGGCCATCGCCGCCGCCCCCGGCTGCCGCCTCGTGGACGATCTCGACGCGCTGCAGTACCCCATGCCGCTCGACACGTCGGATCAGGACCTCGTGTTCGTCGGCCGCATCCGCCCCGACCTGACCGACCCCAACGGCCTGTGCCTCTGGTGCTGCGGCGACCAGGTGCGCAAGGGCGCGGCCACCAACTGCGTGCAGATCGCGGAGCTGCTGATCCAAAACGCCTGAAAAAGCAAAACGCCCCCGGCGGCTTCTTCTTGAAGCCGCCGGGGTTCCGTTTTGCGATACATGGCGGCAGAATCCGCCCCCTTGCGCAAGCGGCGCGGGTGTGGTATCCGCCGCATCCGGCACACGGTCATGGCCGGTGAGTCGGACGACTGAAACAGAAAAACGCCGCGGAGGCCTCCGCGGCGTTTTTTGTTATCCCTTGAGCTGCTGCGCGTATTCCTCCTGCGGCCGCAGACGGCCGACGGCCGAGAACGACACGCGGTCAAAGTCCAGCGTCTCGCGCGCAAGGCCGAGGATGTCCTCGCGCGTGACGGCGTCGTAGCGCGCGAGCACCTCGTCCGCCGGGAGCACCCGGCCGAGGTACAGCTCGGAATAGCCGAGCTTGTTCATGCGCGAGGCGGTGGATTCCTCCGCCATGAGCACGCTCGCGTGCACCTGTTCGCGCGCGCGGTCGAGCTCCGACTGCGTGACGCCGTCGGTGCGGAAGCGCTCGAGCTCGTCGCGGATGAGCGCGAGCGCGCGCTGCTCCGTCTCGCGGCCGACGGCGGCGGAGATGCCGAACATGCCGCAGTCGAGAAAGCTCGCCGTGTAGGTGTAGATGGCGTAGCACAGACCGTTTTTCTCGCGCACGGTCTGAAACAGGCGCGAGGACATGTTCCCGCCGAGGATGGACGAGAGCAGCGCCATGGTGAAGCGCTCCTCCGCCCCCGTCGGCAGGCCGGGAAAGCCGATGCTGATCTGGTTTTGCTCGATGGCCTTGCGCTTGAGCGTGAAGGCTGGGGTGTAGCTGCCGGACCGCATGGTCAGATCCGGCCGCACGGGCAGCCACGAAAAGTGCGCGGCGAGGCGCGCGATGTTCTCATCCGTGAAGCTGCCGGACACGGCGATAACGATGCGCGGCGCGATATAGTGCGCGATCTGAAACGAGCGCAGGCGCGCACCCGTCAGCCGGTCGATCGTGGCCGGGCGTCCGAGCACCGGCCGCCCCAGCGCGCCGGGGAAGGCGGCGCCGATGAGCCGCTCCGTGACCAGATCCTCCGGCGTGTCGGCGTACATGTCCATCTCCTCGCGGATGACGCCGCGTTCGTTATCTGCGTCCGTCTCGGAAAAGTTCGATGTGAAGAGCATCTCGGCGAGCAGATCGCCCGCGCGGTCGAGGTGCTCGTCGAGCACGCGCGCATAGTAGCACGTGCCCTCGCGCGTGGTGTAGGCGTTCACCTGGCCGCCGATGGCGTCCATGCGTTCTGCCAGCTCGGAGGCGGAGTGCTGTGCCGTCCCCTTGAAGAGCATATGCTCGATAAAGTGCGCGCTACCGGCCTCGCACGGCGACTCATACCGTGACCCAACGCCGACCCACACGCCGATGGCCGCCGAGCGCACGTGCGGCATGTGCTCGTAGACGATGCGCACGCCGTTCGGCAGCGTCTGTTTTTCGTACATAATGTGCTGTCCCCCCGTGGAAAAGTGGGCGGGGTGTATGCGCACCCCGCCCACACAGTTGTGCCGAAATTACATCAGGCCCTTTTCACGCATCGCGTCCTTGCGGGACAGGTCGATGCGGCCGCGATCGTCGACATTCATGACCTTGACCCAGGTCATGTCGCCGATCTTGAGCACATCCTCGACCTTTTCGGTGCGCTTGAACTCGAGATCCTTGATCTTGACGAGGCCGTCCTTGCCCGGAGCCAGCTCGACCCATGCGCCGAAGTCGCTGCGGATGTTGGAGACCTTGCCATAGTACAGCTCGCCGACTTCCGGCTCGAAGACGATGTTCTCGATGGTCTTGCGCGCGGCGCGGCAGGCCTCGATGTCCTCGGACGCGATGAAGATGGAGCCGTCGTCCTCGATGTCGATCTTGCAGCCGGTGTCGGCGCAGATCTTCTGGATGACTTTGCCGCCCGAGCCGATGACCTCGCGGATCTTGTCGGGGTTGATCTTCATCTGGATCATCTTCGGGGCGGAATCGGCCAGCTCCTTGCGCGGCTCGGCGATCGCCTTGAGCATGATCTCATCGAGGATCTGGAAGCGGGCCTCGCGCGTCATGCGGAACGCTTCCTTGACGATCTCGTGCTTGAGGCCGTCGTTCTTGAGGTCCATCTGGATGGCGGTGATGCCCTGCTTCGTGCCGGCGACCTTGAAGTCCATCTCGCCGTGGAAGTCCTCAACGCCCTGAATGTCGATGAAGGTGGTGAAGTCGTCGCCGTCCTGGATCAGACCGCAGGAGATGCCGGCGACCGGCGCCTTGATGGGCACGCCGGCGTCCATGAGCGCGAGCGTGGAGCCGCAGATGGAGCCCTGCGACGTGGAACCGTTGGACGAGAGCACCTCGGACACCACACGGATGGCATACGGGAACTCCTCGACCGGCGGGATGACGCACTGCAGCGCCTTCTCAACGAGCGCGCCGTGGCCATACTCGCGGCGGTTGGTGCTGCGGGCGGCGCGGGCGTCGCCGGTGGAATACGGCGGCATGTTGTAGTGGTGCATGAAGCGCTTTTCTTCCTCTTCCCAGATGGTGTCGAGCTTCTGGGACATGGACAGCGTGGCGAGCGTGGCGATAGACAGCACCTGCGTCTGGCCGCGGGTGAACAGGCCCGAGCCGTGCACGCGCGGGATCACGCCGACCTCGGCGTCGAGCGGGCGGATCTCGTTCATCTTGCGGCCGTCGACACGATGACCGGCAAGCAGCCACTTCTTGACGATCTTCTTCTGCATCTTGTAGAGGATCTCGTCCATGTACTGCATCATGTCCGGGTGCTCGGCTTCATATTTTTCCTGCACGGCGGCGATCCATTCATTCACGCGCGCCTCGCGCACGTTCTTGTCGTCGGTGTCCATGCAGTACTCCATGCCTTCCATCTCGTTGGCGCACAGGAGCTCGAACAGATCCTCGTCAAAGGAGGCGTGCTCATACTCAAACTTCGGCTTGCCGATCTCGCTGACCATCTTGTCGATGAGATCGAGCACGGGCTGCAGGTGCTCGTGCGCCTGCACGATGCCCTCGTACATCACATCATCCGGCACCTGGTCGGCCTCGGACTCGATCATGACGATCTTCTTGTGCGTGGCCGCGATGGTGGTGGTCATGCGGTTGGTCTTGCGCTGCTCCTGCGTGGGATTGAAGAGGTACTTCTCGCCGTCCCAGCCGAGGACGATGCCGGCGATGGGGCCGTTGAACGGCACGTCGGAGATGCTCACGGCGGCGCTCGCGCCGATCATGGCGGTGATCTCCGGGCTGCAGTCGCGGTCGACGGACAGCACTTCACAGGCGATGATGACGTCGTTGCGCAGGTCGCTCGGGAAGAGCGGGCGCATCGGGCGGTCGATCAGGCGGCTGGCGAGCACGGCGGGCAGGCTGGGCTTGCCCTCGCGGCGCATGAAGCTGCCGGGGATGCGGCCGACGGCGTAGAGCTTTTCGTTAAAATCAACGGACAGCGGGAAGTAATCCACGCCGTCTTTCGGGCGGGCGGAGGCCGTGCAGGTGACGAGCACGGTCGTCTCGCCGTAGCTGACGAGGACGGCGGAGTTGCACAGCTCTGCGAGTTTGCCGGTCTCCATGACGAGGGGACGGCCTTCATACTCGATCTCGTAGCGCTTGTAGTTGGGGAACTGCTTGTGCGTGGTGATGATCATGGGTTCTGGTGCTCCTTTCTTTTGTTGGCGGAAACGCCAGAGCCAGCACTTGCATCCACGTCCCATGCGCGATGGGGCGCAGATTCAAATACTGGGCAGCGGCGCTCCCGAAAATGGGCTGCCGGGGCGGAAACGAAAAAAGCAGGGGGACAATATGAAATTATCCCCCTGCGTTCAAACGTTCATACCCTTCGGAAAAGCCGAACTTACTTGCGGATGTTCAGCTTTGCAATGATCGCACGATAGCGCTCGATGTCCTTCTTGGCGAGGTAGTCGAGCAGACGGCGGCGCTTACCGACCATCTTGTACATGCCCAGACGGCTGTGCTTGTCGTTCGGGTGCACCTTCAGGTGCTCGGTGAGCTGGTGGATGCGCTCGGTGAGGATGGCGATCTGGACCTCCGGAGAACCGGTGTCGCCCTCGTGCGTCTTGTTGGCTTCGATGACTGCGGTCTTTTCAGCTTTGGTGATCATGGTGATGACTTCCTTTCTTTGTTTTCGTATCCGCTGGCGCAGAACCGGGCAGAAAGGCACCGCTGCAAAGCGGCAAGCCCCGGATCCGGGCACATGGACTGTTTTACAATACCACACCCCGCGGTACTTGTAAAGAGAAATCTTTCTCCATACGCCGCGCGGCGCAAAATTCCCGCCGCCGTCTCGGCGGACAGCGGCGGGAACGGGCCAAACTTATTTCGCGCCCTTGCCGTGGGCGGCCTTCATGCGGCGCTCATGGTCGAGGATGCGCTTGCGGATGCGCAGGCTCTTGGGCGTGACCTCGAGCAGCTCGTCGTCCGCGAGGAACTCCAGGCACTGCTCCAGGCTCAGCTTGCGCGGCGGCACGAGACGCAGCGCGTCGTCAGAGCCGGCGGCGCGGGTGTTGGTCAGCTGCTTTTTCTTGCAGACGTTGACGGTGATGTCCTCCTGCTTCGGCGACACACCGACGACCATGCCGGCATACACGGGCACGCCCGCACCGATGAACAGCTGGCCGCGCTCCTGCGCGTTGAACAGGCCGTAGGTGATGCTCTCGCCGGTCTCGAACGAGACGAGCGAGCCGGTGTTGCGGCGGCTGAGGTCACCCTTATAGGGGGCGTAGCTGTCAAAGACGGAGGCCATGATGCCCTCGCCCTTCGTATCGGTCAGAAATTCGTTGCGGTAGCCGAACAGGCCGCGCGCCGGCACGAGAAACTCCAGACGCGTGCGCTTGCCGATGGGCTCCATCTGCTGCAGTTCACCCTTGCGGGCGCTGAGCTTTTCGATCACGGCGCCGACGGCATCGGCCGGGACGTCGGCGACAAGGCGCTCGATCGGCTCGCACTTCTGGCCGTTGATCGTCTGGTAGAGCACGCGCGGGGGCGAGACCTGGAACTCATAGCCCTCGCGGCGCATGGTCTCGATGAGGATGGACAGCGACATTTCGCCGCGGCCGGCGACGTTGAACGAATCCGTCGCGCCCTCGAGATCGCTCACGCGCAGGGACACGTCCTTGAGCGTCTCGCGGTAGAGCCGCTCGCGGATCTGGCGGCTGGTGACGAACTTGCCCTCGCGGCCGGCAAACGGGCCGTCGTTGACGGAGAAGGTCATCTCCATCGTGGGCGCGGAAATCTTCACGAACTCGATCGGCTCGACGCAGCTCGGCGCGCAGATCGTGTCGCCGATGGTAATGTCGCCGATGCCGGACATGGCGATGATGCTGCCGGCCTCCGCCTCCGTGACGGGCACGCGCTGCAGGCCCTCAAACTCATACATGGACACGGCCTTGGCCTTCTTGGCCGGGGCGTCCGGTTCGTGGTAGTTGCACACGGCGATCTCCTCGTTCTGACGGATGACGCCGCGCTCGATGCGGCCGATGGCGATGCGGCCGACAAACTCATTGTAGTCGATGGACGACACGAGCATCTGGAACGGCGCGTCGACGTTCTGCTCCGGCGCGGGGATATACTCCAGAATGGTGTCGAACAGCGGGCGCAGGTCCTTGCCCGGCACATCCGGGGAGTAGGACGCGGTACCCTGACGGCCCGAGCAGAAGAGCATGGGCGAGTCGAGCTGTTCGTCGGTCGCATTGAGGTCCATGAGCAGTTCGAGCACCTCGTCGATGACCTCGTGGATACGCTGGTCGGGGCGGTCGATCTTGTTGATGACGACGATGACGCGGTGACCGAGCTCGAGCGCCTTGCTGAGCACGAAGCGCGTCTGCGGCATGGGGCCCTCGGCGGCGTCGACGAGCAGGATGACGCCGTTGACCATCTTCAGGACACGCTCGACCTCGCCGCCGAAGTCGGCGTGGCCCGGGGTGTCGACGATGTTGATCTTCGTGTCGCCGTAGCGCACGGCGGTATTCTTGGCCAGGATCGTGATGCCGCGCTCGCGCTCCAGGTCGTTGGAGTCCATGACGCGGTCGACGACCTCCTGATTTTCACGGTAGACGCCGCTCTGCTTGAGCATCTCGTCGACCAGGGTGGTCTTGCCGTGGTCAACGTGGGCGATGATGGCGACGTTTCTCAATTTCTCCATTTTGCACACTTCCTCAACGCAAATACATATTTCAAATGATTTCTGTTCGCACGAAATTGTATTTTAGCATGGAAAACCTGATATTGCAACAGTTTTTCGTGTTTACATTCCCCGAACGGCATGATAAAATGTGTTCATATCTGTATTTTTCGTTTTTGAGGGGGCAGACCATGGATTCCAACTTCTTTGCGCTCATTTCGCGCATGCGCTATATCGCGCGCTGGGGCCTGATGCGCAACGCCCTGCCCGAGAACATTCAGGAGCACAGCCACATGGTGGCCGTGCTGGCGCACGCGCTCGGCGTCATCCGGCGCGACATTTTCCACCAGCCGTGCGACGTCAACGCGCTCGCAACTGCGGCGCTGTATCACGATGCGTCGGAGATCCTCACGGGCGACCTGCCGACGCCGATCAAGTATCACAACGCGGAGATCATGTCGGCCTACCACGCGGTGGAGGATCTGGCCGTGCAGAAGCTGCTCGGCATGCTGCCGCCGGAGCTGCGCGAGACCTATGCCGATGTGCTCGCCGAGGACAAGGACGGCGACATTTACCCGCTCGTGAAGGCGGCCGACAAGCTCTCAGCCTACATCAAGTGCATCGAGGAGCGCAAGGCCGGCAACAACGAGTTTCTCTCCGCCGAGGCGCAGACGCGCGCGGCGCTCGAGGCATCCCCCCTGCCGGAGGTGCAGTATTTTCTGGAGCATTTCATCCCCGCGTTCGAGCGCGATCTCGACGAGCTCGGCGCGATCGGTCAATAAGGAGGACAAACCATGCGTGCAATCGTAACCGTGATTGGAAAAGACCGTGTCGGCATCATCGCCGACGTGACCGCCCTGCTGGCGCAGTACGGCGTGAACGTGCTGGACATCAGCCAGACGGTATTGCAGGAATACTTCACGATGATCATGCTCGTGGACGCAGCGCAGTGCACCGTGCCGTTTGCAGACCTCGCCCGCACGCTCGACGAGGCCGGCACACAGCGCGGCCTGCAGATCCGCGCCCAGCGCGAGCACATCTTCAACGCCATGCACCGCATCTGAGAGGACACGCCCATGATCAACCGCAGTGAAATTTTGCAGACGATCGCCATGATCGACCAGCAGCACCTCGACATCCGCACCATCACGATGGGCATCTCCCTGCTCGACTGCGCGGACACGGACATCGAGCGCAGCTGCACGAAGGTATACGACAAGATCTGCCGCCTTGCGGGCGATCTCGTGCGCACGGGCGAAGATATCGAGGCCGAGTTCGGCATCCCCATCGTCAATAAGCGCGTGTCCGTCACGCCCATCTCCCTCGTCGGAGCGGGCACGGGCGCGCAGTCCTATGTGCCGTATGCCAAAGCGCTCGACCGCGCCGCGCACGAGATCGGCGTCAACTTCCTCGGCGGCTTTTCCGCGCTCGTGCACAAGGGCATGACGGAATCTGACCGCGTGCTCATCGCCTCCATCCCGGAGGCGCTGGCGGAAACGGAGCTGGTGTGCGCGAGCGTGAACGTCGGCTCGACGCGCGCGGGCATCAACATGGACGCCGTGGCCGAGATGGGCCGCACCGTCAAGCGCGCCGCCGCGCTTACGGCCGATCAGGGCGGCATGGCCTGCGCCAAGCTCGTGGTCTTTGCCAACGCCGTGGAGGACAACCCCTTCATGGCCGGGGCGTTTCACGGCGTGGGCGAGCCGGAATGCGAGGTGCACGTCGGCGTGTCCGGGCCGGGCGTGGTGCAGCACGCGCTGCAGAGCGTGCATGGCCAGCCGTTCGACGTCGTGGCCGAGACGGTGAAAAAGACGGCCTTCCGCATCACGCGCATGGGCCAGCTCGTGGCGCAGGAGGCGTCCGCGCGGCTGGGCGTGCCGTTCGGCATCGTGGACCTGTCGCTCCCGCCGTCGGCGACAGCGTGGCCGCCGTGCTCGAGGAGATGGGGCTGGAGTCCGTCGGCGGGCCCGGCACCACGGCAGCGCTCGCGCTGCTCAACGACGCGGTGAAAAAAGGCGGCGTCATGGCGTCGTCTCACGTCGGCGGGCTCTCGGGTGCGTTCATCCCCGTGTCGGAGGATGCCGGCATGATCGCCGCGGCCGAGGCCGGCCGCCTGACGATCGAGAAGCTCGAGGCCATGACGTGCGTGTGCTCCGTGGGGCTGGACATGATCGCCGTGCCCGGCGACACGCCGGCCGAGACGATCTCCGCCATCATCGCGGACGAGGCCGCCATCGGCATGATCAACAACAAGACCACCGCCGTGCGCATCATCCCCGCCCCCGGCAAGCAGGTGGGCGACACGGTGGCGTTCGGCGGCCTGCTCGGCAGCGCGCCGGTCATGCCGGTCAACCGCTGCAGCGCGGCCGACTTCATCGCCCGCGGCGGGCGCATCCCCGCCCCGCTGCACAGCCTGAAAAACTGAGAGGAGAGCAAAGCCTTGACACAGGAAAAGATGGACCGCATCAGCGAGCTGACGCGCATCGCGCGCGAGCGCGACCTGACCCCCGAGGAGCAGGCCGAGCGCAAGGCACTGCGCGAGGAATACATCGCCGACTGGCGCCGCAGCACGATCGACGTGCTCGAAAACACGTACATCGACCACGGCGACGGCCGCATCACGAAACTGCCGAAGAAAAAGCGCTGAGCCGTCACGCTCTTGACAAGCGCGGCATATCGTGTTATACAAGAAAGAGGAATTCCCCTCATGAGGGGGAAAATTGACCGGAAGGAGCCTGAGCCATGCGTCTTTGCAGCTGCAGCAGCATCCGGGTCGCGGCATGTCCGACGGCCTGTTGTTGTCGTGCGCAAAGAAGCGTCGCTTTCTGCCGGTAAGTCCACGGCCGCGCCCAAAAGGTACGTCCGTCATGCATCCACATGGTCATGCAGCGCAGGAAGCGAAACGCTTCCTGCGCTTTTTTGCCTGTGGCGCTATGTGAAAGAAGAAGGAGTGTCCCCATCATGACGCAAAAAAGTCTGCTGCACGCCGTGGCGGCGCAGATCGCCAACGGCTACGAAACGGCCGAGGTACCCATGTACAGCGAGCAGCTGCGCATGCCCGACCGCAAGGTCATCATCAAGATCATCGAGAACCTGCAGAAAGTGTTCTTCCCGGCGTATTTCGCGGGCGGCACGGTGTCGCACGTCTCGGCCGAGACGTTTGCGGAGTTCCTGCTCGGCGAGATCTACACCGACCTATGCGAGCAGGTGCACCTGGCGTTTTCCAACACGATCAAGGACGAGGCGGAGCTGCGCGAGCGCACGAGCGCCGTGTGCGACCGCTTCCTGTGCCGCCTGCCGCAGATCCAGGCCATGCTCATGAAGGACGTGGCCGCAAACTTCGACGGCGACCCCGCCGCCGGCAGCAAGGAGGAGGTCATCTTCTCCTACCCCGGCCTGTACGCGATCTTCGTCTACCGCGTGGCGCACGAGCTCTACGAGAGCAAGGTTCCGCTCATCCCGCGCATCATGAGCGAGTACGCCCACGGCGCGACCGGCATTGACATCAACCCCGGCGCGCAGATCGGCGAATATTTCTTCATCGACCACGGCACCGGCATCGTCGTCGGCGAGACGACGATCATCGGCGACCACGTCAAGCTCTATCAGGGCGTGACGCTCGGCGCGCTCAGCCCGCGCCACGGCCATGCCGTGACCGGCAAGCGCCACCCCACCGTCGGCGACAACGCCACGATCTACTCCGGCGCGTCCATCCTCGGCGGCAAGACCGTCATCGGCGCAAACTCCGTCATCGGCGGCAACTCGTTCATCACCGAGTCCATAGCCCCGAACACGAAGGCCAGCACCGAGACCCCGCGCATGATCTTCCGCGTCGCGCAGCCGAAGCCCAGCGACGAGAAATAAGGCATAAATACACAAAACACCGCAGGCCGACCGGCCTGCGGTGTTTTTACCTTATGCAGTTTCGCGCGCTCACAATACCCCGATGCCGATGCTCAGCACCGCGCCGACGAGCACGATGCCGATGCCGACGAGACACAGCACCACGACGACGGCGGTGCTCATCTGCCGGCGCGAGGCGATCGCCCCGATGGTGAGGCCGAGCCCCATCAGCGCGGACACCGCGAGCACGAGCCACGCACCGCCCTTCATTTGCAGAGGGCGACGGCGGTCTTCGCCGCGACGCGGGCGTTATTGAGCACGAGCTGGATGTTGCTCTCGAGACTGTCGCCGCCGGTGAGCTCCGCCACACGGGCAAGCAGGAACGGCGTGGTCTCCTTGCCGTGGATGCCCTGCTCATGGCTCTCGGCGAGCGCCTGATCGATGGCCTTGTCGATGACGGTCTTGTCCATGGCATACTGCTGCGGGATCGGGTTCGTGACGAGCATGCCGGTCTTGAGCCCCAGGTCGCGCTGCGCCTGGAAGATGGCAGCCAGATCCTCCGGCGTGTCGACGCGCGCGTCAACGCCGAGGCCGCTCTCGCGGGTATAGAACGCGGGCAGCTCGTCCGTGCCGTAGCCGAGCACGGGCACGCCCTTCGTCTCCAGATACTCCAGCGTCAGGCCGAGGTCGAGGATGGCCTTCGCACCCGCGCACACGACCATGACCGGCGTCTGCGCCAGCTCTTCGAGGTCGGCGGAGATGTCCATGGTCGTCTCGGCGCCGCGGTGCACGCCGCCGATGCCGCCGGTGGCAAAGACCTGGATGCCCGCCATATGGGCGATCATCATCGTCGTGGTAACGGTGGTCGCGCCGTCCGCGCCGCGCGCGCAGATGACCGGCAGATCGCGGCGGGAGACCTTGGCGACCTTGCGCCCGGCCTTGCCGAGGTAGGTGATCTCCTCCTTGGACAGGCCGGCCTTCAGGCGGCCGCCGAGGATGGCGATGGTGGCGGGCACGGCGCCGTTGTCGCGCAGGGTCTGCTCGACGAGCAGGGCCGTCTCGACGTTTTTCGGATAGGGCATGCCGTGGGAGATGATCGTGCTCTCGAGCGCGACGACCGGGCGGCCGTCCGCGAGCGCCTGCTGCACCTCGGGTGCGATGTCCAGATATTTGTTCATGTTCATAATCAAAAACCTCCTTGGTTGTGTCGGTCCGCTTGGTTCGCCTATATTGTAAAAGGTTTTCCGAAATTGTCAAGCACAATCCATCCGCAGCCGTTCCGGCCGCGGTCAAAAGGAGGCTGCCGAAGCAGCCTCCCAAAAATGCATATACAAAAAATCACGCAGCCAGGGCCATCGGAGTCGGTTCGGGAACCGGTTCGGGGTCCTCTCCGGGATGCACAGCCTGATCCATGCCGATGTTGTAGAGGTTGAAGAACACCTGCGCAAGCTGCGCGCGCGTGAGCATACCCGTCGGGGCAAAGTGCGTAGCATCCATGCCGTTCATGATGCCGCCCAGGTAGCAGAACGCCACGCCCGCTCTCGCCCAGGAAGCGACGCTGCCGCCGTCCGCGATCTCAGCCAGAGCCGCATCGACCAGATCCGCGCCGAGCTTCACATCGGCCATACGCAAGAGGATGGTCGCCATCTCCTGACGGCTGACGGCCCGCGCCGGACGGTACGTGCCGTCCTCATAGCCCTTCAGGATGCCGGTGCTGCTGGCCCAGAGCATGGCATCGTAATACCACGCACCCGGAGCAACGTCCGCAAATGCGCCCGTTCTCTCCACGGTCGGCGAACCGGCGAGCCGGTAGAGCACCTGCGCGACCATGGCGCGGGTCGTCGTCACGTTCGGCGCAAACTCGGTCGCGGTCATGCCGTTCATCAGGCCGGAAGCCTGTGCGAAATCGACAGCCGCCTTGTACCAGCCGCTCTGCGCATCGGTGAAGGTGTTGGGCACAAAGACCAGATTCGGCATGGCCTTGAGCAGGTCGGCCGTGGCCGCCTCGACCGCTTCCGTCGTCTTCGCTGCCTTGTAGGCTGCATAAGCCGCCTTCACGCCCTGGACAGAGTCTTCCGTGTACGCCGACAGGTCGCACAGCAGGCTCATATTCTCCAGGAACGTCCCGCGGGCCTCCAGCTCTTCAGCGGACGCCGCTCTCACGATGCGGTCGCCCGGCAGGGCGTATTCCTCGCCGATGACACCGCCAAGCACCTCGGTAATGTATTCCATGACCACTTCGTCCAGCGGCAGGCCGGTGTCGAACTGGTCGGTCGCCGCCGCAAAGGCGTGGTAGGTATCGCCGCCGCCGGCCGCGAAGTTGTTCGTGACGACAGCATAGACAGCATCCTTGTAAAATTCGAAGCCGTTGACCCCGGTGATCTCCACGCGCTGGATGCTCTTCGGGCCATAGTAGGTGGATTTGGGATAGGGCTCCTCGGCCTTGTCGTACGGCTCATAGGTCTTGAGGGCAAACTGCAGGCCGGCCACCTGCGGGAAACCGCCGAGGGATTCCGGCGTGCAGAAAGTACTGGCCTCGAGCGCCTCAAGCAGCTCGGCACCGGTCACGTAAACAACTGCCAGCGTGTTGCCGAACGGCAGCACGGTGTTGATGTCCTTCTTGGTGATGTCGCCCGCCTTGACAGTCGCGCGGATACCGCCGCCGTTGGTGATGGCGACCACCATTTCAGGATCCACTTCCAGCGCGGCATCGGTGCGGATCTTCCAGAGCATGGCGTCCGTGATCAGGTCGCCGAGGTTGGTCTCAGAGTCACGGTTGCCGTCGGGGGCCTTCGCGCCGTTGAGCGTGACCTTGCTGACGGCAAACTTCTCGCCATAGGCCTTGTCGATGGGGTCGATGATGGCCTTGGCGGCCGCGGCGACCTTCTCATCGCGCGTTTTGTAGTCAACGACGGTGACGTCCTTGCCTTCGACCTGCTCCTTGTGCCAGATGGCCTTGAGCTCGTTGCCGACGATCTGCTTCGTGGCGTTGTCAATGGTGATGACGCCGATGTTGGCAAAGGCCGTGCCCGTGGACTGGATGGCCTCGCCGTTCGGGCCGGCGGTGATCACGCTGTGGGAGTGGCCGTCGATGATGAAGTCGATGCCCTTCACGTTCTTGGCCAGGTCATAGGAGGTGTAGGGCTCGGAGCTGCCGTCGATGCCCAAGTGGGACAGGCAGACGATGAGGTCTGCGCCCTGCTCCTTGAGGGCTTTGACCTGCGCGTCCGCGCAGGCATAGAGCTCTTTGCCGTCCTTGCCCGCGAGGAACTTCAGGCCCTCGATCAGCTTCGGGTTGGCCTTGGTCTGCGCTTCGGGCGTCTCGAGACCGAAGAAGCCGATCTTCACGCCGCCCTTTTCGATGATGGTGTTGGCATCGAAAATGGTCTTGCCGTCGGCGCCGAGCACGTCGGCGCACAGGACCTTGAACTTGGCAGCCTTCATGTTCTCCGCCAGCTGGGCATAGCCGTAGTCGAACTCATGGTTGCCGATGGTGGCCACATCGTAGCCGGTGGCGTTCATCATCGTCACCGCGTCCGCGCCCTTATGGACGCTGACGTAGACGGTGCCCTGACTGTAGTCGCCGGCGTCGGCCAGGATGACCTCGGCGCCCTGCGCCTCATAGTCTGCCTTCAGGGATGCCATGGCCGCATACAGGTCGATCGCACCGTGCACGTCGTTCGAGTGCAGGATGACGGTCTTGCCGGTGAGCGGCTTTGCCTCGTCAGCTGCAAATGCCGTGCACGACAGACTCAGGATCAGGCACAGCACCAGCAGCAGCGAAAGCAGTTTCTTCGTGTGCTTCATGTGATATCCTCCATTTTTTGAATTTGGGATATCGCTGTTTTGATTATAGCATCCCATGAGAAAAATTGGGATGGGCTTTGCGCAAAAAGTGCGGCAAATCCGGCGCGCAATTTGAACAAAATTATTCGTCATTTTTGCCACATTTGTCAAATAACCGAAGCAGACACCGTTTTCTTCTTTTCCCCATTTACAACGCTTCAGATAATATGATAAACTATTGTTTCAAAGTGTTATTTGAAAGGAGCCGAACGATGAGCTACGCAGACGAGGTCTTTATCCGCAACTGCCGCGACATTCTGACGCACGGCGTCTGGGACACCGATCAGGCGGTGCGCCCCCACTGGGAGGACGACGGCGCGCCGGCGCACACGGTCAAAAAGTTCGGCATCGTCAACCGCTATGACCTGTCCAAAGAATTTCCGCTGCTGACACTGCGGCGCACCTACTGGAAGACCGCCGTGGACGAGCTGCTGTGGATCTGGCAGCAGAAGTCGAACAACATCCACGACCTGCGCGGCCACATCTGGGATCAGTGGGCCGACGAGACCGGCTCGATCGGCAAGGCCTACGGCTACCAGCTCGGCGTCAAGCACCAGTATCCCGAGGGTGAATTCGACCAGGTGGACCGCGTGCTCTACGACCTGAAGCACAACCCTGCCTCCCGCCGCATCCTGACGAATATTTATACGTTCGAGGATCTGCACGAGATGGCGCTCTATCCATGCGCGTACTCGATGACGTTCAACGTCTCGGGCAACACGCTCAACGCCATCCTCAACCAGCGCAGCCAGGACATGCTCGCGGCGAACAACTGGAACGTCGTGCAGTACGCCGTGCTCGTGCACATGTTCGCGCAGGTGTCCGGTCTGCAGGCGGGCGAGCTGGTGCACGTCATTGCCGACGCGCACATCTACGACCGCCACGTGCCGGTCATCGAGCAGCTGATCCAGAACGAGCCGAAACCGGCACCGCAGTTTTTCATCGACCCGGACGTGCACGATTTTTACGCCTTCACCCGCGACAGCTTCCGCGTCGAGGGGTACGAATACAGCGAGTTCACGGGGAAGATCCCCATCGCGGTGTAAGGGGGGGCTGAGCCATGGATGCGATCGTCGCCGTCTATGCCGACTGGGGCATCGGGGCCAAGGGCACGCAGCCGCTCGTGATCCCGGCCGACCGCCGCCGCTTCCGCGAGCTGACGATGGGCACGGCCGTGATCGTCGGCCGGCGCACGCTGGACGATTTTCCGGGCGGCAGGCCGCTGCCGGGGCGCGAAAACCTCGTGCTCACGCGGCAGAACATCGTGATCGAGGGCGCGCAGGTGGTGCACTCCCCGGCGGAGGCCGCGGCCGCCGCCGCGCAGTATGACCGCTGCTTCGTCATCGGCGGAGACAGCGTGTTTCGGCAGATGTTTCCCCACCTGGCGCGCGTATACGTCACGAAAATCGACGCTGTGCCCCACTCGGACGTGTTTTTCCCGGATCTGGACGCCGACCCCGCGTGGCGCTGCGTATCCGCCGAGCCGCGCGCGGAGCACGACGGCGTGGGCTATCAGTTTTGCGTGTACGAAAAAGCAGAAGCATAAAAAGCCTCGCAGAGTTTGCCGCCCGCAGGCGGAAAAAAAGTGCAATCATTTTCTCGCGCGACATGTGCGTGAGAGAAAATACTTCTCAGACTGCAAGTGTGGAATTTGTGCGCCACAGGCACACAAATTCTGCGCACAGCAGACTGCAAGCCTTTTGTCGGGAAAACCTCCGGTTTTTCCGACAAACTCAAAACCGCCGCTTTCCGAAGAGGAAAGCGGCGGTTTTTTCTGCCTTCACCCGGTGAGCACCGTGAGTGAGAGCGCGTTGATGCACATGTGGAAAAACACCGGCGGCCAGATCGAGCGCGTCTGCTCATAGCAGAACGTGAGCGCGGCCGACACCGGCACATACGCCAGCGCCGAGAGCAGCAGCTTCGGATCCTGATACACGAGCACATACTGCCAGACATGGTAGAGCGAGAAGAGCGCGATCGACGCGGCATAGGCCCAAAAGCGGCTCTTCGGCCGGATCGTGCCGAAGACCACGCCGCGAAACAGGCACTCCTCCACGAGCGGCGCCATGAGCACCGCGACGGCGATCATGCGCTTGTAGTCCGTCCGGGCGAGGCCGGTCACGGCATCGTTGTTCGGCACGGGCAGCTCGCCGATGAGGCTCGTGCCGAGCTGCAGCACGAGCGAGAGCAGCACGTCGATGCCGTAGGCGGCAAACATCATGCCGAGGCAGCGCAGGATGCTGCCGACCATCGTGTCAAAGCTGCGGCGCAGAAACCGCCACATGGCGATGAGCGTGAACACAAGGCCGCAGAGGTAATACAGAACGTTGCACGTCACGTCCGACGGCTGCTCGCCGAGCGCCGCCAGGAGCAGCATGCCGAGCGTCAGCGGCAGCACGACCGCATGGATGGGGAAATACACCCAGCCCGCGATGCGCGCGCCGCGCGGCATGGGGTCTGTCCACGCCGTGTTGGGATGTTCCACGTCAGCCCCTCGCTTTCTGCTGCAGCTCAAAGAGCAGGCGCATGGCCTCGAGTGGCGTGATCGTGTTGAGGTCGATGCTGCGCAGCTGCTCGGCGATTTCGTCCCCGGCCGCGTCGCCGAGCGTCATCTGCGCCGCATCCTGCGCCGCGTGGGCGGGCGCGGCCAGCTCCGTCGCGCCGGACTCCAGCTCGCGCAGGTAGGTCTTGGCCTTCGTAATGATCGCGTCGGGCACGCCGGCGAGCTTGGCGACCTCGATGCCGTAGCTGTCGTCGGCCGCGCCGGCGACGATCTTGCGCAGGAACAGCAGCGTGCCGCCCTGCTTTTTGGCCGTGATGTTGTAGTTGCGCACGCCGGGCAGCGTCTGCTCGAGCGCGGTCAGCTCGTGGTAGTGCGTGGCGAACATGGTCTTGGCGCCGAGGCGGCGGGGGTCGGCGCAGTATTCGAGCACCGCGCGGGCAATGGCCATGCCGTCGTAGGTGGACGTGCCGCGGCCGATCTCATCAAGGATGAGCAGGCTCTGCGCCGTGGCGTGGCGGAGGATGTTGGCCATCTCGCTCATCTCGACCATGAACGTGCTCTGCCCGGCGGCGAGATCGTCGGACGCGCCAATGCGCGTGAACACGCGGTCGACCACGCCGATGACGGCGCTCTTGGCCGGGACGAACGAGCCCATCTGCGCCATGAGCACGATGAGCGCAGTCTGGCGCATATATGTGGATTTACCGGCCATGTTCGGCCCGGTCACGATGGCGACGCGGTCGTCCGCGTCGTTGAGGAACGTGTCGTTCGGGACAAAGAGGCTGTCCTTCTGCGCCTGCTCCACGACGGGGTGACGCCCCTCGCGGATATCGAGCGTGCGCGAGAGATCGACCTCGGGGCAGACGTAGTGGTTTTTCACCGCCGTCTCCGCCAGCGAGCACAGCGCGTCGAGCCGGGCCACGGCGTCCGCCGCCGCCTGCACGCGCGCGACCTCGCCCGCGACGAGCTGGCGCACCTCGTTGAAGAGCGTGTACTCCAGCTCCGCGATGCGCTCGCGCGCCGTCAGGAGCGTGTTCTCGAGGTCTTTGAGCTCGCGCGTGAAATAGCGCTCGCTCGACACCAGCGTCTGCTTGCGGATATAGCCGTCCGGCAGCTCGGTGACGCCCGCGCTGTTCGGAATGTCGATGTAGTAGCCAAAAACCTTGTTGTAGCCGACCTTGAGCTTTTTCGCGCCGGTGCGCTCGCGCTCGCGCTGCTCGAGCTCGGCGACGGTCTGCGCGCCGTGGTCGCGCACGTTGCGTAGGCGGTCGACCTCCTCGCTGTAGCCTGGGCGGAGGATGCCGCCCTCGCGCACGGAAAACGGCGGTTCGTCGCAGATGGCGCGGTCGATGCGCGCGCAGAGATCGGCGAGCGTGTCCATCTGCGCAATATCGCGCAGGGCCGCACTGTGCACATCCTTCAGCAGCGCTGTCAGGTTCGGCAGCTGCGCGCAGCACAGGGCCAGCGCGTGCAGGTCGCGCCCGTTGGCAGAGCCGTACACCGCGCGGGAGACAAGGCGCTGCATGTCGCCGATCTCGCGCAGGCAGCGGATGAGCTCGCCCCGCAGGACGTTGTCGCCCACCAGCTCCTCCACCGCGCCGAGGCGGCGGCGGATCTGCACGGGGCTGAGCAGCGGGCGCTCCACCCACGCGCGCAGCAGGCGGCCGCCCATGGGCGTTTTCGTCTTGTCGAGCACCCAGAGGAGGCTGCCGCGCTTTTCGCCGGAGCGGAGGTTTTCCGTCAGCTCCAGGTTGCGGCGCGTGGTGTAGTCCAGCTCCATGTAGTGGTCGTCACCCAGCAGCTCCAGCCGCCGGATGTGGCCGAGGTCGCACTTTTGCGTCTCGTGCAGGTAGGCCAGCAGCGCCCCGGCCGCGCACACGGCCGCCGGCGCTTCGCCGAGGCCGAGCGCGTCCGTGCTCTGCACGCCAAACTGCTCGCACACGCGCGCGGCTGCCGCCATGTATTCAAACCGGTCGCCGCCCGCCTCGACCAGACTGCCGAGGCGCTTGGTGAGGAAGGTGCGGATGTCGTCATTTTCCGCCGCCGCGTCGGCGCACACGGCCTCACGCGGAGCGAAGCGGCCGAGCTCGTTGAGGATGTGGCTCACGGCGTCGGCCGGATAGTTCGCGGCGCAGAATTCCCCCGTCGAGAGGTCGCAGAACGCCGTGCCGCCGGACTGCCCGCTGAGATATACCGCGCAGAGGTAGTTCGATTTGTTCTCCTCGAGCATGGACGAGGCCGTGACTGTGCCGGGCGTGATGATGCGGATCACGTCGCGGTCGACCAGCCCCTTGGCCAGCGCGGGGTCTTCCAGCTGCTCGCAGATGGCCACCTTGTAGCCCTTGGCGATCAGGCGGCCGATGTACGCCTCGGCCGAGTGGTACGGCACGCCGCACATGGGCGTGCGCTCGGCCGAATCCTCGACATTGCGGTCGCGCGTCGTGAGCGTGAGGTCGAGCTCGCGCGCGGCCAGGCGCGCGTCGTCGTCGAACATCTCATAGAAATCGCCCAGCCGGAAAAACAGCAGGCAGTCGGGGTTGCGCTGCTTGATCTCGTAATATTGCCGCTTCATCGGCGTCAGTTCCGCCATGCGTCATACCTCCTCGCCATAGAGCGCCCAGGTGTTGCTGCCGGTGATCTTCACGTCCACGAACTGCCCGACGAGGGACGCGTCCCCGCGCATATGCACGAGGCGGCCGCCCTTCGTGCGCGCCGTGAGCGGATGGTCGCCCCGGCCGTCGGCCCCGTCGACGAGCACGCGCTGCACGCTGCCCTCATAGGCGCGGTGCTTTTCCTCCGAGATGCGGTTGGCCGCCGCGACGAGCGCGTCAAAGCGCACCTGCTTCTGCGCGCGGGTGTAGGGGTCGGGCATCTTCGCCGCCGGCGTGCCGACGCGCGGCGAGTAGATGAAGGTGAACATCGCGTCGTAGCGCACGGTCTCGATGAGCGAGAGCGTGTCGTCAAATTCGGCGTCCGTCTCGCCGGGGAAACCCACGATGATGTCCGTCGTGAGCACAAGATCGGGCATGTACTGCCGCGCGAGCGCCACCTGCGCCAGATATTTCTCGCGCGTGTAGCCGCGGTTCATCGCGTGCAGGACGCGGTCGTTGCCGCTCTGCACGGGCAGGTGCATCTGGTGCGCGCACTTTTCGCACTCGGCCATGGCGCGAAAGAGCTTTTCCGTCGCGTCCTTCGGGTGGCTGCTCATGAAGCGGATGACAAAGTCGCCCGGGATGGCGTTGAGCCGCCGGATGAGGTCGGCAAAGTCCACGTCCTCGTCGAGGTCGCGGCCGTAGGAGTCGACGTTCTGCCCCAGGAGCGTGATGTCCTTATATCCCGCCGCGACGAGCTCGCGTGCCTCGCGCTCGATCTCGTCCGGGTGGCGGGAGCGCTCGCGCCCGCGCACATACGGCACGATGCAGTAGGTGCAGAAGTTGTTGCACCCGTACATGATCGACAGCCATGCCTTGACGCTGCCGTCGCGCTGCTGGGGGATGCCCTCGGCCACGCTGCCGTCCGCCGGCGCGATGGCGAACACCCGCCGGTGCTCGGTGCAGACGGTGCGCAGCAGCTCCGGGAAGCGCCACAGCTCATGCGGGCCGAAGACGAGGTCGACGATGCGGTAGGACTTTTTCAGCTTCTCGGCCACGTGCGCCTGCTGCGCCATGCAGCCGCAGACCGCGATGATCTGGTTGGGGTTGCGCGCCTTGGTGTGCGTCAGCGCGCCGACGTTGCCGAACACGCGCGTCTCGGCGTGCTCGCGCACGGCGCAGGTGTTCATGACGACAACGTCGGCCGCGAATTCGTCCTGTGTGAAATCAAAGCCCATGGCGCGCAGATAACCGCGCAGCTTTTCGCTGTCGGCCTCGTTCTGCTGGCAGCCGTAGGTATCGACCATGGCCAGCGGCTGGCGGCCGCCGGCGGTAAAGTGCGCGCGCAGCTGCGCGCAGATATCCAACTGGTGCTGGATGTCCGATTCGGGGATCTCCGTTCTCTGATAGCTCATGCGATGCTCCTGCCTGTCCGGCCTGGCCGGATAAAATTTGAAGTGTGATAGAATATTGTAGCATTTCGCGGTGGAATTTTCAATGACAATCCTTTATAATATACGCGCGGGGCGCACGCGCCCCATGGACTGTACTTAAAGGAGGGCAAACGATGCCCGATATTCAAATTCTCTCTCCGCATCTGGCGGATCTGATCGCCGCGGGCGAGGTCGTGGAGCGGCCCGCCTCGGTGGTCAAGGAGCTGGTGGAAAACGCATTTGACGCCGGGGCCCGCACCGTGACGGTGGAGCTGCGCGGCGGCGGCGCGACGCGCGTGACGGACGACGGCTGCGGCATGGCGCCCGAGGACGCAGGCATCGCGTTTTTGCGCCACGCGACGAGCAAGCTGCACGACGAGCAGGGGCTCGAGGCCATCGGCACGATGGGCTTTCGCGGCGAGGCGCTGGCCGCGATCAGCGCCGTGTCGCACATCACGCTCACGACGCGGCAGCGCGGCGCGGCATCCGGCACGCACATGACGCTCGACGCGGGCGACATTCAGGACATGTACGAGACCGGCTGCCCCGAGGGCACGACGATGATCGTGCGCGACCTGTTTTTCAACACGCCCGCGCGGCGCAAATTCCTGAAGTCCGACCGCGCGGAAGGCGCGGCCTGCGCCGCCGCCGCGCTGCGGTGCGCGCTCGGCCGGCCGGACGTGTCCGTGCGCTGCATCCGCGACGGGGAGGAGGTCTTCTTCTCCCCCGGCGACAACAAGCTCGACAGCTGCGTCTACAGTCTGCTCGGGCGCGACCTCGCCATGAGCCTGCTGCCCTGCGAGGGCGAGTCCGACGGCGCGCGCGTGCACGGCTTCATCTCCTCGCCCGCCGCCGGGCGCGGCAGCCGCGCGCAGCAGTACTTCTTCTGCAACGGCCGGTGGATCCGCTCCGCCGCACTGCAGGCCGCGCTCGAACAGGCCTACCGCAACACGCTGCTCGTGGGCCGCTTCCCCGCGTGCGTGCTATATGTGGAGCTCGGCTGTGCGGCCGTGGACGTGAACGTCCACCCGGCCAAGACCGAGGTAAAGTTCACGCACGAGCGCGCGGTGTTTGACGCCGTGTATTACGGCGCGCGCGCCGCGCTCGAAGCGGAAAAAGCGCCTGTGACCACGCTGGCGAAGGCGGCTGCCAGACCGGCGCCCGCGCCGAAGGCAGACCCGTTCGTGCCGGCTGCGCCGAAAGCAGCCCCGGCCGCGCCCGCAGCGCCGGCATTTGCGCCCGCGCGCACCTATGCCCCCGCCGCCCCGGCGGAGGAGA
>ERZ809201.240-NODE-240-length-31519-cov-6.118866_pt1 | contig 31519 bp, 27 predicted proteins | sample MGYA00520516_ERZ809201 | MGnify/ENA primary metagenome ERZ809201 (study PRJEB31570, sample SAMEA3213006) | Homo sapiens | biome: human-gut; feature: human gut; material: fecal | place: Sweden | collected 2011 ... | reverse complement strand
AAACGCAGGTGCCGTGCTCGTTCTCTCGCTCGGCTGCGAGAACAACCAGCCAGATGATTTCATGAAGATGCTCGGCAACTATGATCACGACCGCATCAAACTTCTTGTAACACAGAAGGTTGAAGGCGATGAGCTCGAGGAAGGCATGAAGATTCTGCGCAACCTCTATGCCCTGGCTAAGGAAGACAAGCGCGAGGAAGTTCCGGTAAGCAAACTGCGCGTAGGTTTGAAGTGTGGCGGTTCTGACGGCTTCAGCGGAATTACAGCCAACCCATTGGTAGGTGAATTTAGCGACTGGCTCGTAGCTCAGGGCGGTACAAGCATCCTGACAGAGGTACCGGAAATGTTTGGCGCAGAAACCATTCTGATGAACCGTTGCGAAAATAAGGAACTCTTCGACAAGACCGTTCACCTGATTAACGACTTCAAGGAGTACTTCCTGAGCCATGGTGAACCAGTTGGCGAGAACCCTTCTCCAGGTAACAAGGCAGGTGGTATCTCAACCCTCGAAGATAAGGCTTTGGGTTGCACCCAGAAGTGCGGCCGTGCTCCGGTAAGCGGCGTGCTCCAATATGGCGACCGTCTGGAGACAACCGGTTTGAACCTGCTTTCAGCTCCGGGTAACGACCTTGTAGCAGCCACAGCTCTGGCTTCAGCAGGTTGCCAGCTCGTTCTCTTCACCACAGGTCGCGGAACCCCATTCGGAACCTTTGTGCCAACGATGAAGATTTCTACCAACAGCAATCTGGCAAAGAACAAGCCAAACTGGATTGACTTCAACGCCGGCGCTCTGGTAGAAGGTGTAGAAATGAAAGACTTGGTAAGCAAGTTTATTGATAAGATTATAGCCGTAGCAAGTGGCGAGGAGGCTCGCAACGAGTATAATGGCTATCGTGAAATCTCCATCTTCAAGAATGGAGTAACTCTTTAATTAAGAAGAAAAAAGAAGTATGAGTAATAACAAAGGTTTGCTGGCGTTGTCGCCATTATTTTTGCTGATTGTCCTCATCGTGGCTTTTACCGTATATTCGGTAGACAGCAGCCATCAGGACACCAGCCTCTCGCTCACAGTAGCGTTCATGATTTCGAGCATTTATGCCGTGGCTATTTCCGGCGGAATGCCTGTCAGGAAACGAGTGGACACATACAGCAAGGGTGCCGGCGCCAACAACCTGATGCTCATGCTCTGGATTTACGTGCTGGCTGGCTCGTTTGCCGCATCAGCCAAGGCGATGGGAGCCGTTGATGCAACCGTCAACCTGGCGCTCAGCATCCTGCCAGCCAGCATGATTCTGCCAGGACTCTTCCTGGCTGCCTGCTTTATCTCCGTATCTATCGGAACAAGTGTGGGAACCGTAGTGGCTCTGGTTCCGATAGCCGCCGGACTGGCCCACTCGATGGATGCTAACGTAGGCATGATGACCGCCATCATCGTAGGTGGCGCTTATTTCGGCGACAACCTCTCGTTCATCTCCGATACGACGGTTGTTGCTACGCAGACGCAGAACTGCAAGATGAGCGATAAGTTCAAGGTCAACTCCATGATTGTGGTTCCGGCCGCCGTACTCGTGCTCATCGCCTATTCTGTCATGGGAGTCGGTCTTCAGACCCCAACCCACATCAACGAGGTAGAATACATGAAAGTATTGCCTTACCTCACCGTCCTCATTACCGCTATTGCCGGCATGAATGTAATGGCTGTTCTCACTCTGGGCACCCTACTCTGTGGCGCCATCGGCATAGGCAGTCATCTTCTGGGTGCCTCCGGAAGCTACGACCTCTTTGGCTGGTTCTCAGCCATGGGCAACGGCATTATCGGCATGGGCGAACTCATTATCATCGCCATGATGGCAGGTGGTATGCTCGAAATCATCCGCGAAAACGGCGGAATCGATTTCATCATCAACAAGATTACAGGCCACGTAAACAGCAAGCGTGGAGCCGAACTTTCTATCGCCGCCCTCGTTTCGATGGTAAACATCTGTACGGCAAATAATACGGTAGCGATTCTGACAGTAGGAAATATTTCGAAAAAGATAGGCGACCGGTTTGGCGTAGACAACCGCAAGGCAGCCAGCATTCTCGACACCTTCTCATGCATGGTTCAGGGATTGATTCCTTATGGCGTGCAGATGCTCCTGGCAGCCGGCCTGGCCAATCTCAGTCCGATGGACATTCTTCCTTATCTCTACGATAGGTGTGGCAGCCCTGCTGGCCATCCTCTTGCGCTATCCTAAGAGATACAGTTAGGAAGACTTCTAAAAATCAGAGGAGGGTCTCCTTCTGCGTTAGAGATTTCTTGACAGGAAGAACAAAACTTTATTATTGACTATTAATAAGAACAAGGCATATGAATTTTCTTCAGCGCAACCTTTTTACTAAGCTCCGTGCCGACAACTTCGGCATCAACGAAGAAATGGAACCGATGACTACCTTTAAGAAGAAAAAGATAGCTCAGATGCTCAAGAACGTGAATGATGTTCCTGCCGGAGAGGTGAAGATGAACAACGGTTTTCTGAACCGACGGCTCAGCAAGATTCAGGAAGATGAACGCCACGCCATCGATACCTCTATCGAGACTATTTATCTGCTGCGCATCATCGTGGCAAACGTAAATGGAATGCTGGCTAACGGAATCAATCTCAGAGGAATCATCCAGTTGGGAGACTACCTGAGAACCCGAGGCGACAAGGTAGATTTCGTGAAACTGGAGAAGTGGCTTGCCAAGCTCCGCATCCAGCGCATCGCCCAGCTGGAAGGAAGCGTGCTCATCATCTTCTTCGATTTTGAACAGGACGAAATCCCATTCGTTCATCACATAGAAAGAGGCGCCTACAAGCTGACGCTCCGTTCGCTCTACTATAATATCATGGATCAGCAGGCCATTCAGTTTGAGCAGACCAGCAGCGGCTTTGTACGCACCACGGGGGGAACCATGCGCAAGAATCTGCGCCGCAGCATGCGCTATCTGCAATACGCTCCGATAGAAACCATGAGCAATTTCATGAACAATTTCTTCCGTTCATTATCTGAGATTGAAGAATAAATTTCAGTAAGGATTGAAGGGGTTAACCTGGGATTCATCAGGACGAAGAGTAAAATATCTATAAAATTAATCTCTTAGTAGTACGATTTTCATCTGATTTTCGTATCTTTGCATCTATGAAAAAGTTATTTATCTCTATTATAGCATCCATTATTGCCTTGGGAGCCCATGCCCAGGTGCAATGCGAAGACACTTGTCGGCACGTTCACGGCATCGACTTGAGTCATTATCAGGGCAACGTGTTCTGGGAAACCGTGGGCGACAACTCTAAGATGGCTTACGTTTATCTGAAAGCTACCGAGGGCGGAACCAACATCGACAGCAAATACAAGAAGAATATCGACCTGGCTCATCGCTACGGAATGAAAGTAGGTTCTTATCATTTCTACAGACCCCGCATCCCACAGCAGACGCAGTTGGAAAATTTCAAGGCCCAATGCCGTCCGGGAGATCAGGACCTCTTGCCTATGATTGATGTGGAGACGAAAAGCGGCATGAATACAGAAGAATTCTGCGATTCGCTCTTTAAGTTTTTGCATCTCGTAGAGAAAGCATATAAGCAGAAACCCCTCATCTATACGGGAGCCAATTTCTATGACAACTATCTTCTAGGCAAGCTAGACAGCTACAAGCTGATGATTGCCCAGTATACGAAGCGCATCCCTGTATTGCGCGATGGTAGAGATTTCGAAATGTGGCAATATACGGGTAAGGGCAAACTCAACGGAATAAACGGCTATGTTGACAAAAGCCGTTTCATGGGGCGCCACAAGCTCAGAGAAATCAGATTCAGACATCGATAGTACTTGGAACCCTGAACTTGGAACTTTATGATTAGCTTCAAGGTAAAGAGTGGATAAGGTCTGGAAGTAGAGAAGCATGAATTATATAAGTAAATTAATAAACACAAAATAGAATTATGGCAATTATAAAATGTCCGGAATGCGGACGCCAAATTAGCGATAAAGCACCTACCTGCCCTAGTTGCGGAGTAGAAATAGCAGGCAAAATTACCAAATGCCCAAATTGTGGCGAGATTTATTTCAGCAACCTGGAAATGTGTCCTAACTGCCATGAGCTGAATCCTTCGCTCACAAGAATGACAGGAATGAGCCAGCAGACTCCTGCCAGCCAGGCTTCTATGACTCAGCAGCAAGAAGCTGAAAACGCAGCCAGACAGAATGCAATCAGACAAGAAGAAATTCGCCGCCAGGAGGCTCTCAGGCAGCAGGCTCGTCCTCAGACACCTGTCAGAACAGCAACACCTCCTACTCCACCCGTTCCTCCGGTTCGCCCACAGCAATCTAATTCTCAGAACGGCGGTAACGGAGAAAGAACGCAGGCAGAGAAAAAGAGCGCTCGTGGCGTCATCATCATCTCTCTGATTTTCGCCTTCCTCGTTTGTGGCATTTTCTTATATTTATATGATAATGCCAATAAGAATAAGGAACTGGAAGCTTACGAGTATGCGATGCAGAGTAGCGACCCGATGGTTCTGCAGAGTTACCTAGATACTTACAAAGATGCTGACGAGGCGCATCGTGATTCCATCATGGCTCACCTCGAACTTCTGAAACAGACCGATCAGGACTGGACCAACGCCGTAGTAAGCGGTTCGAAAGAGGCCCTGCAGGCTTATCTCGACAAATACCCAAACAGTCCACACAAGCAGGAGGTTTTGAACAAGATAGATTCCATCGACTGGAATGTGGCAAAGAATGCTGATAATGTAGAAGCTTACCAGGCTTATCTCGCCGCTCATGCTGACGGTTCGCATATCGAAGAGGCTGAGAATGCGATGAAGAAAGCCAAGAGCAGAGATTTGCAGCCTGAAGAGAAAGATATGGTAAGCAGTCTGTTCCGTCATTTCTTCCAAAGCATCAATACCCGCGATGCTGATGGTTTGCAGGCTTCATGCGAGGACATTCTCTCTTCGCTTCTGGGTAAGAATTCTGCTACCAAGGCAGATGTTGTTACCTTTATGAATAAGCTTTATAAGGAAGATGTGACCAATCTGAACTGGTTCCTCACCAACGATTATAAGATTAAGAAGCGCGAGGTGGGTGACGAAGATTATGAATATCAGGTTCAGTTCTCAGCACGTGAGGAAGTTCAGCTTACCGACGGTACTAAGAAAACCAACCATTTCAAAATCAACGCAACCGTTTCGCCAGACGGCAAGGTTTCTGCGTTCAACATGTCGAAGATTAATGCCGCAGAATAGAATAAAAAACGCCCTGCAAGATCAGGAACTTCATTTCTGAATGTTCCCTTCTTGCAGGGCGTTTTCTTTTTACCTTCATGTTTCGGGAAGGTTCTCATGTCCGAGAACCCGTTCCCTTCTTTTAGAAATTACTTTGCATCCTTCATCTGACGGAGCAAATCTTTCTGCTTATCATTCAACCCGGTTGGCAACTTCACGTTGTAAGTAATCATCAGGTCGCCAAAGGTTCCGTCACCTCGGTCGTATCCTTTTCCGCGAACACGAACCTTCGTGCCATTCTGCGTTTCCGGCTTAATCTTCAGTTTGATTTTAGAACCATTACTCAATTTAATGATTCCTTCGCCGCCCAGCAGAGCCGTATAAAGGTCGATATTCACATTCATGTTCATTTCGCCGTTATTGGCACGACCATTCTGTCCGCAACCGCCGCCACAACCACCAGTACCGAAATCAGCACCAGCTCCGTAGCCAGCACCATTAAAGCCGCTACCATAACCGGCAGAACCATTAAAACCGCCAAAATTGCCGGAACCGAATCCTTCAGCAGACTGCTGGCTTCTGCCACGACCTCCGAAGAGATTTTCGAAGAAGCTGGAGAAACCTCCGCCTCCGCCAAACTGGCTGAAGTCGAAACCCTCGAATGGATTTCCACCTGCTCCACCATAGCTTCTGGAACCGCCTGCACCACCAGCTCCGCCGAAACCGCCGAATGCATCAGCATTCTTCCATTGTTCGCCATACTGGTCGTATTTAGCACGCTTATCTGGGTCAGAAATCACCTCATACGCCTCGTTCAGCGCCTGGAACTTAGCCTTCGCCTTCGGGTCGTTAGGGTGCAAATCTGGGTGAAACTGTTTTGCACGTTTACGATACGCAGCTCTCACATCCTTCTGCGGAATGTTCTTGTCTACGCCGAGAATCTTGTAATAATCAACAAATGCCATATTATAAAACCTCCTATTTTTTAGTTTTTAAAAAATATCCAACAAAAAGTATGCCTATTTAAGTTCTTTTTTGTACTTTTGCAGAGAAAATAAGAAACAGAGCTCAACTGATGGGCTTTCATTACTCAAAAGTAATACATTAATTTATATGAAACAATTATTTGCTGCGCTTCTTCTGGCGCTAACTTTCAATTCACAAGCGATGGCACAACAACGTACCGTAAAACTGAGAGTGATAGAGACAAGCGATGTGCACGGCTCTTTCTTCCCTTACGATTTCATCAACCGTAAGCCAAAAGCAGGAACCTTGGCGCGCGTTTCTTCCTACGTCAATAATTTGCGAAAAGACTACAAGGATAACCTCATCCTCTTGGAGAATGGCGATATTCTGCAGGGACAGCCTACCTGCTATTATTATAATTATGTAAACACAGAGGCTAGAAACGTGGCTGCCGATGTGGTAAACTACATGAAGTATGATGCGCAAGTGTTTGGCAATCATGATGTTGAAACGGGTCATCCAGTTTACGACAAATGGATAAAAGAACTCAATTGCCCAGTTCTAGGTTCCAACATCATCAGCACTTCTACAGGCGAGCCATACGTTAAGCCTTATCTCATCCTGAACCGCGAGGGCGTGAAGGTGGCAGTCTTGGGAATGATTACTCCTGCCATTCCAAACTGGCTCACGGAGAATCTCTGGAGCGGACTGAAATTTGAAAATATGGTAACAAACGCCCGCAAATGGGTGAAATATCTTCAGGAGAATGAGAAACCGGATGTCATCATCGGCCTCTTCCACAGCGGAAAAGACGGAGGCATCCAGACTGCCGAATATGATGAAGACGCCTCTATCAAGGTGGCAAAAGAAGTGCCGGGCTTCGACCTCGTTCTCTTCGGCCACGACCATACGCGCGACAACGAAACCGTAACCAATACTGATGGAAAGCAGGTGGTTTGCCTGGATCCTGCCAACAACGCCATTAGCGTGGCTGATGCTGAAATAACCCTCACCCTCAACAAGAAAAGGGTGAACGGAAAGAAGCAGCTGGTGGTAACTGACAAAAAGGTGACAGGCAAGATTGTGGATGTGACAGATTGTCCTATAGACGAGGATTTCATGAAGACTTTCGAACCTCAGATTGCGGAAGTAAAGAAATATGTGGGCAAGCAGATCGGCAACTTCAAGACTACCATCTACAGCCGCGACCAGTTCTTCGGCAGTTCTGCCTTCAACGATTTCATCCTCAACCTCCAGTTGCAGATGACAAAAGCCGACATTTCGTTTAACGCTCCTCTTCAGTTCAACGCGGTTCTGAAAGCCGGTCCAATCTGTGTGAGCGACATGTTCAATCTCTATAAATATGAGAACCAGCTCTACGTAATGCGCATGACGGGCGAAGAAATCAGAAAGCATCTGGAAATGAGTTACGACCTCTGGGTGAACACCATGAAGAGCCCGGACGACCATCTCCTGCTGCTCGATGAGAAGACCGTTGGCGACCAGCAACGCCTCGGCTTCAAGAATCTCTCGTTCAACTTTGATAGTGCTGCGGGAATCGATTACGAAGTTGACGTAACCAAGCCAGATGGCGAGAAGGTGAAAATTCTGCGCATGAGCAACGGCGAACCTTTCGATGAGAAGAAATGGTACAAGGTAGCCGTTAACAGCTATCGTGGAAATGGTGGCGGTGAACTCCTTACCAAGGGTGCCGGAATCCCGAAAGACAGTCTTGAAAGCCGAATTATCTATCGCAGCAAGCGCGACCAGCGTTACTATCTGATGGAAGAAATTGAAAAGATGGGAACGGTTGATGCAAAACCAAACAACAACTGGAAGTTTGTGCCGGAAGCATGGACCAAACCTGCTGCCCAGCGCGATTTCGAATTGCTGTTCGGTAAGAAGCAATAGCTCCTCGAAAAGCTTCTGGAAAAGCATATTATAAAGATCAAAGTAAAAAAGCAAATAAGTTCAAAATAAAGAATGAAGTATTGGTTTATATTTTGCAAGACTGATCTCTTGCTCGAAAAGAAAGAAGACGGAACCTATACGATTCCTTGTTCAGAAGAGAGTCCAATCCCAACAAAGCCTTGGACTCACATTCTCAACATTACCCCGATGGAAGACGGAACAGAGGTGAAGACCTTCACCATTCCTGAGCCCGTTACCGGCAATCCGAAGTACGAAATGTGCGGTTTGCGCCCTAGTTTCTACAAACTCTCTCCTGCCCTTTACCAGAAAGCAGGAAAGTGTCAGGAGCTCAACTATTGGGACATGAATACCCAATTCTGCGGCGTTTGCGGAGCTCCGATGAAAATGGCAACCGACATCAGTAAGAAATGTACAGAATGCGGCAAACAGGTCTGGCCTTCGCTTGCCACAGCCATCATCGTTCTGATTAAGAAAGATGATCAGGTCTTGCTGGTACACGCTCGCAATTTCAAGGGAAATTTCGACAGTCTCGTGGCTGGTTTCGTTGAGACTGGCGAGAATCTGGAAGAGGCGGTTCATCGTGAAGTAATGGAAGAAACCGGTCTGACTATCAAGAACTTGAAATATTTCGGTTCCCAGCCTTGGCCTTATCCGAGCGGTCTGATGATTGGCTTCTCGGCAGAATATGTAGATGGAGAAATTCATCTTCAGAAAGAAGAGCTCTCTCGTGGTAAATGGTTCACGAAAGAGAATCTCCCTATTCTCCCTGAGAAACTTTCCATCGCCCGAAAACTCATCGACGCCTGGCTGGCGGACAAACTCTAATAATGAGGACAAACTCTAAAAGTGAGGATAAACTCTAAAAAATGATGAAAGAGAAACTTTGGAATGCAAACTACATCAAGGTGATGACTACCAACTTTCTGTTGTATTTCGCCTTCTATCTGCTCACACCTTTGCTTCCTCTCTATCTGAGCGAAAATTTTGGAGCCACGAAAGATGTGATTGGAATTGTGCTGAGCGGCTATACGGTTGCCGCCCTCATCATTCGTCCGTTCAGCGGATATGTGGTTGACAGCTTTTCGCGCAAGAAGGTTCTGATGGTCTGTCTCTCGGCCTTCGCCATCTTCTTTGCCGGCTATATTGCAGCCAGCACGATCCTGATGTTTGCCATTTGCAGAACCCTGCACGGAGGTCCGTTCGGAGCCGTAACGGTTGCCAACAGCACCTGCGCCATCGACGTTCTTCCGGCAAGTAGGAGAAATGAAGGAATCGGACTCTACGGACTGAGCAACAATTTTGCCATGGCAATTGCTCCATCCATCGGAATCTATCTCCATAATGCGGTAGACAGTTACATGATTCTCTTCTGGATAGCTTTCATCGTGGCGATTGCCTCAGTTGTGATTGCAGGAACCATCCGCCTCCCCGAAAAGGAAATCGTTAAGAACAAGGAGAAGCTTTCTCTCGACCGCTTCTTCCTGACGCGTGCCTGGCTCCTTGCCATCAACATCGCCATGTTCGGTTTCTGCTGGGGCGTTCTGAGCAATTATCTCGCAATCTACAGCAAGGAGGAACTCGGAATTACGGGCGGAACGGGCACTTATTTTGCCCTTCTTTCCATGGGTCTGTTCCTGTCAAGATTGCAGGGAAGAAAAGCCTTGAGCCAGGGCAAACTTACCCAGAATGCGGCCGAAGGAATGCTGCTTTCGCTTGTTGGTTTCATCATCTTTGTTGCCGTCAAGCACCCGGTAGCCTATTATCTTTCGGCTTGTCTCATCGGCCTGGGCAACGGTCATCTTTACCCAGCCTTCCTCAACATGTTTATTAATGTGGCTCGTCACAACCAGCGTGGAACGGCAAACAGCAGCATTCTTACAGGTTGGGATTTGGGCTTCGGAATCGGCTGTCTGCTAGGCGGAGTTGTGTCAGAACATTTCGGTTACAACGGAACATTCTGGATGGTTGCTATAGAAAATGCAGCTTCCGTTCTCCTCTTCTTCGCCGCTTCAAAACAATTCTTTGAGAAGAGACGTAGAGAATAGAAAACAGTTAATAAAGTGAAATATAAGATTATGAATAAAAAAAGAGCACTTCATCCGAGACAGAAGAAAATCTCAGGCGAAGTGCTCTTATTTTTATCTTACTTTTCTGTTTTTAGAAAGGAAGATCATCTGCGCTACCACCCTCTGCTGCAGGAGCTGCAGGCTGAACTGGAGGGAATGCTGCAGTTGCGCCATTAGCAGGAGCTGCTGGCTGAGCAGGAGCTACAGGAGCACCTACTGGAGGAAACGCACCTGGCTGCATTCCGCCCATAGCACCAGCAACGGCGTTAGGGTCAACACGCTGGATGTTCCAGGCACGGATGCTGTTGAACCAACGGCCCTGATACTCGTGAGCATCAATATCGAAAGAAACCAGGAGTTCCTCACCACTCTGAATGTTGAACTGAGCCAGACGGTCTGCTCCGAAAACATCAAAGCACAATTTCTTTGGATACTGCTCGTGGGTTTCAATTACGAACGACTGAGCTTTCCACTCTCCTCTTGCAGAGACGCCGCTTCTTTCAGGCAAAACGGCAATAACCTTTCCTTGTAATTCCATATGATAATATTTAAAGTTTTTCCTTTGTTTAAAGGGTGTTTTTTTCTTTCTGACTGCGAAATTACTAAAAATAGTTCAAAAACTAGAACTTTTCTCCAATTATTTTTGCTTATCAGCGATATTTTTTGTATTTTTGTGCTCAATTAGGTGATATTGCCTAATTAAATTAAGGTGAAACAGAAAACAAAATAAAATTTAAATAAAATACTCATGAGATTTACAGTATCAAGTTCTGCATTGAGCAGCAAGCTCAACATGCTCGCAAAAGTGATTGGAAGCAAGAATTCGTTGCCAATCCTCGATTGTTTCCTTTTCCAAGTTGCTAACGGTGAAATGAGCATCACGGCTAGCGATAGTGATAATGTCATCAAGAGTACACTCGCTCTTACCGACCACGATGGAGAAGGTGAGTTTTGTGTGCCTAACCGCGTTATCCTCGATGCGTTGAAGGAACTGCCTGAGCAGCCTCTTCACTTCGATGTGGATACTGCCGGAGAAGCCGTTGCCATCAAGATTGTTTACCAGAACGGTCTTTACAACTTCACAGGTCAGAGCGCAGAGGAATATCCTCGCACACAGAGCATGAACGATGCTTGCACCACCGTTTCTTTGCCTACAGAAATGCTGATCAACAACATTTCACGCTCGCTCTTCGCTACAGCCAACGATGAGTTGCGCCCTGTCATGAACGGTATTTACTTCGACCTGACAGCAGATGCTCTCGCTATCGTAGCAAGCGATGGTCACAAGCTGGTTCGCAGCAAGAACTTCACTATCAAGAGCGAATCTCCTTCAGCATTCAACTTGCCTAAGAAGCCAGCTTCTCTGCTGAAGAACATTCTGAGCAAGGACGGCGACGACGCTATCATCAAGTTTGATGACCGAAGCGCAGAAATCCAGTTTACTGACGGCGTTATGAGATGCAGACTGATTGATGGCCGCTACCCTAACTACAACTCTGTCATTCCAAACAACCCTAACGAGGTTACAGTAGACCGCAGAGGCTTGCAGAGTGCTTTGCGCCGCGTATTGCCATTTGCAAGCGAGAGCAGCCAGCTCATCCGTTTCCACATCGAGTCAGGCCGTTTCGAGGTTTCTTCTGAGGATATTGACTTCTCAACATCTGCAAAGGAACAGTTGTCTTGCGAATACAACGGCTCTCCTATCAGCATCGGCTTCAAGGGAAGCAGTCTGATGGAAATCCTGAGCAATCTCACCAGCGACAACATCATCATCCAGCTGGCAGACCCAAGCCGTGCCGGAATCATCGTACCAGCAGAACAGCCTGAGAACGAAGATATTCTGATGCTCATCATGCCTATGCTCCTTAACGACTAAAGGAGCACGGGCTTTCTCTGAAACAACAAAAAGAAAAGTATTTCTACAAAAATGAAACTCAATTTGACAAAGCCTCTGATCGTGTTCGACCTGGAGACAACCGGTCTTGACATGATCAAGGATCGTATTATACAGATTTCTTACATCAAGGTAATGCCTGATGGAACTGAAGACCGCAAGAACCTCTACGTAAATCCTTGCAAGGAGATTCCTGCCGAAGTAGTTGCCCTTACAGGCATCAGCAACGAAGATGTAAAAGATGCGCCAACCTTCAAGCAGCTGGCTTCCACATTAGAGAAGGAATTTACAGGTTGCGATTTCGCAGGCTACAATTCCAACCACTTCGATGTACCGATGCTCGCAGAAGAATTCCTGCGTGCTGGAATCGACTTCGATTTCAACAAGTGCCGTCTCATCGATGCGCAGACCATCTTCATGAAGATGGAACGCCGTAACCTGGCTGCTGCCTACAAGTTCTATTGCGGCAGAAAGATGGAGGAAGATTTCGAAGCTCATCGTGCAGATCAGGATACAGAGGCTACTTACCGCGTGCTCATGGGCGAGCTCGACAAGTATGCTCCAGGCGTGCAGGACGAACCTGAGCGCGTGCTCAACAACAATATGGATGAACTTGCCGATTTCTCTAAGCAAAAGGATAATGTAGATTTCGCCGGACGCATCGTTTGGGAAGAGGTAAAAGACGCCCAGGGCAACATTGTAAACGATGAGAACGGAAATCCTTTGAAGCACGAAGTATTCAACTTCGGCAAATACAAAGGATGGGATGTGGCTGAGATTCTGACCAAAGACCCGGGTTATTTTACATGGGTCTTGGGAAGCGATTTCACCAACAATACCAAGCAGGTACTTACCCGCATCCGCCTTCGTGAATTCAACAAGAGAATGGGAAAATAATTGTTACCGGGCTTTCGCAAGCAGTTGAAGAACAAACCTCTTGCGAAACTCGGATTTATTTCTTAACAGTTAGAAAAATTCATGTTAAAAGGAAAGAAAATCGTATTGGGTATTACGGGCTCTATTGCAGCCTACAAGTCTTGCCTCATCATACGAGGTCTCATCAAGCGCGGAGCCGAAGTGCAGGTGGTCATTACGCCTGCAGGAAAGGAGTTCATCACTCCCATCACCCTTTCGGCTCTTACGCATAAGCCTGTGGTAAGCGAATTCTTCTCGCAGCGCGATGGAACCTGGAATTCGCACGTAGACTTAGGTCTGTGGGCCGACGCCATGCTCATCGCTCCTTGCACAGCCTCTACCATGGGAAAGATGGCTCACGGAATTGCTGACAACATGCTCATCACAACCTATCTGTCGATGAAAGCGCCTGTTTTCATCGCTCCAGCCATGGACCTCGACATGTATAAGCATCCTTCTACCCAAGCCAACATGAAAACACTTCTGGGCTATGGAAATCACATCATAGAACCCGAAGTGGGATTCCTGGCAAGCGGACTGGAAGGAAAGGGACGCATGGAAGAACCTGATATTATCGTAGAATGCCTTGACAGATTCTTCGATGAACAGGCTCAGCAGAATGCGAAGACCGATGAAGCTGCATCAGAAAACTGCAAGGAAAAAGAAAGCGATAAGCTCGATTTGAAAGGCAAGAAGATCATGATTACAGCCGGACCAACTTACGAAAAGATTGACCCGGTACGTTTCATCGGCAATTATTCTTCCGGCAAAATGGGCTTTGCCCTTGCTGAAGAGTGCTGCCGTCGTGGTGCTGAGGTTACGCTGGTTGCAGGTCCGGTTTCGCTCAGCTGTTCCGAAGCCATTCATCGCATCGATGTAGAAAGTTGCGAGGAAATGTATCAGGCTGCCACTAAAGCTTTTGCCTCAACCGATATAGCCATTCTCTGTGCTGCTGTTGCTGATTTCAAGCCAAGCGAGATTGCTGACAGGAAAATCAAGCGCGAGAAAGATGATCTGGAACTCCGCCTCGTCCCTACTCACGATATTGCTGCAGCCCTTGGCAAGATGAAACAAAAACATCAGAGAATTGTGGCTTTCGCCCTGGAAACCAACGATGAAGAGGCTAATGCACAGAAAAAACGCAAAAAGAAAAATGCCGATTTCATCGTGCTTAACTCTACTCGCAATCCGGGAACCACATTCCGTACGGATGACAACCAGATAACGATTATTTCTGAAGAGGGTAAGAAAGAATATGAGAAGAAACCGAAAACTGAAGTGGCTCGTGACATTATCAACGAGCTGGCTCATCTCTTGTAGCCCCATCACATCAGCCGCTCAGGAGTTACAGGCTAAGATTAACATCAACCATGCCCAGATTCAGGGCACGGAAAACCGGGTATTCGATAATCTGCAGCAAACTCTTGAGCAGTTTGTGAACGACAGGCAATGGACGAATCTTCAATTCAGGAAGAACGAGCGCATCGTGTGCAACTTCAATATCACGGTAAGCAAGTATGATAAAGACCAGAATATCTTTACCTGCAAGGCGCTCATCCAGGCCAACCGTCCCGTCTACAATTCAGCCTATACGTCCACCTTATATAATAATGTGGATGAAAACTTCACGTTCAAGTTTGCCGAGTTCGACCAGCTGGAGTTTGCCGAAGAGCGGATTGACAACCAGCTAACGGCTCTACTCGCCTACTATGCTTACCTCATCATCGGTTTAGATCTTGACAGTTTTGCGCCTAAAGGTGGTGAAGACATTCTGCAACGTTGCATGAACCTCACCAACAACGCCCAGAATCTGGATTTTCCGGGCTGGAAAGCGTTTAGTGACAACAGAAACCGGTTCGCCATTATTTCCGATTATCTCGACGGAGCCATGGAGCCTTTCAGAATGCTGCAATACAACTATTACAGAAAAGGGCTCGATGAAATGGCGAATAATGTGGAACGAGGCAGAACTGAAATCACCAACACCCTGCTCCAGGATCTGAAGAAGGCACGTACAGACAGACCGCTCAGTCTGCTGCCACAAATCTGGACCGACTATAAGAAGGACGAGCTTGCTAACATCTATCAGAAACATGGCACTCAGAAAGAGAAAGAAAGCATTTATGAGCTGCTCTTCTCCATTAATCCTTCTCAAAACTCATATTGGGACAAAATCAAGGAATAAGGCTACATGCAGAATGATTCGAGGCAACTTCCCGGACGATAAAGCAAAGATTCTTCATAGGTAGGTTAAGTTCCTTTAAAACAATAAGATAAGAAATTATGCTCAAGCAATTATACATCAAGAATTTCACGTTGATTGACGAGTTGGACATTCCTCTTTATCCAGGATTCTCAGTCATCACGGGCGAGACGGGTGCCGGAAAGAGCATCATTCTCGGAGCCATCGGACTGCTCCTGGGCAACCGTGCAGACAGCAAGACCATCAAGGCAGGAAGAGACCGATGCGTGATTGAAGCCCACTTCGACCTGTCAAAATACGGAATGCAGGATTTCTTCGATGCTAACGATATTGATTATGATGCAGAAGACACCATCATCCGCCGCGAACTGACTGCTGCCGGAAAGAGCCGTGCCTTCATCAACGACACGCCCGTCCCCCTGAGCAAGATGAGAGAACTGGGCGAACAGCTCGTCGATATTCATTCGCAGCACCAGAACCTCCTGCTGCAGAAGGAAGACTTCCAGCTCAGCGTGGTCGACATTATTGCCCACGATGAAAAGCAGAAGAAGGCTTATCTTGCCGAATACAAGAACTATAAAAAGGCTAAGCAACAGCTAGAAGACCTGAAAGCGGAAATCGCAAAGAACAGGGAGAACGAGGAATTCATGCGCTTCCAGTTTAAGGAACTGGATGACGCTAACCTGCAGGAAGGCGAACTTGAGCAACTGGAACAGGAAGCAGAAACCCTGAGCCATTCTGAAGACATCAAGACTGCTCTCTATGAAGCAGATAATGCACTCTCGGGCGAAGACGGCAGTATTCTCGACAAACTGAAGAATGCAGCCCAGCAGATTGACAACATCAAGGAGGTTTATCCGGATGTGAAAGAGGTGGCTGAGCGAATGCAGAGCAGCTATATAGAACTCAAGGATATTGCCCAGGAAATAAGCGGAAGCGTTGACAATATAGAGTTCGACCCGAACCGGCTTGAAACCATCAATTCCCGGCTTGACCACCTCTACTCGCTCCAGCAGAAATTCCATGTGGAAAATGTAGAGGAACTCATCGCCACTCGCGAGCGAATCAACGAACAGCTACAGCACATTGATAATGGAGATGAAGACATAGAAGAGCTGGAAAAGCAAGTTGCCCTTCTGCTTGCCAAGGCTGAGAAGCTGGCTGGTGAACTGACTGCCATCCGAACAAAATCGGCTAGAAAGATAGAAGAAGAAATGAAGAAACGTCTCATTCCTCTGGGAATTCCAAACGTCCGCTTCGAAATTTCATTCTCCGCCAAGCCGCTCAGTTCTGATGGTGTTGACAAGGTAAATTTCCTGTTCAGCGCCAACAAGAGCACACTTCTCCAGCCGGTGAGTCAGGTTGCTTCTGGTGGAGAAATCGCCCGCGTCATGCTTTCTCTGAAGGCCATGATCAGCGGCGCCGTAAAACTGCCAACCATCATCTTTGATGAAATCGACACGGGAGTAAGCGGTAAGACTGCTGAAAAGATGGCGGAAATCATGACAGAGATGGGCAACCTGAACCGTCAGGTTATTTCCATCACCCACCTGCCTCAGATTGCTTCCATGGGAACCCATCATTACAAGGTTCTGAAAGAAGAAACCGAAGAGGGAACTCTTTCTCACATGAAGGAACTCAACGAGCAGCAGCGCATAGAAGAAATCGCCCAGATGCTCAGCGGAAGCGACATTACGCCTGCTGCCCTGGCAAATGCTAAGGAGTTGCTCAATAAACACAAGCAACACAAAATAAGATTATGAAAAAAATAAATATGATCATGATGGGACTGATGCTCGGAGCATCGTCCCTCTATGCCCAGCCGGGTTCGGTCCAGAAACTGGCTAAGAGCGTTTTCACCTTGACTACTTTCAATCAGAAAGGCGACATTATCGCCTCTACCCAAGGTGTTTTTATCGACAACAAGGGAACGGCTATCAGCACCTTCAAGCCATTTGTCGGAGCTGTAAAGGCTAGCGTTGTTGACGCTTCCGGAAAATCGATTCCTGTTGAGGCCATCATGGGAGCCGACGAACTCTACGATGTGGCTAAATTCCGCATCAACGCCTCTACAGTTGCTGCCCCTATTGCAACCAAGGAATCGGCTGCTGGCGACAAGGTCTGGCTGGTTCCATATTCTATCAAGAAGCCGGCTTACCAGCAGGAGGACATCAGCAGCGTAGAGAAGTTCAAGACTACGTACAACTATTACATCTTCTCGAATAGTGCTCCCGAAAATGCAGTAGGTTGTCCGTTTGCCAACAAGAACGGTCAGGTCATCGGTCTGATGCACAGCAATGGTCAGGTTACGGCCATCGACGCCAACTACGCCAAGCAGCTGAAGGTAACCGGTCTTTCGAGTCTTGATGCAGCCCTTCGCGAAACCACCATCCGTACAGCTCTTCCTGATACAGAGAACGAAGCGATGACGATGATGACTCTGAAGAAAGGCCAGACTACAGCTGATGTGTATGCGAAATATAGCGATGAGTTTATCAGCAAATTCCCTACTTCAGCCTTCGGTTACAAGGAGAAAGCCGCTTATCTGACGGATAAGGCCGAATATGATGCAGCTGCCAAACTGATGGAAGAAGGCATTAAGAAATCGGCTGCCAAGGATGAGGCTCATTCCAACTATGCCGACCTGATTTATCAGAAGATTATTTACAAGGGCGATTCTGTTTATAAGGACTGGACGCTTGATAAGGCCATAGCTGAGGCTCAGAAGGCATACGAAATCAAGGCACAGCCTATTTATCGCCATCAGGAAGCGCAGATTAATTTTGTAAAGGGTGAGTATCAGAAAGCTTACGATACTTTCATGGATTTGACCAATACTTCACTTCTCAGCGGCGAACTCTATTTTGAGGCAGCCCAGGCTAAGAAGAATCTCAAGGCTCCAGCCAAGGAGATTGAGGTTTTGCTCGATAGTGCGGTAAGCGTTGGAAGCAAGACCGGAATGGTTGCGAATTATTATCTGGCACGTGGAGAATTTCTGAAGGAGCAGGGTGAATTCCGCCGCGCTATTCAGGATTATAATATGTACGATTCCATTGCCCGTCCTGTTTCGCCAGCCTTCTTCTACACCCGTTACCAATGCGAAACCAAGTTACGCATGTGGCAGCCAGCCCTGCTTGATATTGCCCGCACCTGTTACCTGGCTCCTAAAGAGCCTACTTATTTTGCAGAATGGGCAAGTCTCGACTTGCGTGTAAAGCGTTATGATGAAGGAATCAGCGCAGCCACCCATTGCATAGAGTTGGCTCCTGAATATGCTGACGGCTACCTTCTCTTAGGACTGCTCCAGAAGGAGAAAGGAAATAAGGAAGAGGCCATCAAGAACCTGAAGAAAGCCCAGGAACTCGGCGATTCCCGCGCTGGAGAATATCTCAAGAAAGTGAAGTAATTATTTTAGTAATAAGTAAGAAAGTCCGTGGGCATTTTAACAGAACGCCTACGGACTTTCTTTTACATTTTAGTCATGTGGTACCCCAGCATTTTAAGCTCTACGGCTATTCCCATAAGGAACATCTGGTGAAGGGCGGCAACGAAACCACGGAAGGCTTCCTCGCTTCCAGGCTGCAGATTCAGATGAATCAGCTTGCTGTAAGAGCGCGAAGCACATTCTGCCACTACATTCGTAACAGCCTTATGCGCTTCCTCATTCAGCAGCAGAACCTTTTCGCAGATGTAATCATCCATGTGGTCGAAATCTATTCTGTCACGAAGATATTCATAATGATTCTCTACCTTGCTGTAGAGTTCCCAATCCTCATCCCAATACTTGGCAAGCGCCATTCCTACATACATGATCCAACCCAATGAAACCGTAGGATATTTGGCAAACTCGCGAATCGCATCAGGCAGATAACTCTCGCCTACTTTCTGCCACAGCTCTTCCAAATCCGGAGCTTCCGGCAAATGAGCGTCTACCTTATCAATACCCAGCAGATATTGATAAAGATCTTCCTTGAAGACAGCTTCAAAATTCTTTTTCTCTTCCATTTATCTTTTCTTTTTCTAATATTTTTTTACTGAACTCTGCAAACCCTGATTCCTATTTGCACCGGATGTTTATGCATGTAAGTATAAAGTGTCATCGGTTCATCAATCACCTTCTTGTGAATGCTGCTGGCGTTGAGCAGATGCAATCCGTCTTTGTGCCAGGAGGCAATACCGATGTGGGTTGTGTCGAGACCCTTTTTGTTGGTAATGATGGCGATAATGTCACCATCATGAATAGCGTTGCGGAAAACTGCCGTGTTGGCAATCTTGCCCTTCGGAACATAACGGTAACGCTTGCCGTTCACACTCTGTTCCAGTTTTCTGATTCCCGATTTCCATTCCGGATGAGCCTTAAGCATCTTATAGCTCGAAACATGCGTACTCATCCAGTTGATGTTCACGGTCTGAACGGCCGAGAAAGGAGGATTGGGCGCAATATTCTTCACGATTTCCTCGCGCTCGTTTGCATCCATCCAAATCGTGAAATAATGCTGGCGCTTCACATAGGAAACCTCTCCGCTCACATAACGCACATTCCGGAGATGTTCACAGAAAGCCGAGAAAGAAGTCTCATTCTTCTTGGCGCATAGGGTGAGCGCCGTTACCATCTCTACGTATGTGGTGCAGTCCAGCTCACGGGTGTTCACGATGAGCACCTCTTCCTTCGTTCGGTCCAGCGTGCCGCCCACATAAGGAACGCCCACCATCTGCTTGCCGAACCAAAGCATCCAACTGGCTGGTTTCTTCTTCATCGCCCTTGCCTGCTGCAGCAGTCCTACAATCCGCAGACTGTCCTGCCGCTGATAAACCACATTCACCCTGGCTTCTCCCGGAACAGCCAGCACGCAAGCCAGCACGACAGCTGCCATTTTCGTAAATATTTTCATCTCTTCTCTTTTTATATATTAATGATGACGTTTCCTGCCGAAGTTCACACCCACATAAATATTGAGTGAGCCAAACGAATTGTTGGTAGAAAACTGTTTTTTCTTATAGTTGTAGGAATGGATGATGGTGCTGGCGCCCGCGTACCAATGCGTGTTGTTCCACACAATACCGAAGCGGCCTATTCCATCCAGGTTCACATTCTTGAAACTGAAGTTGGTAATGTCCAGATGTTCCCTTTCATTATCCGATTTCGAGCGGTTGTAAGCCACACCTACCGAGAGCGAAGCGTTGAAGAGCCAGTTCTTGGCGAAAACCCAGTTGTAAGCATAGCCGCAGGTTACGTTCACATCGCTGTATTTCACCTTGCTGAACATCAGCGAACTGTCTATCTTGGCTTCCGGAGTTCCCCCGTTTGTCAGATTTTTATTCAGCTTTTCATCTACAAGATTGGTCAGTTTATCCCAGTTCACCTCCAGTTCATGCTCCGTGTAACCTATTCCCAGAAGCATGGAACCGGCACTTCTCCGCTGCACCGTACTCTGCGAATAGGCGGCAGGATAAGAGAAGCGGCGATGGTTGAAGATGTAATAAAGATTGAATCCCTTGATGCTCGATTTGAAACCGTCGAAAGGAGCCTTGCGGATAGGGGCACAATCGATGTGCTCACCCAGATTCATCCGCTGAACATGATAGTCATTTCCCGTCTGTCGCCAGAACAGGTCTATTCCCAGCAGACTGCTGTAGAGGCTCAGGTCAAACTCCTTTTTATTAGTGTGGTTATTCCTGAAATTAATGTGCTTCAGGTCGAACGTATAACCCAGAAACACCCATCGCCAGCCCAGATAAGGCCCCAGGCGGTAAGAAGGATCAGGCGAGAAGGAAATGCTCTGTCCTTCGCTGTTTCTGAGCGTATATTCCTCGTAGGTATTGGTGTTCTGCAGCATCACCGTATAATTGTAATGCTGGTCTTCTATATAAGCCGAATCCGTACTGTTGAATTCTCTGAAGAACCGGGTGAACACATCTCCCACCTGATGGAAGAAGGTTTTGCGATGGCGCTCTTTCACGAGGCTGTCCTGGGAATTGGACATGAACATCGTCTTGTTGAAGAGCGTTCCCAGCATGGTAGAATCCACGGACTCCCCTGCCCTTGCCGAAGTGCAGACAAGGGAACAGATAAATCCTACTATACAGAAACATCTCTTCATAACTTACGCTCTAATCCTGATGATGATTTTGTAAAAAATCAGTTCTTCCACAATACTCGGTCCAGCACCCAGTTGACAGCCGTAGCCGAAACGCTGGTGCAGTCGCATTTTCCTATTCCCTGCAGATGCTGAATCACACTCTTGATGAGCGGCAGCTGCACATAAGGTGGATTCGGAACCGTAATCAAGTTCTTTCCTTCGCTCGTAATCACTTCTATCGGCTGGTAAGTGAACACCGAGAATGAGAGCGAACCTTTCTCGCCAATCACCTCGATGCAGTCTTCCTTCGCACTCTCATGTCCCACGAAACACCAGCTTCCGCTGCCCGGAATTCCACTCTCAAAGAAGAAGCACGCCGAGAGCGTATCTTCAGCCTGATAAAGATGCGCTCTGTTGGCAGGATAGCCGTGCGCACGGGTAATCACACCAAATAGATTCTGGAGCAAATCTATCTGATGAGGAGCCAGGTCGTAGAAATAGCCGCCGCCCGCAATATCCGGCTGCAGTCGCCAAGGCATTTCCTTGCCGCTCTGAAAGTCGAGATCGCGCGGAGGAACCGAGAAGCGCACCTGAACATTCACCACGTTACCGATGGTTCCGCTCTCGATAATCTCCTTCACCTTCTGGAAGTAAGGAAGATAACGGCGATAGTAAGCTACGAAGCAGGGAACACCCGTCTGCTCGCTGATGCGGTTGATGCGGATGCAGTCGTTGTAGCTCGCTGCCAGCGGTTTCTCTATATAGCAGGGTTTGCCCGCACGCATCGCCATGATGGCAAAGATGGCGTGAGAAGAAGGTGGCGTGGCAATGTAAACAGCATTCACATCGGGGTCTTCTATCAATTCCGATGCATCCGTGTACCATTTGCGCACATGATGGCGCTCAGCATAGCTGCGTGCCTTGTTCTCGCTTCGGCTCATCACAGCCACCACCTGCGAACCCTCCACTTCGTTGAAAGCCGGTCCGCTTTTCTTTTCGGTTACTTCTCCGCAGCCGATAAATCCCCAATTAATCTGTTTCATTCTCTGTTGGTTTATTCTCTCCCGAAAGATTATTCTCCGGCGAGCGATTTGTTGATTTCGTCAATATAGTCGAGCACCTCGTCGCGTCCCATCTTCTTTTCACTACTGGTTATGAAATAAGGTGGAAGTGCTTCCCAGCGGTCTTCCAGCGCATGCATCCATTTCTCCGCATTCATGCGAGCCTTGACCGGACCCAACTTGTCGGCCTTGGTAAAGACGATGCAGAAAGGAACGCCGCTCTCGCCCAGCCAGTCTACAAACTCGCGGTCTATCTTCTGCTGGTCGTGGCGCACGTCGATGAGCACAAAGACATTAGCCAACTGCTGGCGCTGCAGAATATAACTGCTTATCATTTGTTCCAGCTGCTTCTGAACGGTCTTCGAACGCTTGGCGAAACCATAGCCAGGAAGGTCAACCAGATACCATTCGTTGTTGATGATGAAGTGGTTGATAAGCAGCGTCTTACCCGGTGTGGCTGAAGTCTTAGCCAAACCCTTGTGGTTGCAGAGCATATTGATGAGGCTCGATTTTCCCACATTACTTCTGCCAATGAAAGCATATTCAGCCTTCGTATCTTTCGGACACATGCTCACTCGTGGAGCCGATATTGTAAATTCTGATTTCTTAATTTCCATTCTTTCTATTTTTCTTTTATAAATATTTATTATTAACGGCCGCACATCAACTAATCATAAAGTTCAATGTTCAACGCTCAAAGCTCAAAGTCTAGAGCATTTCAGCCAGTTCCAGCCATCTCATTTCCTTCTCATCAAGTTCATCCTTGATTTCAGGCAGGCGCTTGCTTTTCTCTGTCAGTTCCTCAACCGATAGATTTCCGCTGCAGAGTTCCTCTTCCAGCTTCTTCTGTTCCTCGGTCAGCGCATCTATTTCCTGGGTCAGCTGCTCATATTCGCGCTTCTCCTTGTAGCTCATCTTGCGCTTGTTCTCAAAATTGGCGTCGCGCTTGGCCGTGCCAGCTCCGTCGTTTTCTGCCGTTGCATTTCCGCTCTTTGCCGGTTTCGCCTCGTCCTTCGCCTGCATCCGGCTCCATTCCCTGTACTGCGTATAGTTGCCTGGGAAATCCTGTATTTCGCCTTCGCCCTTGAAAACCAGCAGATGGTCTACTACCTTGTCCATGAAATAGCGGTCGTGGCTCACCACGATGACGCAACCCGCAAAATCCTGAAGATATTCTTCCAGTACCTGCAGCGTCTGGATGTCGAGGTCGTTGGTCGGCTCGTCCAGCACCAGGAAGTTCGGATTCCTCATCAGCACCGTACAGAGGTAAAGCTTGCGCTTCTCGCCGCCGCTCAGCTTGTAAACGTAGTTGTGCTGCTCCTCGGGCGTAAAGAGGAAGAACTGCAGAAACTGCGAAGCCGTCATGTGCTTGCCGCCGCCCAGATCTATATAATCAGCAATCTCCGTAATCACGTCAATCACCTTCTGGTCTTCACGGAATTTCAGTCCCTCCTGCGAGAAATAGCCGAAGCGAACCGTCTCGCCGATGTCAAACTTGCCGCTGTCGGGCTGAACCTCGCCCAGCAGCATCTTGATGAAGGTCGATTTTCCCGTTCCGTTATTACCCACAATACCCATCTTCTCGAAGCGGGCAAAGTTGTAGTAGAAGTTGTCGAGAATCACCTTCTTCTGTCCCCTGTCGTCGAAAGCCTTGCTCACATACTGGCATTCAAAAATCTTCGAACCTATATAAACGGTAGAAGCCTTCAGCCTTACCTGCCTGTCTTCGATGCGCTGCTTCGCCACCTTCTCCAGCTCGTAGAAAGCATCCTCGCGGTATTTTGCCTTGTGTCCGCGAGCCTGAGGCTGGCGGCGCATCCAGTCGAGTTCCCTGCGGTAGAGATTCTTCGAGTGCTGAATTTCGGCTCTCAGATTGTCCATTCTCTCCTGCCTCTTCTCCAGATAATAGGCATAATTGCCGCGGTAGGTGTAGATGGTGCGGTCGTCGAGTTCCAGAATCGTATTGCACACCTTGTCCAGGAAGAATCGGTCGTGCGTAACCATGAAGATGGTCTTGTTGCCGCGGTTCAGATAACCCTCCAGCCACTCTATCATCTCCAGGTCCAGGTGGTTGGTCGGCTCGTCCAGCATCAGGAAGTCGGGTTCCGTTATCAGCACATTCGCCAGCGCCACTCGCTTCTGCTGTCCGCCGCTGAGCTGTCCCATCGGCTGTTCCAGGTTGGTAATGTGCAGCTGGGTGAGAATCTGTTTCGCCTTCAGCACCTTCTCCGGATCATCCTCATGATTGAAGCACGCCTGCAGCACACTTTCCTCCGGATCAAACTGCGGCGACTGCTCCAGATAGCCCACCTTCAAGTCGCGTCGGTAGATGATGTCTCCGCTCTCGTGTCCCTCTTTATCCATCAGCACCGACATGAGCGTGGACTTTCCCGTGCCGTTTCTCGCCACGAGTCCCACTTTCTGTCCTTCAGCGATAGAGAAGGAAATATTATCAAAAAGAACCTGTGCACCAAAGCGTTTGGTGAGGTTTTGAACGTCTAAATAGGGTATTTGACTAGCCATTTTTATTTTTTTTGTGCAAAGATAGGCAAAATATTTGGCAGAAACAAATTTTTTAATTATCTTTGCACACGAATTTATCAATCAATACCGTGTTTCCATTCAGAAACGCGACATTTCAGAAAAAAATCATTAATATACAATATATAATATATGTATAGCAAAGAAGAATTACAAGCAAAGAGTGTCGTTCAGTTGAAGGACATTGCCAAGGAACTGGGAGTCAAGGTAAAGAAGAGCGATAACAAGGAAACTATCGTCTATGCCATTCTCGACGCCCAGGCGGAACAGCCAGCTCCTGAAGCAGCCCCTAAGCGCAAGCGCACCCGCATTGCAACCAAGAAAGAAGACCGTGTTTATTCCGTACACGGTAATGAAGGAGAGAATTTCGACGTGCAGAAGAACCAAGTATTGGGTCCTAACGGCGGCGAGACTGCTCCTCAGGCTATGAACGAAACTGCCCCAGCCCCAGCGGTTGAGGAAGAAATCCAGTTCAGCCCGGCAGAGCAGAGTTTACAATCATCTGCCCAGAAGCAGACTCTAAACCAATTAGGCGAAGACATCGAGGCTCAGGTACTTGCCAACTTCCCGAAACACCGCGGCAGAAGAAGCAAGGCAGAACTCGAAGCCATTGCAGAAGCCAGAGCAGCTGCCATCAGAAAGCATCAGGCGGTAAAAGCCGAGATAGAAGCGCAGATGGCGAAAGATGCACAGGAGACGGCTAACCAGCAGGCTGCTACTGAGCAGGCTGCAGCTCCTGAGCAAGTTGCCGTTCCTGAAGAGCAGTTCTCTGCCGGAAACGCTGAGAGCGCTAACATCAGCGGCGATTTGCAGGCGATGCTCCAGGCTAAGATGAATGCACAGAACGCAGCAGCTCCGGCTCCGGCAGCAGCTCCGGTTCCTGTTGAGGAGGCAAAGGAAAAAGCTACTGAAAAAACTGCAACCGATAAGAAACAGGAGTCAGCTCCTATCCACTATACTGAAGGTATGAAGGTAGAACTCGATGCAGACGGAACCTGGAAGGGTGATCCGGGCGATGGAACCGATTTCATCCTGGTAGTCGACATTCCTATCGAAGACCAGGCTGCCATTCCTACTGTCGATATCTTCGACCGTCCTACCACTCCGCAGACTTCTCACCAGTACACACCTGCAGCCAAGAACAAGCAGGAAGCACCAGCCTACGATTTCAGCAATCTCGTGAAATCCAACGGTGTGCTCGAAGTGATTTCAGATGGCTACGGATTCCTGCGCAGCAGCGATTACAATTACCTTTCTTCACCGGACGATGTTTATGTAGCATCCAGCTTCGTCAAGAAGTTCGGTCTGAAGACTGGCGATGTCATCGAGTGCAAGGTGCGTCCGCCTCACGAGGGCGAGAAATACTTCCCGCTCACCAGCATCATCAAGATCAATGGCCGTGACCCGTCAGAGGTTCGTGACCGTGTTCCTTTCGAGCACCTCACCCCACTCTTCCCTGATGAGAAGTTCAATCTCTGTGGCGACCGCCGCACCACCAATCTCAGCACCCGCATCGTAGACCTCTTCTCGCCAATCGGTAAGGGTCAGCGTGCGCTCATCGTGGCTCAGCCTAAGACCGGTAAGACCATCCTCATGAAGGATATTGCCAACGCCATCGCAGCCAACCATCCTGAGGCTTACCTCATGATGCTGCTCATCGACGAGCGTCCTGAGGAGGTTACCGACATGGCCCGCACCGTGAATGCAGAGGTTATCGCCTCTACCTTCGACGAGCCAGCAGAGCGCCATGTCAAGATTGCCGGAATCGTGCTCGAGAAGGCTAAGAGAATGGTAGAATGCGGACACGATGTTGTCATCTTCCTCGATTCTATCACCCGTCTCGCCCGTGCCTACAACACCACAGCTCCTGCATCTGGTAAGGTGCTCACCGGTGGTGTGGATGCAAACGCCCTCCAGAAGCCTAAGCGTTTCTTCGGTGCTGCGCGTAACATCGAAGGCGGCGGTTCGCTCACCATCATCGCTACTGCCCTCATCGATACAGGTAGTAAGATGGATGAAGTCATCTTCGAGGAGTTCAAGGGAACCGGTAACATGGAGTTGCAGCTCGACCGCTCACTCAGCAACAAGCGCATCTTCCCTGCTGTCAACCTCATTTCTTCGTCTACCCGTCGCGACGATCTGCTGCAGGACAAGACAACGCTCGACCGCATGTGGATTCTGCGCAAGTATCTGTCCGACATGAATTCTATCGAGGCGATGAGCACCATCCACAAGAATATGCAGCATACTCGCAACAACGACGAGTTCCTGCTCTCTATGAATTCATAACCCCTCATCCGGGTTTACCCATATCTGAATATCCGGCAAAAGGCTCCGTTCATTGGCAGTCTTTACTAGATATAAAAGAAGAGAGATTTGAAAGAGAAGGGCAAGTTCCATTTTCGGGATTTGCCCTTCGTGTTTTTTTACTGTTTAAAATCATTAAAAAAATATCGCATTTCATTTTTTATTCGTATCTTTGCTTATCTTAAACACAGAGGGGCGCAAAGCCCTGATATAAATAATGTATAACTTAAAATCAAAAGAACCATGAGCAAATATTTTGCAGAATCAGAATTGATTATCAATGAAGACGGAAGCTGCTTCCACCTTCATCTTCGCCCGGAACAGGTGGCTGATAAAGTAATCCTCGTTGGCGACCCAGGTCGCGTAGCCCTCGTAGCCTCCCATTTCGATGAGAAGGAATGCGAAGTTTCAAGTCGGGAATTCCACGCCATCACCGGCACATATAAAGGCAAGCGAATCACTGTGCAGAGCACCGGAATAGGATGCGATAATATCGATATCGTAGTCAACGAGCTCGATGCGCTGAAGAATATCGATTTCAAAACCCGCACCGAGAAACCCGAGCACACCACGCTCACCCTCGTGCGCATCGGAACCTGCGGCGGCCTGCAGCTCAACTGCCCTGCCGGAACCTTCGTAGCCTCGCAGAAGAGCATTGGTTTCGACGGACTCATCAACTTCTATGCCCGTCGCAACGAAATCTGCGACCTCGAAACAGAGGCAGAATTCAAGCGCCAGGTAAAATGGAACGACCAGATTGGCAACCCATACTGTGTAGACAACAATCCGGAACTGCTCAACCAGATAGCCGGCGATGATATGGTACGCGGAATCACCATAGCCTGTGGCGGTTTCTACGGACCTCAGGGCCGCGAACTCCGTGCCCCACTTGCCGACCCGGAACTTAATCAGAAGATTGAAGCATTCGAGTATAACGGTCTGCGCGTCAACAACTTCGAGATGGAGAGTTCAGCCCTCGCCGGTCTTTCCCTTCTCCTCGGTCATAAGGCATTAACCTGCTGCATGGTCATCGCCAACCGCCGTGCCCTCAGCGCCAACACCGGCTACAAGAGCACCATCGACAATCTCATCAAGGTTGTATTAGATAGAATTTAAACAATAAAAAAATGAATCAAGAAGAATGTATCTGCGCCCTGGCAACCCCAGCCGGCGGTGCTATCGGAATTATCCGACTCAGTGGCTCCGACGCCATTACCCTCACCGACAAAATCTTCCAGTCTGCCAACGGCAAATCCCTGGAAGAAGCCAAGCCCTACACTCTGCATTATGGCGAAATCAAGGATAAGGATGGCAACACCATCGATGATGTACTGGTGAGCGTGTTCCGTGCACCCCACAGTTATACAGGCGAGAACTCCACCGAGATTTCCTGTCATGGCAGCCGATACATTCTTCAGCAGGTTCTCCATCGCTTTACGGAGGTAGGATGTCGCCAGGCAGAACCGGGCGAATACACCCGTCGTGCCTATCTCAACGGCAAGATGGACCTCTCTCAGGCAGAAGCCGTAGCTGATCTCATCGCCTCTACCAACAAGGCAACCCACAAGATGGCGCTCAGCCAACTGAAGGGCCATTTCAGCAACGAACTCTCCCTCCTTCGCGAAAAATTATTAAAGATGACTTCGCTCCTGGAGTTGGAGCTCGACTTCAGCGACCACGAAGAACTGGAGTTTGCCGACCGCAGCGAACTCCAGGCACTAGCCGAAGAAATCAATCACAAGATTACCACCCTCGCCCACTCCTTCGAAACCGGCAATGCCCTGAAGCAGGGAGTAGCCGTAGTCATCGTAGGCAAGACGAATGTGGGCAAAAGCACCCTGCTCAACCGTCTGCTCCACGAGGAGAAGGCAATCGTGAGCGACATTCACGGAACCACCCGAGATGTAATCGAAGACACCACCCTCATCGACGGAATCACCTTCCGCTTTATTGACACAGCCGGAATCCGCAAGACGGATGATGTGGTAGAAAACATCGGAATAGGGCGCACCTTCCAGAAGATGGAAGAGGCGAAGATAGTAATCTGGCTATTAGATGAGCAGCCGTCAGCCTCAGAAATCGAGGAGATGAAGCTGAAGAACCAAGGCAAGAAGCTGCTGGTAGTATTTAATAAGATGGATAAACTTGAGAATGATAAACTAGCGTTCGATAAATTCACCCATTCCTGTGGCTCAGATTCCAGTGAATCAGAAGCCCCACTCTTCATCAGTGCCCGCACAGGCGAGAATGTTTCATCCCTGGAGCAGGCATTAGTAAAAGCCGCTGATATTCCTGAGATTACCGAGAACGACGTCATCATAACGAGTGCCCGCCACTACGAGGCCCTACTCCGTGCCCATGATTCCCTCTCCCGAGTATTGGAGTCGATGGAAATGGGCATGAGCGGCGACATCGTCGCCGAAGACCTGAAAATGGTGTTGGAAGAACTGGGTGAAATCACTGGCGGACAGATCAGTAGCCAGGAAACGCTAAACAATATCTTCAAGCACTTTTGCATCGGAAAATAAGTCGTGATAAACAACGATTAATATCGACAACAAATGATAGTTAAGGTGCTCAAAATGAGCACCTTTCTTTTTAGCCTTACTATTGGTTATAATCAATGGTAAGGCTTTTTTAGCACCTTTTTGTACCGCTCTTGTACCTCCACTTTTCAAAAGTAATAATATGAGACTCCATTTTTGGCAAATGAGTGCAAGATTGCCGAGAGTTTTGGACAATGATGGACGATGATATAAGACTATTGAAAATAAACGGAGTAATGACAGACGACTTTTTCTACAATAAATTAAGTAAAAAAGTATAAAAAGCGTACAAATGACAGCAAGCAAAGAAAGAATTCTAAAAATTTGCGAGTATTGTGGGAAGAGCTTCTATGCATTGAAATCCACAACTCGTTATTGCTCCAAGCAATGCAACAGTTATGCCTATAAGGCAGCAAGACGTGAGGAGAAAGTAAAGATGGCTGAGACAATGAGCCACCGAAAAGCTTCCGAGAAATCCATGTCTGAAATCCTCGTGAAAGAATACCTCACTATTCAAGAGGTCGCTATACTTTCGGGACTAAGCAGACAGACCATATATAATATGGTGTATAGTGGTAAGTTGCGAGCATCCAAGATTACTTCTCGTTTATCTTTAATCAGAAAGCGAGATATAGATTATCTTGTTGATAGTTTGCCATACACCACAAAAAAAGTGCTTCAAAAGAAGCTGTTCATGCAAACCGAGAGCTACCTGTTCCAGAATATTACTCTGCCAAGGAAATTGCAGAAGTCCACAACACTTACGAAACGGCCATCTATGAGATAGTCAAGATTTCAAGAATATCCATACAAGGAAGAGTATATTGGAACAAGAAAGAGGTGGATGATTATTTTGCACACCTGTCTCCAGATCCAACCATCAGTGAATGGATGACTGTTATGGACATTCAACAGAAATATTGTATGACGAAAACAGCCGTATATAGTTTCGTTAGTCACAATGCTATTCCAAGAAAAATGGAAGGTAACAATGTTCTGTATTCCAAGCGTCATGTACAATTGGCAAAAGGTGAATCCGTAGAAGACCAACTTTATTATACAATACCGGAGGCCATGAAGTTGTATGGTTTAAGTCAGGACCAGATTTATAAGCGTATCAAGAAATACGCTATTGAAAAGGTGAAGTTTGGCAAGTATATCAAGATTTCCAAGCGAGATTTAGAGAAAGCTATCGGCAAGCCTAAGGTTATTTAGCGGTTATCAAAAGGTTAAGTTGTACCCCATTACATAACTCTATTATTTTGCAATCGATTTCAAAGATCTCTTAATACGGGATCATATATGAAACATAAGTATCACATTATAAAAAGTAAACATCATGGTAAATACATGTACAAGAGTTTCTCTTCGCCAAAGAGCGATTAAAAACGACCGTATTTCTCTTTATTTGGACTTCTATCCACCAGTACGCAACCCTGAGACTATGCAAATGAGTCGCAGAGAATATTTAGGTATCTATATCTATGCTCATCCAAAGAATGAGATGGAACGTGAGTTTAATACAGATATGCTCAACAAAGCAGAGGCCATCCGTTGTATCAGAACCCAATCACTCATCAATGAAGAATTTGTTTTTTTGGACAAAACACGACAGAAAGCTGATTTTTTTGCATACTTTGAGAAGATGACACATAAGAAAGATGACAAGTGGACATGTGTCTACAAGCATTTCTTCAAATTTGTTGTAAGCGGCTCCGCGTTTATACCTTTCCCTTTATCGTAAAAGTTCTTACCTTTG
>ERZ809201.225-NODE-225-length-32646-cov-4.668559_pt1 | contig 32646 bp, 41 predicted proteins | sample MGYA00520516_ERZ809201 | MGnify/ENA primary metagenome ERZ809201 (study PRJEB31570, sample SAMEA3213006) | Homo sapiens | biome: human-gut; feature: human gut; material: fecal | place: Sweden | collected 2011 ... | reverse complement strand
GCATAATTTACCGGCAATATGCTAAGTCGCGTCAGAGAGCCGTTTCCGTTGAAAAAATCGATACTGTTCCGTTTCCGCTTATTCGAAAATTCGCGTCCTTGCGGCCGCTCTTTTCGAATTGTATTGTAATGCCGCAAAATTGAGCGCAAATGGCCTCCTCGCTGCGCTCGTCGGCCCGGGCGCATAATTTACCGGCAATATGCTAAGTCGCGTCAGAGAGCCGTTTCCGTTGAAAATTAAGGGTTGTTAGCCCGCGCGCCCCTGTAAATCAATTTACTTTACAAACGGCAAGTCCCCTTCCGTTCGGGAAATCAACCCGATAATCAATACAGATCGTTTACGGCGTTGATGAGCGTTTTGTGCTATTATCGTTAACTTTCTGCAAAGGCAGTTGAGGCGGAATCCATAGCCAGACGGGGCGGGCGGGTGATTGTTTTGTGCTATTGCGCGTGCCGTTTATGGTACTATTTCGATACCATGGATACTTTGTAAAGTTAATTTATAAAGTACCTTTATTAACCTTTAAACGGTTTCATGAGCGGACTCGGGCCGGGGATGTACTCTAGCCTAGACGTAACGCAACGCTATCGGGGCCGGGACGGGTGATTGTTTTGTGCTATTTTCGTTAATTTATTTTGCCATTTTATGCTAGCGAAATAGCATTTATGGTACTATTTTGGTGCCATAAATACTTTGTAAGGTTAATTTACAAAATCTTTATAAAGTTAATTTATAAAGTACCTTTATTAACTTAGAAACATGTTTCTGAGCGGTAGCGTTTGTCATCTTTGGTAATGATTATATGCTATTTGTGATTATAAAATGTGATAAATAAATAGCACGAAATAACCATTCGTCCGACGCCCGCACAATCATAATCTTTTACGGAAATCGTACATCACATGCCGCCGCCTACACTTTTGTATTTGCATCATTGTAAATGGTTTACATTAATCTATACCCCGCCCCTCAATATATAAATATACGCGCTCTTCCCGGAAATTTCAATAGCAAATCATAAAAAAGTAGCACAAAATCACCATAATTGGCATTGCATTTTGTGATATCATCCCGCCGGAAAGCCTAAATACATTTGTGTTATTTGGTATAAAACACGACATCCAGTCATAACTTAGATGCCGATGCACATAAAACTTAATCATGGTATCATTTCAGTACCATAGGCCGCCATCCCTATAAAATCATAAAATGATTGTTTTGTGCTATTTCGTTAACCTATATACCGCTTTTCACGCGGTATCGTAGAATGATCGTTTTGTGATACTCCGCTAACTTAGATGCCGATGCATATAAAATCAAAACCTAGATGCCGATGCATATAAAATCAAAATCTGGATGCCGATGCATATAAAATAATCCATACACATATACATAGGGTTACGCAATCCCATCCCGGAGCGACTGCTTCCGGAATCCTAATTATCAGGAAATCCTAATTATAAACTCTTTGGTCGCCAATTCCTGAACTAAATTCGCCCGGCCGCCGCCCTATATAATGTACATGCGCGCGATAGCACATATTTCCCGTAAAGTCAAGCGAGAATTGCAATAAACCGTGAAAATAATTGAATTTTTCTGTTATCGAAAAATAAGTTAAAAATTCTTTGAAAACATGCTTGAATTGTTTCGAAAAGCATGTATGTTATATACTGTAACAGGAAAACACAACACAAGGAGGAGCAATCATGAAAATTGAATACACAATTAGCAAAGACGGAAAGTGCGAATATTCGCATTTTATCCGCAAGCGTATTGAAGAGTTGAAAAGCAATGAATGTGATACGGAAGCGGCCATCCGCAATATGGCCGAAAAATATGCTAAGAATCACGAATGTATTGATTGCATTTTACAGATAGTATATTGCGAATTGACGTTTTGGTATGAAAAGTTAATCGTCCCTAAGACTACCGTTCACATGATTGCATATTGCAGTTTGAATAACGTACCCTCTAATGAAGTGTTCGGTTTTTGTGACATGTATTTCGCTTATGATAAGTATTATGAAGACGGCGCAATCGTGAAAGTTTACAAACTTAATTATCACAATCTTGATTAATTAAAATAAGGAGGTTTAAATCATGCTTCACGGTAAATGTACACTCTTCATCGATCAATATGGCAACCGCTGGGAAGCCCGTACCGTTTCAGAATTACGTGATAAAATTGGGGGCGGCCTGGTTTCAAAGATGTACGTTAATGATAGGTCGGGAAACTGCTATCATATTGGGTATGTCATCGGCAACTATTGGTGTACAGCTTATATGCCCGTGCGGATTTTACAACAAAAACCGCCGGAGCTGGATACAAAATAGCCTGTAATACTAAGGTAAAGATACTAACAGGCGTCCATAGTGGTCGCCAAAACTAACGAAAGGTGGATATCATGAAAGAGAACAAGGAAGTCAATGAAACCAGCGCCATTGAGCCGGAAGCCGCTTACCAGCGTTTTATCGCGGAACTGGCAAGACCCGCCGTTTCGCCCGCCGTTAAGGCCGCGGAGGCCGCTTTAGAGGAGGCTACAAACAACCTCCGCACTGTCGCCGCTTCCGGAGACGTTGAAAAGATTATGACGGCCTCCGCGGCCGTTCAGGCCGCTACTAAGGCGCTTGAAAAGGTTAAGGCGGCCAATAAGCCGCAAGCCTTGACTATGGCCGAAGTTGCAGCGCGGCTTGCCTGCCTTGAGGGTTTTTCTTTCACAGGGTACCGCGGCGAAGTAGACGCTTTCGCGCGGGCTTGCGTCCGGGTTATGCGGGATGCAACTGGAGAAGAGATGGCCTTGGCCGCTACAAGAACGGTGTCACAGGCGTTGATTGCCGCCGTCCGTAATGGATATATTACACCGCCGAATCCGTCTCCGGCGCTGGTCTATTTGCGTGAACAGGTTAATTTCCCGATTCCCTCCGAACAGGGAGCGGAAGCCAAGACGGAATCTGGTAAGGAGGACGGCAAGGAAGCGGCCGCCCAGGAAGTTGGTGAATAATCGTTATCGGGCCGGGCGAAAGCGCCCGGTGGTCGTATGAAATATTATATCAAAAAAGCGGACAGGCTGCCGGGCGTCCGGAAACCGAAAACCGGGATCAAACGATCCGGCAGTGCATACAAACGATATCGAAGCAAGTAAACCGGAGGATTAAGCAATAAGTTAAAAATCAAAAATCGAACTCGAGCCGATTTGGTTATGAATCCCTAATTATTAGGAACACCAAATCGGCTCGAGTTTTTGTGGCGGGGGCGGGTTAGTGTTGTATTTACATCCACACCCCATTTTTGAAATCGTTAACTTATACCATCAACCACGCCCCCTTCCGCTTCGGTACCGCTCAAGTCACATATCACGTTTCTAATCTCGCCACCCCTTCGTTTCGATGAGGCAACGTTCCGTTTTAGTCTCGATAACGTTCTACCTTGCCCCGCCCTTGAGCGCCTGTTTGACCCGTTCAAGTGCCGCTTTCGCCTCCTCCTTCGTCCGGAAGAAGTTGCCGAAACCCTGCATTTTGCGATCAAATTCGTACCCGTCGAATGTGAGACGATCAACCTTACCTTCCGCTGCGATGCAGAAGTATTTATCCCCCTTTTTCGGCCACTGCTTTTCGTAGCCTCTGCCGTCTGTGGCGTTATACTCAGTGATGGCCTCGTAAATTTTGGCGAACTCGACGGTAGTGCTGGTGAGCCTGTCATTGTCTTGCTCTTTTTCCTTTCCACGACAGCACAGTGCGGGGGCATAGGACAACCATTGCGGGACGAAATACGACATCAGGCTAATTCCGTTACAGGCTTTGAACGCATCGGTGGTGGCCTGCTGGCTGAACTCACCGCATCGGTGCGTCTGATCGACGATCCGGAACGTCACGTTGTCGCCTTCGACCTTCACCACAGCAAGCTCGATGTGGCGCTTCGGCGATTCGACGGGCTTCGAAGATTCGTCCGAGGCCGGGGCATAGTCTGTGGTCGGAGCCCAATACCATCTGGGACCGCGGCCACCGAATACGGCCATGTCAAGCTCGGCACAGCTCCGTTCGGGGTCATCATCGCAAGCGCACCAATGATCCCAATGACTGCCCTCCGTCAGCCGATACATCCGACCGTTTTTGGCGCGGTAAAGCATCCCTTCTACGGGTTCCGTGACAGCGATGAACTTCACCTGGCGACCGTCGCTTCCACCATCACAGTATGGCCCCACGCAATCATTTCCGGTGCATCTGAACGCGCACCCCTCACAGGTCTCGCCTTCCACACACTGATAGGCTTTTCCATCCGTGTGACGGAACACCTCTCCAATCTTATACTCTTTCATTCTTCACCCCCATAGTACAAACATCAAAATAATTCCAGCTGTATAGTTTTTGCTTCCAGACGCTTCCTGCGTCCGATGATTCGGGAACGGATTCTAGCTCGGTTCCGGGCCATCTGCTTCTTCACCCATTTCGCAGAATGCCAAATCGGAGGATGGAGTTCCCAAAGTCTCTTATACTTTTCCAATTCCAATTCCCGAGATTCCGCTTCCGTCAATTCGTACTCCTTTCTGACCATGCCTCACCTCTCGCTTTTCGCCTGGCTGTTCAGCCAGTCCAGCCAGCCCTGTTCATACCTATGCTTGAGATATTCGACCGCGCCTCGTTCTGCTTCCTCTCTGCTACGAAAAGCTTGCACCGATATTTTCTCGCCGATCCCGTATCGCCATATTCCCTTTATGGTTTCAAACACCATTGCTCCCGCCAGCGCTTCCGGGCTGGAGGTCATCTTTTTCAAAGTTGGTCATTCTCCCGCTCCTTCCTGCGCCTTACGTTCTTCGATTTCCCGCATTCGCCAAAAAATTGCGACTTTACGCCTTTGTTCTGACAATTTCCAATCAGAACAAACATCACAACCATTTTTAATAATTGTCTTTTGCTTGTTACAAGATGCATGACCGCCATAAAAAATACTTTTCCTGTAGCGCGAACAATTGATGCACATCGGAGCTATTTTTGATTTATCGCAACTCATTTTCCTATTCCTTCTTGTGCTTTTACTCGTGATTTATAACCCTAAACTCAATTACCCACAACCAAGGATTACTGGATGTCGAGCCATACCCATAATGCTGTTCCCACGCTGCAAAGAAAGTTGCTCTCGGATGCGTTTCTGTCAAGAAAGCTGCTCTCGGATGCATTCCGGCTTCTGTGAAGCCTTCGCAGTCCGCGTCATGGCTCGAAATGTCCAGCAGCCGTTCGGGCCGTACATCGGTCACTTCCAGCCAAATCCGGGCAGCGGCTTTCGGCATGTGTATCGACGGCCGCCAACGATTCCCTACGAGCTGCTGGCGCGAGCGTTCTTGCGAATCAACAAAATAACAATAATGATGTTTGTCGTCCAGAATTCCCCACGTTTCCCGCACATAAATGTGGTCTCCGGGGTGAACTTGGCAGCGTAACCGTTGGTCTCCATGCCCGAAACTTTGATTTGTTTCAATACTGCCGTCATCGTACTGTGCTAAAACAACACGCGGTTGAGGATTGATAATACGGCGCGTCTGCGTTTTACGGCCGTCGAGAATTGCCCGAACCATCGGTCCGGAAAACAGCATTCCAACCTCTTTCATGGTTTCATTTCCCTCCTTTCAGCGCTTTACTAAGGCCGCACAACCGACACTGCGCGGCGTCGGATGCGTGATTCGCCCAGCAGTTCCAGCAACAGCGCCGGATTGCCGATTCTAATTCCTCAATTCTGGCGAGTAAGGACGGGTCCGTCCACCGCCTGTTCCACTCAATAATCACATCAGCGACAGCGGAATCTTCGGAAGAATGGCGCATACAAGTTTCCGCCACTTCTCCACAATCCGGACACTCGAATCTTGCCGTATATGTTCCGGTATCGGTTTGTTTAACTTCAATCCCATCTGAAGACACATATAGACCGCAACGGCGGCACGGTTTCAATTCTTCGCTCATGCTAAAGTCCCTTTCACTTTCGCACACCACGATTCCAATTGGTTCTCGGAAACTTTGATCGGAGTATTGGACGCCCAATATATGATAGGACGTTTTATCGTCCGGAGCTTCTGTCTGAACTCATCAATAAGCGCCTGAACTTCTTCGTCCAGTTCTCCGTCGTCGTTTTCCAATTCTTCAGTATCGATGTGAACACCCTCCCACGCATACAGGGGTACCGCATCATAATACTGAAGTTCGCGCGGGTTAAGCTGGTGCGAAGTGCAAAACTCCACCAATTCTTCCTCGTCGTCAACGAACTCCATCTGCATGGATTTATCCAACTCGATAAAAAGTGGATACTCACCATTCCAGCACTTCTGGCATTTCTCTTCGCTCATTTCAAATCCTCTATTGTGTAAAACCTTGAAAAGTTGACAAAATATGCTACATTAACAGTATCTAACGCTGAACAAGCGGAATTTGTCGAATCAGATTTTTCTGTTTCCTCGAATTCCGCTGTTCTTTTTAATTATTCAGCTCTGATTTTCGATACCCACCGCAACAATGAGTGTGCGGCACATGTAGCACACATGAGATTTGGGGCCTTCACAAATGTTGCCGTCATCGTCACACGTCATAATGTCAGCTTCCACCAATTCATCGTCCGGAAAGTCATCTTTACAAATATCGCACTTCATTTTCCCGCTCCCACCCTCGCCCTCTTCCGCTCCCACCCTCGCCCACTCCCTCTCTCTCGATATCGACCCCTCTTCCGCTTCCGATTCGGTATCGCCCGCGCTCCTGACGGACAGGTCAATGATTCGCATTTTCGGCCTCCTTTTCCGCTTTGGCAATCCAAGCTTCGAGCGATTCGCACGCTTCGTCGAACCTGCCATAAAGAATGTCCTCAATCAGAGAGTGCCGCAGCGGAGAATCGAATGCCCGCCGGGGGATGAGGCTGAATATAATCCGCGCAATCCCTTCGTTGCCGTCGGGGCCGGGCGCGTCACACTGATCCCCGAGATACCACTCAGCTTTCTTTAGGTCTTCGATCTCCTTCTCGAGCCCGCCCTTCTTCCCCGCTCTCCAAATATACTTGACGGCGTTACCGAGCTGAAAATTCAAGTGGCGCGTGATGTCGATGCACTCGATCGACGCAGGGTATCCGGTGTAATGCTTCGGATGATTGATGTCGTCATTTTTCATGGTGATTTCCTTTTCGTTTGACAGTGAAAGTAAATGTGTCCCCGATCATCCAGCCTGATCTGCATCTTGCCGATTCGTTCGATGGCCTCTTGCGGAGTATGACCGTCCCATTCTGGTGCCTGTTCCAGCTCTTTCACAGGAAACATATCCCAGTAGGGTTCGATATCGTAATGATACGTCGCCTGTCCGTTATCGGTTTCAATGCCGACGATGAACATTCCCGGATACATGGTTCCGTCGTGATGTTTGCGTGATTTCCACGATCTTTCCGGGAAACAGCGGCAAATCACGGAGAACAGCACCGCCCGGTGATGGTACAATTCATTGAATGTGTGATATCCGTCCGAGGTTTCGCCGGTGATTTTCTCGGATAGTTGCTGTTCCAGCTCCAGCGGCGGGACGATGTCTTTGAGTTTACTCATGATTCACCCCTCGCTTTCTTCAAAATGCATCTCATTTCTTTCGCAAACGCACGGTACTCGTCGCTGTCTGCATTCGGATCATGTTCAAGCCACGGAACGAGACGATCAATAACGTCGTACATTTCTTCCGCCGCTTCGCGTTTCGCCTCCCGCATGATATGGTTCATGCGTTTTTCATCTTTTACATGACCGCCTTTTACGAGCAGATCGTAAATCCGGTCGGCATACCAGATTCCAATGCCGAACTTGCGCTGGATCGCGCCCGGAGTCACCTTGCCATCGAATGTTTTCATCCATTCCAAAACGATATCAAGATTCATTCCACCACCTCAAGCGTTCCGCACGGCATTCCGTCCGTCTGGACGTATTCCTCTGCAACTTCCCGCGCGTTCAATTTTTCCTTGGTGCGGATGTCGCGGAAACACCATATCAGATCTTCGTCCGGCTCGAAGTACAGGATTGTTTCCATGCCGTCGCGCCGGACCGCCTTGACCATCGCCGGGGCGGTGTCGAAGTTCCACCAGCGCAGTTGCATCGGCGCGAACTGCCGCGCCGGAAGATTCAGCGAAGAGCATCCGTCCGTCCACCGCACGGCGATCCGGTCGGCTTCCCTAACCGTCACGGTTCCGATGCGTCCGCTCGGGAGATACTTCACGCGGCACCCTGGAACCATCAGCGCGGTCTTCTGTTCGCCGGTCAGCGGCTCCGGGCGTTCGACGGTCGGTGCGATGAACTCGCGGTCCTGCCTCCGGCAGAGTTCGATGAACGACGCCTTCCCATGTCCTTGGTAGGAAACGGTCTTCCCGGTGCGGGTGGCGGTGAACTGGCTCCACCGTTTCCCGGCGTACCGGTAGATGACGGTCGCGCCGGAATCGAGCAGCTCGACGAGCAGTTCGTAGTCCCGGCTGGTTTCGTAGATTTTCATTTTGCGTGTCATCTCCTTTGTTTCAGAACCGTTTCCCGCCGTGCCGCATCGGGCGCGTCCGGTTGTATTCCATCTTGGCGAGGATCGCTCCGGAGAGGTCGATGCTTCTCGAGATTACCATAATGTTCCTTTCCTTTCCACCAGTTCGATTCTCATTCCGATCCATCGCATGACGTTCACGCACATGCTGTTTCCGCAAGCCTTGTAGCGGGGCCCATCGGGGCATAGCTCCGCTGGCTTCTTACGCCAGGGGATACGGGTGTAATCGTCGGGAAACCCCATCAGCCGCTCGCATTCGCGAGGTGTCAGACGGCGGACAACCGATGACGCAACCAACGGCAGATTGTTTCCCCCGGCTCTACGCAAAAGCCGGAACCGGGGGAAACAATCGATCTCTCTGATCCGACTGTCCTGGCCGTGATTCTCGTAGCATACTATTGGCGCTTCGTGATTACAGGTCAGATTCACACAATGATCTGCCGCCATCTCCGCATTCGCCTGTCCGGTAGCCATTACTTCGATTGTTCCTCCAGCGCCCGCTGCAAGGCTTCCGGCAGCTTCCGTCCCTTTGATTCTGCGCGGCGGAGTATCCCGAGGCAGGCAGTCCGGCTCAAAAAGTACCGAGGCGGGATATCTCCAGTCTCCAAGATATCCGACAACGAACACACGCCGTCTTCTTTGAGGAACGGCACGAGGGAATCCGTCCACTCGCACGTATTGAGCATCCAGCACTCGCCATGCGCAAGAATACCCGATTTCATCAATTTCCCGGAGGAACGCCTTGAAGTCCTCGCCTCCGTTTGTGCTGAATACGCCAGGCACATTTTCCCATACGAACCATCGGGGGCGCATAGCTTCAAGAAGTCTGCAATAGGCAATGCAGAGCCCGCTTCGGGGGTCTTTGATGCCGCCTTTCTTTCCCGCAAGGCTGAAGCCCTGGCAGGGAGTTCCCCCAACGATAATGTCAATTGTCCCACGATATTTCTCTCCTTCGATTTTCGTCATATCGCCAAGGTTCAGCACTTCGGGAAAGCGTTGAGCCAGCACTTCGCACGGAAACGGCTCGATTTCGGAAAACCACACCGGTTCCCATCCGAGCGGCTTCCACGCGAGGGAGGCCGCCTCCACTCCCGAACAGACGCTCGCATATTTCATGTTGATCTTTCTGCTTGATTTATTGGTATTTGGTTTAGTTAGTTTTAACCATGACTATGTAAAGCACAAGAACGGCGAATAGTCCGGTTGCGATATCGACAGTAGCTTGTGGCCAGTTCATTGCTGGTTTTCCTCAGTTTTATTTACAGATTCATGCACATATGCAGTGATGATTGCGGCTGTGCGCTCTACGAGGAACTTGATCTGTGATTCACTAAGTACCTTTACACGATTGCTTTCAGGGTTTTCCGGAGGAAACAAAAGTTTAAAAGTAGTGTCGATCGCTTCAACTAAGGATTCTCGCACTACTTCACATCTCGCAGTTCTAAGTCTTTCTTCCCCTTCTTTTTTCTTTAATTTAAAGTAAATAATGTTCTGTTCTGCCCGTTTACGGACGAGCCGCAGCATCTTTTCAATTTCTTTATCGGTACACTTGCGTACCGCTTGTAAGTAGTTTCGTTCCTTCTCTACTTCCCCCTCAACTATAGCCGTTTCCTCTTCCGTCAGCGTGTAGTCAGTATTCATCCCAATTGTCCCCTATGGCTAACCATATAAACGCAGTCAATATCGCCATGATCCCTATTAATCGGAGTATTTCATTCATGTTATTCACACGTATCGATCTGAGTTACTTCAATGTCGTCCTCATCCACACCAATACATTTAACGATTGCGTCGAGAATATCTTCTTCCGTGATGCAGAAATAGTTGCGCATTGTGATTTCGAATCTCATCTTTCACCTCATTTTGTTTGCTTGTTTGGTACCGGACTGTGCCTTGGGCTCTGATGCCGTTTGCGGTTTGTCCATTCTGGCCAACTCAATTCCGCATTCTTCGATATCACAATTGGATGCGTAGTCTCTTATCATGTTCACAATGCCTACTTCTTTAATGGTTTCTTCGTCAACGTCACACGGGACTGCGAGTGTCAGTTTAAATTCGATGAGTTTCATTACTTATTCCTTTTTGAGTTTTCAATTTCATTTTTAATGGATTCGGCAAGTGTTGCAAGTTTAATCTTACTGTCAATATCCCAACAGGATACATCAACTCGCAGCTCTTTCTTCCCATCCCACACGGCACGGTACAGCTCTTCTTTTTCTTTTTCGGTAAAGAGACCACTGTACGCCTGTACCAGGTTGTCGTAGAGATCGATCCCGAAAGGGGATCGCCCTCTCAGTGCATTGCTCAGGTAGCTTGGGTGGATACCGAGCTTTTGGCAGACGGAGAGGCAGGAAATGCCCTGTGTGCGCATAAATTTAGACACCAGCGCGCCCGCTTTTGTGTATTTTGTGTACGTTCGCATAACTCTCCTTATTTTAGTTGTAGGTAAAAGTACAGCACACATTGTTTTCTACTGCACTATACTACAATATAACATTGAATTGGAGAATTGCAAGTAAAAAAGCCCCAAAGTTACTATTTTATTCCTGATTTATGAATAAAAGTTCGCTGAGGGGCGCGATAGGTGGGGGAGGGAAGGAAAACCAACAAACCCTCCCTCCCCCGAAGGCAAGAAAAGAGACGGCAACCTCTTTACGTATAAAATAGCCTGTAATTACGATAAATCAAGCTACGATTCCGTTAATTTTTAGAAATCTATTTACCATTTCTTTCTGCACAGCGTTTGCAGTTCCCTTTATGGGTCAGGCAGCAGTAGGATGAGCCGCGATTTGGGGAATACTTAAGGTACTCGCAACCGTCATACTCAATAGTCTCGATAACAACATCCGTTTCCTGACTTGGAACTGTTTTGCAGGTAATAGAATAGAATATCAAAGATAAAAGAACAGCTACTGATCCGATACCCACAAACGTAAGAAGTATCGGCACGACTTCATACTTATCCAACTGTAACACCTTCAATTTCCACATATGTTTTTGGTTTAGGTTCAGACACAAACTCGTCAATCGGCATATTGTCCAGTGCTATCTGCACCACGTGATTCACATAGTTCAGGGCGTCTTGTTTGTCGATTGGAACATTAGTCTCGATGATGACCGCAACTCTATGCTTACACAGTTTTCTGCTCATTTTCCGGTACTCCCATAACCTTTATCACCTCTTTCTGTCTCTGAAAGTGCATCACTCTCAATGTATTTTACAGAGGGATTTTTCACAATAATGAGCTGTGCAAACCTTTCACCGACCCTATATCCGCTAATCTTATAGCGGATAGCTTCTTCTCGCTGGAATACCGCTTTAATGGGGCCTCTGTAGTCAGAATCGATCACCCCGACACTGTTTGTAAGTAGGATGTGATGCTTGTAAACACTGCTTCTAGGAAACAATAATCCAACATAGCCTTCAGGAATTTCAACTGCAATATTAGAATTATACTTTATTTGATCGTTAGAAAACTCCAATTCATCAACTGTAAGATCAAATCCTGCGGCAAATTTACTCCCCTGAAACGGTGCAACGGCAGTCCCACTGAGTTTCTTAAATTTAATCTTCATTATGTCTCTCTGTAATGAGTTTTACGGTTGTGATACGGAACCTGATACTCCATTTTTCGTCTACGACTTTCACGCCAACTGAATCCAAGTGCCGTACCAGCATGCTTACAGCTTGCAACGCTTCAACTGTATTGTAACATACTAGTTTATGAAATTGTTGTTTTGGTTTTTGATTACGCATGTTTGAACCATTTCTTTTCGTAAGTTTCATCCTGTTTACATGCAAGCCCCTGTGTGCATTTGCCGCCCTCATTGTACAGGCAATCAAGATTCCGGCAGCTTGGAGCGTTCACAGGGGGCTCCTTACGGCCAATATGGTCAATTAAACTGCTCATTTTCCTGATTCCCCTTGATCGTCCTGCCTTGTCTTTCTGCCGTTGCTTTCCCTCCTTTTCCTACGTAACATTTGCCGGATTTACCTCCGCTCTGACACCCCTTTACAGGCATAATTATTTCCTTTGGTTAATGGTAGACGCAGCAGGATTCGAACCTGCGCTAGTTGAACCAAAATCAACTGTGCTGCCGTTACATCATACGTCCATATTTGGAGCCGATTATCGGATTTGAACCGATGACAAGCAGTTTACAAAACTGCTGCTCTACCACTGAGCTAAATCGGCTTAATACAACTTAAAATTGATTATAACAACGTTATCAAGTTCACATTTTTGTTTAATATCGGTTTCTGCAAGCGACAAAGTGCGGGGAGTTATCTTTGAGATTTCGAATTGAAAATCAAAACAATCCCCAAATACCCATTCCCTGCCGTTAGCATGATCTTTATACCCGAAATAAGACACAAACAAATGCTTTTTCTTAAACCACATAGTAACCTTGATAAAGTAAGGCGGCAACGCTGCTGGTACGCGGAATTTGACCATAGCGCTGTCGCGTTGAAGCCCGCTAAGCCGCCTTTGTTAACTAATATAGCATGGCGGCTGAAAATGTCAATTGCGGTTTTTACTTTATTTTTGCTTTTTATTTTTATAGTGGTTGACAAATTAACAAAAATAACTATATTAAAGTAACACTATAAAGGAGGCACATGAAAACCAAGACAGTCATACGCGATGTGGCATGTGAAAACTGCATGTACGGAATCAGAATCAACAGTGATGACATATACTGCAAAAGACTAAACAAGTCATGTGACGTTTGCCGGAATTACTGCGTGAAAACTAACTGGTATGCTCAGATGTGTTTCTTGAATGCCAGACTTGATGCCGAATTGAGCAACAGGAGAGTATAACCATGTACAAACTTGTTCTTGAAGAAAGTCTTAAAGACGATTCCTGCGTCATTCTGTGCGGCAAACACGCATATGCCAACATGGTAAAGCATGGAGTTCCGGTAGAGAAGCCTACGATGAACCGCAGATGGTTTATTACGGTACAACGAAAACTGAGCCCGCGCAGGCTGTACATATGTATGAACCATAAAAGAGCAGTCACGGTACCGGAACGGTACCGTAAAACAGAGTTCCCATGCTATGAGGAGGCAGAAGAGATAGCTACCGCGTTACTGGATACCGGTAACTTTCAGGACGTGTGGGTAGTGGAAGCGATGGAACCCCGATATGAAGAGTAGTTATTTTTACTATGTTGATGTGTACTCAGCCCCATGTTATTTGTTTGTAGGGCCGCGCGATAAGTTTTATCGTTATATCCGCAGACTGTGCAAGGGACTGGAAAGTACAGAGGGGTTAGTACCCTCAACATGGGCAGCAGGTGCATTTACCTTTCAGCATGAATATTTCGGCACAAAATATGTAATCTGGATGCCTGAGTTTACTGGATCATGCAATGAGTACGGTGCGCTTGCGCATGAAGTTTTACACTGCGCCATAAATATATTGGATGAAGTCAACATTGATTTCAAAAAAGAACACGAATCATTGACTTATCTTATGGAGTCGATTTACAGAAAATTTGTACATCAACTCACGGTAGAGATAAATAGGGACAAAGAAAGAGATGCCGCTAAAGCTGACAGCTAAACAGAAAACGGGGCTTGAACTGCTTCAAAACCCTGATAAGGAAACGATCTTGTTTACCGGAGGATCACGCTCCGGCAAGACCTTCCTTATTATGGAATATATGATCGGAAGAGCGTTTCAGTTTCCCGGAAGTCGGCAACTCATTGTGCGCAAAAATTTGGTTGACGCACGCAACTCAATTTGGGATGATTCCTTGCCCAAGTATCTGAGTCTGTACATCCCTGATAGCGAGTACACGCTAGTAAAGTCTGAGTTGAAGGTTCAATTCAGTAACGGTTCTGTAATCGTACTTGGTGGTCTTGATGATGAAGATCGAGCGCAGAAATGTTTGGGTACTGAGTACATTACGATTTTCTGTAACGAAGCTACACAGATGACTTATCAAGTTATCGGTATGCTGAAAACTCGTCTTGCGCAGAAAGTGAAAGACATTACCGGAACATTTGTGGCAGTAAACAAGATGATCCTCGACTGCAACCCGCAGTCTGAAAGGCACTGGCTGTACATTTGGGGAGTTCAGATGCTCGATCCGGCTTCCAAGCCGTTTAAGAAGCTCAAGGATGCGGATAAACATGCCCTGTTGCACTGGACAGCCTATGACAATCTAGAGAATCTTCCTCCGGGTTACATTGATACGCTTGATGCACTTCCTGAAATTCAAAGAGAAAGAATGTTGCACGGCAGGTGGTGCGGGGGTGAGGGACAGATTTTCAAAGAATTTGATGAGCGTATCCATGTTGTAGAGCCTTTTACCATACCCCCGTATTGGGCTAAGTTTTCAGCGATCGACTTTGGTTACAAACACCCGTTTGCATTTGTATGCGCAGCGCATGACTTTGTGAACGATATTCTGTACTTTTACCATGATTTTAAAAAATCTGGAATTACAATCCGTGAAGCCGCAAACGAGATCAACGACTATCAGAAAAGGAATAAAGATATTTACATGGTAAGATGGGCTGACCATGCTGCGGCAGATCGTGCATACTTACAATCAGAGGGTATCTATACGAAACCCGCCCATAAGTCGGTGGCTGATGGGATTAATTCTATCGCCCAGAGACTAATGATCAATCGTAAGACCGGAAAACCAAGACTTCAAGTTTTTAACACATGTGAAAGCATCATCACGGAGTTTCAAAACTATTCTTGGCATGAAAGCAGCAGCGAAGTGTCGAATAAGGAATCTCCCATCAAAATAGATGATGACGTTATCGACTGCGTGCGGTATATTTCTTATGGTGTGGATAAAATGAATGCATTTGTGTTTTAAAGGAGAAAAACTATGAATATGGAACTTGAATCTTTGTATTCGCTAGTGCCGTCTGTCAGTGCGAATGACCCTAATTTTTACGTTTTCACTCGAAAACATCCGTACTACTGTAAACTTCTTCCTCTGTGGTGTAAGGCCACACGCGCGTATAATGGCGGCCGCGCGTATATCGAGAATACGTTGCAGAAGCACCCTTCTGAAACGGATGAAGAATTCAACGATCGGAAGCAGTACTCGTATAACATCAATTTGATTAAATACAGCACTCGTAAATTTGGAGATTACATTTTCTCAAAACCGCCGCGCAGAGAAAATGTGAATGCGGATATCGCGGACGACTTCGACCGGAAAAGTAAATCCGTTAACAGCGTCATGCGCGAAGTATTTGACTATCATACAATCTATGGTCTTGCTTGGGTTTTCATCGATAATCCCGCACTCAACTATAATCTTGTTGACCTCAAGACGAAGCAACGAGACAAAATCAGACCGTATGCGGAGGCACTTGCTCCTATGGATATCCCTGACTGGGACTACGATTCTGACGGGAGCTTGAGTTGGGTGATCCGGCAAGAGACCGTTATCGAAAAGAACAATCCGAAAAGGAAGCCTGTTGTAAAGCTCAGGAGAACTCTTTACACAAAGGAATACTGGCAGACTTTCGATTACATTATCGACAACGGAGATGATCCGACCCCCGTTGACCTGATTACCGCCAGCGATCTGCATGTAAATACACTCGGTATCGTTCCCGCCATTCCGTATTCAAGTGTAATGTTTAATCGCTATTTCAATGTACCTGAAATTGATGATATTCTTACAATCCACGATTCCGTACTTAAGGGGGAATCTGAGTTACTAACCAATATCCTCAAACAAACCTATGGGCAGCTGGTTCTTCCCTCCACCCTCCAGTCTACGATCGTCCGTATCCGGATGAAGCTCCAACAGGAGAACCCCACAATGGACATCAATGATCCGGCGGTTGAAAAGATCATTGCCCAGGAAGCGAGTTTGGTGCTGTCCCGTACCAAGCATATCCCGGAAGATGCGGAAGAACGGGGCATTTCTCGTTACATTCAACCGAATGGGGCCAATATCGAAAGCATCATCCAGCATGACGACCGTCTTATCAATACACTGATTAAGATGTACGGATTTCTTATTGGTGTTGATACGACACAGCGCTCTTCTGCGGAAAGTAAGTCCGCAGACAACATCAGTCTTGCCGCACAGCTTTCGGGGATCGCTTCCCGCTTGCAGGAACTTGAGAACAAAGTGTGGAAATTCATGAACCTGTTTGATCCCTCGATCAAGATTCCGAAAGTCCTGTACAACACAAATTATGATATTCACGAATTGAAATCTGTGATTGCGGCAATTGTTGAGTTTGCTAATCTTGACGCTGGAAATGAGTATCAGAAACAGATCAAGATCACCGCCCTCGATACCCTTGACACAATCCGTCACGTGCCTGATGAGGTGTATGAAAAGATCAAGAAAGAAATTGATGCCAATACACAGGCAGTCGCCCCAATGACGTTTGACAGTAAGGCTAAACACAAGACTGACGCAAGTGGGAGCACCCCTGACGGAATCCGCAGCCGCAGCGATTACGATAAAAGTAGAACAGCTTCAATCAGTAAGGGGGAAAATCTGTAAAATAAGTAAAAACCTACTTGAAAATTTTGAATTGCAGTGTATTATAAGGATTAGCGGACAAAACCGCGTATAAAATGATAAGGAGCAGTATGGACTACAAAGAACTGATGGCGAAGATCAAGCGCGGAGAAGCACTTACTCAGGAAGAAATTGCTGATTTTGACAGGGAATTTCGTCCTACGTATCGCTTCAATGAGGTGTCTCAGAAAAAGAGCGAACTCGAATCTCAAATCAAAACAATGACAGAAGAAAACGAGAAACTCAAAACTGCGGCAACGGAAGCGGAACAGAGAGTGCAAGATCAAGTTAATGCGCAGCTTTCGGAGCTTTCCGGTAAGGTTGAAACCCTTACCACGGAAAATAACGAATTGCGGACTAAAGCGTCTGAAACAAGCAATCTCTTGAAGTTCACAACACTCGCTACAAAAAATGAGCTTGGTGTCATTTTCAAGAATCCTGACTACCTTGTGTGGAAAGCGCAGAAAGAAGGGATTGATGTGAACGATCCCGAAAAGCTCAAAGGCTTTCTCTCCGAAATTAAGGAGAAAGAGCCTGAATTGTGCCTCGTTCCGGTCAATGGCGGTTCGGGGAGTGGCAATCAGCCTCCGGCCCATGCCGAAGTCAAAACTCCGGTCAGTCAGTGGGATGTTGCCACAAAAGTCAAGTACATTAAAGAAAATGGGAATGACGCCTACCTGAATTTGGTGCGCAATGAGCAGGGCGAATCTCCCGAACAGTAAAGGATTGCAGTCATGGCACTTACATTTCTGTCTGACCTCCTGCCGTACGATCAGTATCTGCGTACAGGCTATATTGAGCAGCTCACTTACGCTGTCAACATTCTGAATGCCGCCAGCGGCGGTACGATCCGTCTTGAATCGGAAAACACCACAGGCACGAAAAAGCATGAGGCGTTTTTCCGTGATTTCGGGACGATGGAGCGGCGCGATATCACTACCGACAGCGCGCAGGTCGCTGAAAAGATTGAACGCGCCGAACATACGGCGTTCAAGACCTTCTGGAAGTTCAAGCCCGTTGCGTGGCAGTGGACAGCTTTCAAGACTTCCGACAACATGACAAATGATGAAGTCATGTTCATGGTTGGCCGAAAGCTGGCCGAAAAGAAAGTGGAATTCACCGTCAAACAGGCAATCACAATTTGCGCTGCCGCCATCGGGAGCCGCACAAACTGTGTCGTTGATGCTGGTTCGCAGAATTTCAGCATGGCCACCGAAATTGACGCGATGGCGCGGTTCGGTGACGCTGCCAGCCGTCTCCGGGCTCTGATTATGCACTCGGCGGTCTTTTTCACCCTGTTCAAGGATCAGGTTCTCAATACCAAGTTTACGCTTGGCGAGGGTCTCATGATGTATGGCGGCACTCCGGCCACCATGAATAAGCCGGTTATCGTTACGGATAACCCCGAGCTCACCTATCAGGACAGCGGCGCTACCAAGTACAAAACGCTGTTCCTTACGGACAACGCGGTCACGCTTCGGGATAATGGCAATACACAGTTTGCCATGCAGACCCAGGTCGGCAACGAAAACCTTGCGTCCCTGTTTCAGGGTGAGGGTGACATGTGGAATTATGTCAAGGGCTACCAGCTCAAGTCCACCGTCGGAACCAATCCTACGGATTCGGAACTTTCCAACTCGTCGAATTGGGAGATGTGGGTCAATACCGAAAAGCTTACGGCCGGTGTCCTCATCAAGTCGAAGGCCGCCCTTGATGAGGTTTCGCAGGTTACAAACGTTCGTATCGTTTCCTAATCGTGAACCGATAGGGGCCGAAAGGCCCCTATTTTGGAGTGCATAATGTTTGATCGCAGGATTGTTTTACTGGCCAGCCCTACGGAATTTCCTCAGGCGCAATTCTATGCTAGTTGCTTTAGCATTTTGTACGAGGACTTGGATCATCGGATGAATCGTAAAGATTATAATCCATCACGCCATGACTACTACAAAGTGTACATCGCAGTTAAAGATAGAAAGGCGTTTGAGCCTGTTATCGCTTCTCATGTAGCTGAATTTCCGGTTGAGTTTACAAACAAGCTTCCGGATTACAGAAGGAGTGAAGTCCGTAAAATTTCCAGTTGGCTTGTGCAGAAAAGTTTCGTCGATCCATTTGACGATATTAAGGCACAAGAAGAAAGGGAACGAAAGGCAAAGGCGCTTGAGGAAGCTGAACGTAAAGGGAAGTACGATCCCCAGAACGACAGCGAACTGGATCGCCACATTCCTACATTCAGGAAGAGGAAACCCAATGCTTAATACCGTTGAAATGGCAGATGATTATTTCAGCACTAATTTTATGAACCGTGACGTGTGGAATAAGATCAGTGCTGAGGATAAGGCGATTTTGATTGAAACCGCTGAAAATGACATCAATGCCGCTTTGCGAACTTCAAACATCGATTCAAATGTAATCAGCCAAAGTAAGCCTTACACGGCTTATCAGGCGGCAGTGTTTGAGTGGGCCGTGTACATGTATACAAATAAGGCTAAACTCAATCAGATTACAAATAATCGAATTTTTGGGGCAACGTCCGTAACGGTTGACGGGATTGGCCGTGAAACATACGTTTCCGGTACAGGTAACGGCGGCAATAATGGTGGAGCTATCATTTCTGTAATCAAAAACAGCCCGGCGGGTAAATACCTCGGTATGATCTGCCAAGATGTCAGGATTATTCGGTAATGCTAGATCACTTAGTTGTAGAAGAAAATAAGATTGAAGTCTTTGAAGTCGTAAAAGACCGGGACGAAGCGGAAATTTCCCGCGTTCGTATCGGTTTTGGTTACGGCATTTTCAGGGGTCAGTCTACGGAAGAGTTCGCAATGATGGGCTCTGCCGCTTTTACAAACATTGGTACGCTGGTTCACTATACGTCGGATACGGATGATAATCCTAGATCACATGCAACTCCACAGATTGGTGACGTCTGTACATGGCACGGTAAAGAATACTATGTCAGTGGCGTCAGCCCAAGACCTGATATTTACGGTGAGCTTGTTGGTTATACAATAAGGTGTTCAAATGGCTAGAGGCAGATGGGGAGAAAGAGGAGCAGACTACAATCCTCCTATTGGCAGAGCAATACGCAATGCTGAATCTTTCTCCATTCAAGCAAAAGGCTATTCATTTACATTTGCTCACAATTTTAGAGGTTGGAAGACTTTTACAGACGATATCAAGAAAAAGATGCTCGAAGCCGCCCTTGCGGAAATTAAAAGTACGGTACGTGAAGTCGGAAGGGGGGCGATTGCACGTGCTCCGCATTATTCGGGGGCTCTTGAGCATTCTATCAAGGTATCTGTACCAGAAATTACAAGTCTCAAGGGCAGAGGGCGTATAACTGCGATTGTTGGTGTTCTTGATTCATGGCATAGTAGTTATGATAAGATAGCCGCTGCCGGAGGGTATCCGACTTCTTCTCCTGAATTGATTGCATATATCCATGATTACTATGATGATTTCATCGGTGAAACAAAAGATGGATTAAAACGCAAGCATAGCATTAATCGCATCTTCCGACAGCCGTTGGTGAACGTGTCGGTAGCCGATTCCTTACTCGTGCTTGGTATGACATCGAACAGGGCAATAATCTTGCAAAAGGTATTGCAAAACGACTTTTCAGTTATAACGAAAACTTGTCGGAAGATGCGATTAATGCTATGCTTGAACGTGCAGCGGATCAGATAGACGGTGAGATGAATGAATAGTAACGTAAAATTGATTGAAGATTACCTTTGTGATCTTTGTGATACGGTTTTCAATGACGGGATTGTATGTGATAAAATGTATAATCCTGAACAGCTTGTTAATCGCAGCGCATACGTTACTGACATTCAATCACAAGAGAGCGATCAGCACGGATTAATCAAATGCAATGCACGGATCGTAGAAAATCGAAAAAGCCGCCCTGAGTGTGTCACGGATGTTCAGAAAATAACTGAAAACTTTAATAAAAAGGGTGATCCACTAGGTAACGGGCTTGCAATCTACACCGAAGTAGAGTACATTACAATGCCGATAAAAATAATGGTAAATACGCAAACGGCGTATACCGTTTCGGCTAATTTAAGAATTACAGCTAAATAACGGAGGTATTACCATGGCTGATGTTTTTCAAGGAAATCCTGCCGATATCCACATGGGGCCTGCCGCACTGTTTTACAATAGTCGGTGCCTTGGGTATACGCTTAACGACAGTGTTAAGATCAATATTTCAATGACACCTACACCGATTACGCCGGATCAAGCGTCACTTCCTCTTAAGGACATTATCACAGAGATGGAAGCGTCAGTTGATTGCATTCTTGGTGAGGTCAACAAGGAAAATCTTAATCTCATTCCGGGTGCGGATAACGGCACATTCAGCGATCCTATCGGAATCGATATGAAATCGATTGCTTCTGAATTGAAACTGGTTCCGCTCGATTCTTCGGATACGAAAATTTACGCCTTGCCGAAAGCTACCCCGCTTATGGACGATGGGATTTCGTTCATGAAGACTACGCCTCAAGGTCTTTCGTTGAACTTCAAGGCGTATGTTGATAGTGCGGGCGCATATCTTATGGTTTCCAGCAAGGCGTAATCATAAATAAGGATTTATCATGCCTAAAATTTCCGGCATCTCGTTTGAAAACATGGAAGCCTACAGGGAACAGGTGCAAATCCCGTTCCCTGACGGGACAATGTATGATCTCCCGTTGATTACTGCCCGTGATGCGGCTATGGCACAGACGTTTCTTTCTCGGCATTCGTCCCTTCGCACCCAACATGCGATTCTTCAAGTGCGACTTACGCAGCGGGCAGCAGCCTGTGAAGAAGCTAAGAAAGAGCTTGAAGAGCATCCTGAAAGAGCGGAGGAACTGAAAGAAAAGTTCACGCTCGATCAGATTGAAAAAGCTATGCTTGCAATTGAAGACACGCATAAAAAGATCGGCGAACTTGTGAAGAAAAGCCATGAACTTACGGATGAAATCCATGAATTCATTGGAAAATATGTAGCAGGAACTCCGATCATTGAACTCTTAAAGAAGGGTGAAGATGCACTTACTATTCAAGTTCTTCAATTGATGTTGTGGGGAGCTGCTGCACTGAATGAAGAGAAAGAAGATGACGGAGACGCGGGTAAAAAGCAAAACCCTACGAAAGCGCCCTCCCCGACAAATTAGAATTTGAGTACGTATTGATGAACATAATGCGAGTTTTTAAAGGTTATACCTTAAAAACTCTTCTCGATACACCGTTTTGTCACGTAATCAAACTCTTTCAGTTGTCTGAGAAAGCTGATGCCCTAGACAGCTTAACAGCATACACCGGGAGGGCGGCGGGCTATGATAAATCTGTCCTTGACGGACTTGTAGACGTTCAAAAATCTAAAATTAGGGAGGACAAAGACTTGTTGAAGTCTGTTGTCACTGAGGAGGCTAAACGGGAGGCTGAACGGCAAGCAAAAATAAAAGATTGAGGGAAGGTAAATGGCTACGACTGTATTTGATTTGTTGGCACGGGTAAGCGCGGATGTCTCGCCGTTCAACACCGCGTTTGATAGCACTTCTGACAGTGTAGAAAGTAGTCTTTCGTCAATCTACCAATCTGCCCGTCGCTGGCTTGGTGCTGGCGGCGTGGCAGGTACTTTTTATGCGGCTACGGCAGCGGCGAATGAGTTCAACCAAATCATCGCTGATATCTCTGTAATCACAGAATTACAGATCAAAAAGATAGAAAAGTCGCTGCTGCAACTTGACAATGTGTTCGGCAGACCGTCAAACACGGCATCCACTTTTTACGAAACGATTTCATCCGGTGTGCGCGGCACAACTGATGACGTCGCTAACTACGTGAAAGCTGTCGGTAAAGCGGCAACTACTATCCGAGCTGATATCGAGAACACCGGCAACGTCATGACTACGCTCACAAATGCGTATGACTTGTCCATTCAAGATACCCAAAAGCTTGTTGACTTCCTGTACCTGACCGTTCGGGAAGGTAAGGCACACGGTGACGAGCTTGCCCGTACCCTTGGTCTTGTTATTAACAACGCCGCCGAAACAGGCGTATCTTTAAACGAGCTTGGTGCGGCAATTGCTATTTTGTCTCGTACACAATCGGCCAGTCAATCGATGATCGGCCTTAATCAGATGCTCAACAGCCTGATTAAGCCTACTTTACAGGCAGCGGCAGAAGCCCGCAAGTGGAATATCGAACTTGGGGCTTCTGCACTCCAAGCTAAGGGATTTACCGCAACGCTGCAAGAGCTGCACGATAAAGTAGGCGGTAACGTTGAAGCTCTAGAAAAGATGTTCGGTAATATTCGTGCCGGACGTGCTGTGCTGTCTCTTACCGGGCGGCAATTCGATAACTTCATGACTACCCTTAGGGAGTTTGAGCTTGGGGCCGGAACGGGTGAAGAGGCATTCACAAAGCAAATCGATACTGCCTATAAGGATTTGGTCAGGCTCCGTGCTCAAACTGAAAAGACGCTGATTCAGATCGGTTCCGACATCGAGCCGGTAACTCGATCGGTGTATGGGCTTGCGGAAGCTGTCATGAAGGGATTCGGGGATACTAAGCCCCTTAGTCGTTACGCTACTTACATTTACATTGTAGTTACGGCACTTAGGGCCTTGAAAAAAGAGCTGTATGACATCCGGGCGGCTATTCATAATGTTGCAACGGGGGCTACGGGAGCCGCCTCTTCTGCACAATCCGCGGCCGCATCCAGAAGCGGAGCACCAGCAGCTAATGCCGCTATTGCGGCCACAGCTAGGGACGCGGCGGTGAAGGCTGAAAGAAATTCCCTTAATCGTAAATTACAGTCTGCCCAGCGTGGAGTGCGTTCTTCGTTTAGAGGGCTGTTGTCTGCCGGAGAAAAGGCACAAGTAGCTTCTGATAATCTTCTTGATGTGCAAATGCAACGCAGACTTGCGCAAGAATCGAATGCATCTCTTAGAGAGCAAACAAGATTGCGTAATCTTGAAAACAGATACACAAGAAGATTTATTACAACACATGATCGACTTGACGCTGCCACTAAGAGACTTGTGATTTCGCGTAATCGCCTTACGCAGCTCAATCAACAGAAGGCTATGCTCGATTCCGGTGATCTGAATCAGTATGCAAAAGCATATGGTGTTCGGTTTCCGCGTGATCCTAATTCAATGGCATCTCGTGTTGGGAGAAAATTCAGTGTAACCAATACACTGAGTGAAATTACAGGTACAGGAAGTCTGCTGTCTAAAATCGGAAACAGCATCTTTTCTGCTATTGCCGCGTGGTCTGTCGCAGACATCGGGTACAATATCGGAAAAGCGATAGCAGAAAGATTCAATTTTGCGGATTCGGGTTTTATTAAAAGCATTGTTAATGCGTTTTACGGAATTGATACCGATAAACAGGAAACAGAGAATGAGCAGCATAATGTAGCCGCACTGCGCAGACAGGCAAATACTCGAGTTGATAGTTTGAAAATGGCTAATGAGATTACAAGCTATGAAGCTGAAAATCTCAAAGCAGAAATAGCGATTGCAAAAACGAAAGAGCAGTTGCAGGAAACAATTTCAAGACTGAATAAATCTTACGGTGAGGAACTCGACCGCAGAACGGTGCGCACGCAATCTATTGAAAACGCGCAGAGGGGTTATCAGGATTCCTTAGAAGGCTTGGCTAGGTTCCAGCGGGAAACATTTGATGCTAATGCGATTGTAGGAGCCCGCAGTACCGCTTTTTACTCCGCTATCGACAGGCTTGCTTCGGCTTATGACGTATCTCTGGCACAGAAGCGCAGTAGTCCTTATTCAAGGTTTTACAGCCTCACACCGGAAACGCAGAAAGAATTCAATGACTATCCTCAATTAACAGCTGGACACCTTTCTGCTGTTAATAGATTTGTAGAGGCAGGGGGCGTTTCGTCTCAAATAGATACTATTAAACGGATGTTGGCAGACGCTACACGCTCCGGTGACTATACAGAACTTAATAAACTTCTGAATGTGCAGGATGTTGCCGCCTTACGAGATGCAGACATCGCTAAAGGTCTTAGCGATATCCAAACAAATATTCTGTTCAACGTGATTTCTTCACTGAATTCACAAATACAAAAAGTGAATTCGACTGAAACGGAAGCTGTGCGTACTCAGAGATTCAGGGAAGCGCAACGTAAAGTGGCGAGCGCCCTGTCTAATCTTATCGGCGTGAATCTTAATTTTTACATCGAAGATTTGGAGAAAGCCCACAAACTAAATAAAGAGTACGCCGGGGAATCTCGCGCCCGCTACCTGTTGCAGAATCGAGACGTAAGCAGGGTTGAAGACCTGACTTCAAGACTTGAATACGAATCTGAAATGATGACAAGACACGAAGAATTTCTGTCTGCCATCGTTACTGCCTACGACAAGGTTAAAGACAGATTGGAGGCTGGTGCGCGGGATAAAATTGTTGGTGCAATCGACAACGCGGGGAAGCAGCTTGCAGCCGCACGCGAAAAAGTTCAAAAAGCATCCTCTGTGTATATTGAATCTGTCGTCGAGGACATTACAGCATATGCGGAGCAGCAGTTCTACCGTACAGGGCTTGATACTTCCCGTGTATCTTACACACTGCTGATTGCCCGGCAAAACATGCAGAAAACTGTCCTTGATGGCTTGCAAGATGAAATCGAGTATGTCGAAAAGCAGTTGTCGAACGGGGTGCGGGGATCACAAGCTTCCATCTTGCAGCGGCAGCTTCGAGAGCTCATAAAGCAGCGCAATACTGCGTCTGAAAAGTATTTTAATGCTATCAATGAGGCAGAAGAATATCGACTTCAACAGCTTGAAAAAGAACAGAATGCCGGATTGATTTCGGGATCGGCATACGAGGCCGGTGTCCGGCAAGTGTACAGTGGACGGGTTTCCAGAGCGAATCAGGAAGTTGCACAATTCGAACAGCAATATCGAGAATCTCCAACTGTTGAATCGTTTTTCCGACTGCAACAGGCGACAGAGAATTTAAAGAATGCTCAAATTGATGCCGCCCTCGCAACTAAGGGTTTTGGGGCCGCGCAGCGTGAAGTACAAAATGCCATGCTGAATCAGATACAACAATTTGCTTCTAACAAAGACGCTAAGGGCCGTTTAACGCAAGACGCACTTTATCATAGCCTGAACCTTATGACGCGCCTGATGGGGCCGCGAGCTTCATTTGCGTTAGCGCAGCCGCCGTCCGTGGAAACCAGAGGCATTCCCAATTACAAGAATGCTCAATCGGCGCAGAGTGCGGTGGCCCGCACTCTTGATGCTTATGTCAGGTCTCAGGAATACGCGCAGGCGTCTACCGGTAAGACAGTTCTTGATATTTATAACTTTATGAAAACAAACAACACGATTGTAGTTAAGGGGCAATAAGATGCTTGTAAGCTTAAAAGGGTCTCCCGCTATAAATATTGACCAAGAAGGTTTCATGTCGATCACAACTACTTGGATATTGATTGATGATGAAAGCGACAATGTTTTTGTCAAATGGCTGGCGTTTCAGAATGAAGTTGAAGAGTGGGCAGGTAATATCGGAGACCCGTACAAACGGCCGATCCAGCAGAATGACGGAAGAGAAGCGTTCGAGTTTGAAGAAGATGACGCATTCATCTGCCAGTCAATTGATATTGTTTGCGTTGACGGGAGAACTCATTACGAGGTGACATTCACCAATGTGCAGAATCTTTCCGTTATGAGACAAGTCGGGAACGTATCGGTTGAAGTCACAAATAATAATGAGATTACAAAATCGATTTCTTATCAGATCGACATCAAAAGCGATTCTCCACTTGAGATCGATAAATATCTGGTCGAAAGCGGTACTACCGTAACGTGGGCCGGATCGTCTTTTCTGATGGAGAATTCCAGTTACCAAGCTCAGACAAAGACAAGATACCTGATTACGTTCACAGCCAAAGATATGGCTAAGATGATGATCGGAAATCCTGCCGAGACTATGGATGCCTTCGGGCAGAGAACGCGCACTGCTGTATGGCGTTATTCAAACTCGGTCTATGAATCATGGATTAAGCCGGAGATCGGCTCTGACGCTTCCGAGTATATCGGTCTTCCTGCGAATTCTGGATTTCTTATCAATAACATCAATGTTTCGGCAGAGGGTGTTCTCGGGTATAATATCACGTTTGAAGCCCGTCACGTATCGCTGCGGCATGTACGTACAGATAAACGGACGTACAAAGATGGAAAAGAGATCAATACTACAAATACGATCATCTATCAGAGTACGGAAGAACTGAAAGATTCATTCGACGGCCTTGTCGGGCAGGAAGCACTTGAATTGGGACTTCCCGGAAGCACAGTCAGCGAAGTTTCTGTAAATACAGTTGCTCACGGTGAACATGAATTGAACATCGTCACTGACGACTACCCGGATCAGCAGGAACTTGAAGATCAAATCGGTATCTCAATGAGCAGTACCGAAATCGTCATTGAACCCCTGTGGTGCGGGTGGACTATGGGTGCTTCCGGTGTAGACTACTACGTCATTAACTTTCCTCCTACAACCACTTTTACTTATCAGCAGAGTATTCAGACATTTATCAATATGTCATCTGAGACAAGCAGTGCCGTTAAAAGATGGACAGAGAGTGCCATTATAGCTGCCGTTAAGGGCAATAAAAAAATAGGGTATGATACGATTATCTACCCGATAGGTCAGTACACGGATGATAGCGGGGCAATTGTAACTGGTAGGATTCCTAAAAATAAGTACGATTCGATTAAGGAAGGTGATATTACCGACTTGGTGATGTCAGGTTACGTGTACGCGCAGCCGTCATGGACTACTAAAGAAGATTGGCCACAGGATGGAAACAGTATTCGAAATATCTATTTCATGCCGTGGAAGTGCTTGGAAGTATCTCCTATTGTACTTGAAAGGTCTCATAAAACAAATTATCCGCAATGGGATGGCAGAGATCAGTTTTGGGATAAAAGTTACATCGACAAAAAAATTCCAATGTTTGAGTGCAGCGTAAGCTTGTATTATCGAGGAAATGCACGTACTATACTTAGACGTTCATTTTCCACATACTATAGACATGCGATAAAGTATATCAAATCGCGTAAGTTTACAAGTTATAAGGGTACGAATATCAGTCTTAACGAGATGGTTGACCGCTACAATAAAACGTGGACAAACGTCACATGCACTATTCAGGCGCTCACTATGTTGTATTGGAATCCTACGTATGATAATTCGTATGTCGAGGATTAAGTATGGAACTTAAGTGGTTCAGACCAACTACCTACACACAAGGATTAGGTCATGTTTTGGGCATGATCTACAAAGAGCTTGTGGCTCTGCAACCTGTCGATTCTACCGATGTAACATGGCGCAGAACTTCAACCGGGATTCAGGCTTATGTAAAACCGAAACCTGCGTCACCGAATGGCATTGCTTCTTCTCTGCCGCAAACGGAAACCCCTAAAGCTGCCGCGACGGGAGAGAAGTATCAGTTTACAATCACAACCGAAATCCGTGAAGTTGAAAATGAAGACGGCACAAAGTCGAATGTTCCGTTTATTGTAGTTGTAGACGCAAATGATCCAAAGTCAGGAACTTCAGGTAAATGCAGATTTGGTAATGGGGATATTTTTTATGTATCTTCATATACACTTTCCAAGACACCCGGAACTCGCTACGTGTTTTTGGTGATGGATGTTACACAAACTCCTGCTGTATATGTTTTAGAGAATAATACACAATATGTTAAAGGCGTTAATGGGAGTGTAATCCAGATAGGGTATTACACGTGGGATGAGAGTACAAAAACACTCAAAGCTACACAGCTTCTAAAGCAAAACACCCCTGTTGATATCGGCCCTACATATATTGGGCCGTGGTGTACCCTTCCGGGACCCCCTATTACGTCTAGTACGGGCTCTGATTACACATATCTATGTAATCCAAACGGGTCAGTGCAGTTGAGTTCGGGAAATTACATGGTGAATGGCTACATAGCCGGAACTGCAAATCCATCAGGGATATTTGTGTCCAACACACCGTACACGCTTCCCGTATTTGTCGGATGGAAAGCTCCGCAATATGCTGCTGGCTCAACTGTACCCATATCCTCATCTGAAATTGTAATTTCAAGCTCTTCTTCTGGTATGCAGTCGCAATATGATGCCGTTTCTGACATCACAGGCCATGCTTCCGGTGTAATAGATATAAAATGGACAAGTACAACAGTTGATACCATTCAAAGTGTACTGTTTGATGAATCGTTCATAGAGAGTTAAGTATGTTTGCAAACATGACAAAACGGGGATCGCTAGCGGTTAACGGCCCTGCCAGGGCCTTAACTCGTAGAGGGTCGATCTACAATCCGGGAACATATAATAAGGGGGTTGTTGTCGGATACCCTAGAATGACAAATGCCATAGGGTACAGCCGTGGAGTACCTGCATACTTTAACCTTAGTACAAATGAAATACCAACTATTAACTGTATCGGAAACACCGTATATGTAGATCATTCAAAGGCTGCCAGCGGAAATGGCTTGTCGTGGGAAACAGCTTATGCTTCGTTGAATGATATGTTGCATGATCCCTTAATCCATTACACAACCGTGTCACAGCGGCAAGTGGTTCATGTACTGGTACGCGGTGTAGTTGACTACATGGTGTATAATCAGTTAGATAATGCGGTTTCTAATTTTTATAATTACTTGGTTATTCATAACTGTACATTCCGGTATGAAACCAGCGAAGACGTGCCTTTGATCTACGACCGCTTAAATTCGACTGCTGCCTGTATTTGCTTGGGAGGGGTTGTATTTCACACATGTACATTTACGGTGGTACAGCATGATGGGGCAAGTGGTACGGGAAGTGGTGAAGATGGTACAGCTCCAAAACACAAAACTATTTACAAGAGCGGTTCTGATATAGTTGAAGGTGATACCCCGTGGCTCACTCTTTTTTCAGGCCGCTATAACTACCTGTATAAGTGCCATCTTGGCATCACTACTGGAAACGGAGGAAACGGGGCATCCGGAGCAAGCGGGGTTAATGGTGGTGCTGGAGGGGATGCGGGTATAATACGGCTACGTGCTGATGCATACGATTCCTGTACCTTCGATTTGCATTATGGAAACCCCGGAAGTGGTGGAGACGGGGTTGATGGCGGCGACTCATCGGGTGGTATTACTGGTGGTTCAGAAGCTATCCATATTTCCCCCCAAAAGATGTATGGATGTGTAATTGACGTAACGTATGCCCCATCTTGCAGGGGAGGTGATGGCGGTAACGGTTTAGCTTCCTCTTCTTACTCTGATGGAGGGGGTGGAAATGGCGGTGGCGTCTATGGTCTTGGGTTGTCTTTGGACTTCGGAAATTATGTAAACGACTGTACATTTAATCTAAACTTAGACTTAAGCAATGTAAGAGCCGGAAAGGGAGGTAAGTATACCTCATCTAATGAGTATGGTACGCGCAATCACGACAGGGAGGGTGGCACTGTCGATAGTTCACTGTGGTTTGAGGCAGTTTATGTTAAAAATAGTAACATAAACTTAAATGTTATACATAATGGAACAGGAAATTTGGTTAGGCTTGCTAGCATGACCACAAGTATAGGTCAGTCTTATAATAATAGTATCACTATGCACAATACATGTACATACGGCCCATACAAAAATGGATTCAACAACTTTGAGCTTGATCCTCCTGTATTTGATTTAAAAATAAAGAACGCAAGTGACACTACTGTGCAGATAACACAGGGAGGTATTGCACAACTTCCAGACGGTGAAAATCTGGAAACTCTTATTTCACAAGGAGAAGTTTACGGCTATAACCGGTCTGTGGGTGGGTCTATATACTCCAGTCGTTGGTGGTTCACTATGACTACCGTCAGGGGTTATGCAACAGCTATCAGCCCGGAACATCAATTTGGGTTACGTGTCAGATTGCAAAAACCGGGAACTATAACTTGCGGCTATCCGTCTGGTGGAGGCGGTGGCAATGGTTACAGAGTGATTGGTAGAAATGGTATAGATAATGAAAATGTGTATGCAAGGCGTGGAGGTGATGGCAGCGCAGCATTTACATGGATGAACTGGACAGAGACTGCCGGGACCGCAGGAGAAGGCGTTAGGGGTGCATCTTCTGGTAGTTTACTTACTTTTAACGGTACCGACTATAATTCTGATATTGTAGATATATCCTTTGTTTAGTGATTGAAATTTGAAAGTATCGGAGTATATTACGATAAAACGAGGTGACTTATATGCAAAAGACCCTTACATACATTGACATAAATACACGCGCTCAGGTATATGCAGACGGGGCTTTTGTTACGAAATCCTCTGACTATATCAATATTGAGCGTGGCCAGTGGCAAATCCTGTGCATTCAGTTCGGTGAGCGTCAAATGGATGAAGCCGGAGCTGTTACATTCACTCCGATTTCATTCGCAGCAGATACTTCATTTGTGTTTGTCGCTGATAACAACTTTGATGATGACGACTATCTGATGGCAAAGTCTCTCCAGTCTGTCATTCCGTTTGACGAAGCAGACCCGACTTCCAACATGTTCAATATCGAAGGCGACTGGGTTGACGGTGGGACAGCGGACTTTTCATCCGGACAACTTTCTATACGGATAAATTCCGATACCGTTAAGTTTAAAGAAGTTACAACGGACAAAGTAAGCATCAATACGGGCGTATACATCAACGTCAAGCAGTATATGCAAGGACTGTCGAACCCGTCCACAATCGCGTGGATACCGTTTATCGCAAAGAATACAATCCGTGATTGGAGTTCTGCACAAGTAGTTCCCCCTACAGGCACTGAAGCGATTGCATTTATCAATTCCTATTTTCGCAATCCGCTTGAGCGTCAGTGGAGTGAAGATGGTATTACGTGGTTTGATTCTCAATCTGAGGATCATGATAACTATTACCGTGAAAGAATTGCCAATATCGGGGCTGATTGGAGCTCTGGTTACGCTGTTGCACGTGGTTTTACATACACCCCCAGTGTAAGTTCTGATGGTGTTATTTCGTGGATAAACGATGGGGACTTGCCTAATCCTACACCTATCAACATCAAGGGTGATCCGGGCAACGGACTGGCATTTGATGCTTCGGGGCCGGTTTCGGAACGGGCGCAGTATGACGCGGAGGCAGAGGGTTTCGTCTTTTTCGCCACTGACGAGGGGAATTTCTACGTCAAGAACTCGGCGACATCGGCAGACTGGTCTGCGGCGATCCCGTTGCGTGGAGAGACGGGTCCTACGATCATCGCGGACCCGGTGACGGAGATGGCGGTGGCGGATGAGACGTGGGGCGACTGCCGGTATCTCGATGCGGCGTTCCGGCAGCTGAGCTTCCGGGGGAGAGTGCGGAGTCTCCGGCGCGTTTCGCTTGAGATGGTCAGTATCGATTCCGGCGTGACCGGAAACATCGTCCTTGTGCCGATCGTGAACGGCTCCGAGCTCTCCGGCACCTCGTTCGTCGTCGCGGTCGGGGCGGTTCCGTCCGTAACTACATTCGCGCTCGAAGTCGCCTCCGGGACGCTCGCGCTCCGGCGCGACACCGACGACGAACGCGACACCCTCA
>ERZ809201.197-NODE-197-length-35893-cov-5.423824_pt1 | contig 35893 bp, 52 predicted proteins | sample MGYA00520516_ERZ809201 | MGnify/ENA primary metagenome ERZ809201 (study PRJEB31570, sample SAMEA3213006) | Homo sapiens | biome: human-gut; feature: human gut; material: fecal | place: Sweden | collected 2011 ... | reverse complement strand
CGCCCTGAACGTCAAGGGCGCCATCCTCATCAGCATCATTGCCACCACGCTCATCGGCATCCCGCTCGGTGTGACGACGCTCAACGGCGTCGCCGCCGTGCCGGACTTCGGCGAGCTGGGCAACGTCATGTTCAACCTCGATTTCAAGGGCGTGTTCACCGCGAGCGGGCTCATCCTTGTGTTTGTATGTTTCTTCGGAGATTTCTTCTCCACGCTCGGCACGGTGCTCGCCGTTGCCAACCGCGCCAACATGCTCGATGAAAACGGCAACCTGCCCGGCATCGAGCGCCCCTTCCTCGTCGACGCCATCGGCACCTGCATCGGCGCGCTGACCGGCAACACCACCATCACGACCTTTGTCGAGTCCACCTCCGGCGTCGAAGCCGGCGGCCGCACCGGTCTGACCGCGCTCGTCACCGGCATCATGTTCCTGCTGACCATCTTCCTTGCGCCGCTGTTCGTCGCCATCCCGTATGCCGCGACCGGCCCGGCGCTGATCTATGTCGGCTTTCTGATGCTCAAGGGCTTCACGGAGATCGACTTCACGGATTACGATGAGGCCATCGGCCCCTGCGTCATGATGATGTTCACGGCCTTCACCGGCAACATCACCAACGGTCTCGGCGTCGGCATCATCGTGCACGTGCTCGTCAAGCTCGTGCGCGGCAAGGCCAAGGAGATCCACCCGATCATGTACCTGCTGTGCGCGCTCATGGTCCTGTACTTCATCGTTGGATAACCTGCGCCGCTCTTCATAAATGCAGAAAGCCTCCGGCGGATCTTCCGCCGGAGGCCTTTTTTGCGCGCTTGGGAAAAACAAGATCGCCAAGGTACGATGTACCTTGGCGATCTTGGTGCGGGAGATGGGACTTGAACCCACCTTAAAAGCACGTAAAAGCATTGAAAACACTTGGCTTTGCAATCCGTGTTAGCATTTTAGTTAGCATTTTCGAAAAAATTTGTCATTGCGTTTGCGGCCTTCGCCTTGTCTGCGTCTGCAATGTGCGTGTATATCTTTCGCATCGTCTGGTTGTCTGCCCACCCGCCGAGGCGCATCATCTCCAGCTCCGGCACGCCGAGATGATAGCCAAGCGACGCAAAGCTATGCCGCAGCCCGTGCACGCCGACCAGCGGAAGCCCGGCCTGCTCACAGATTGCGTTTACCTGCTTGTAGATCGTGTTCGGATAGCAGCGCACGACCGCGCCACTTTTATCCTGCGCAGCCTCAAGAGCGGCGTACAGCGCCGGAATCATGATCGGGATTGTGCGTGCGGATGACTTGTTTTTGTTTGCTTCTTTGCGCACGAGCTTCTTGTGCTCGTCGATGACTGCCGCGCCTGATACACGGATCGTCTTTGCGTCGAGATCAATATCAGCCCAATCTACCGCCATGATTTCTGATCTTCGCAGCCCGTGTAGCGCCAGCAGCGCAGGTATTTCGCATGGTTTTCCTGCCACGGCTGCCACAAAAATTTTGATCTGCTCCGGATCAAGCCATTGCTTTTCGTTTGGCGCGATCTGCGGAAGCGTGACTTCTGGGACTTCATATCCGCTGAATTTTAAGGCAGCCGCGACCATCCGCCATGCGTTTTTCAGCGTCTTCGGCTTTACGTTTTTTGCCTCTGCGCTCACAACAGCCTGCCAGTTCGTGATCTCGCGGACTGGCTTTTTCATTTGTTCCGGGAATCGTGTTGACTGCATGGACACATACGCCTTTACCGTTGATGGCGACAGCACATCGCGCTTTGCGTCGATGTATGCCGTCACACACTGCTCCAGCGTTTGCGTGCTCTTGCAGGGTAGGCGCCGCCCATTGCGATAGTCCGCCTTGATCTTTTCCGCCTGCCGGATGCACTCCGTCCGCGTTGCCGCCGACACCGGCACGCTCTCCCCGCCGAGGCGCATCTGGATAAACCACGTCCCGCTTTTGAGCTTCCGCGGCTCAGGTACTTTCATCGCGTGTTATCACCGCCTATCAGCGCGTCCGGCACCGGGTGCCATTCTCGATATGCTGCAAACATCTCGGAATAGTCCTGTGGCTCAATTTCTGTAAAAACAGGATGATTCTTTTCCGCGTAGTATTCCCGGGCCGTCGCACAATAGTGCTCTAAATCGCTGTCCGCAAGGTCAAGCAATTCCTGCGCCCGGTCAACCGTTGCCTCGGCGGCGGCAAACCGCTCCCGCTCCCGCTGCAGCCGCATTGTTTGCAGGGCCAGCAGCGCGGCCAGAGCGATGCACACGGCTACCAGCAAAACAACTACCGCTTTTCCCGGCGTTCGCTTACTCCGTATTTCCGGCGTGGCATTCTGATGATTCACAACGCATCCCCCTTTGCATATCTCCGACCGCGCGTGACAAAATATTTGTGCGGCCTTGTGTGCACCATACCACATTCGCGTGGGATTTTCAAGAAACTGTGTTCCGCATCCGGTGCATGATCCACACACGGCCGACGCTTTGTGGTATAGTGGCGGTGTCGATGGGAAACAAAGTCAGGCAATACAGGGAATACCACGGCGTCAGTCAGCAGTGGCTTGCGCGCAAGGCGAAATGCGGCAGAACCACGATCTATGAAATCGAACGCGGGGGTCGTCTGCCGAATGTCGTCACGGCAATCCGCATCGCCAGAGCGCTGAAAACGACCGTGGAAAACTTATGGGAGGATGAACTATGACAGATGAGGAATGGAGGGCGTACTTACGGCGCGAGATCGAGCGGCTGCTGATCCTCGCGGACACACGGACGATGGAGCTGACGCTGGAATTTCTGCGCGCAGCGTAACAAGTGAACAGGCAAGAAAGAGGAGCAGGACATCAATCCTGCTCCTCTTTCTTGTTTTCCGCGGTGATTTGCTGCGCGAAGTCTTCGACGTCCTTCCACCGTTCTTCCGGCAGACGCGCCAGCGCCAGCAGAAACCGCCGCCGGAAATTGTCGTCCTCGCCCTGCATGACGTCGCCGACAAAGCGCATGATCTCCTTGTCGCGCGCGATCTGCACGAACATCTCGCCCTCGCCGGTGCGCAGCCAGCGCTCAGAGACGTTGAATTCGTGGCAAATTGCTGCAATTAGCATATCGCTTGGGTTTCCGGATTTCACGACTTTGGAAATGTACTGCTGAGAAACGCTGAGCCTCTCAGCAAAAGCTGTCTTTGTCATGCCAGTGAGTGAAAGGATTTTGCCGATCCGTTCGTTGATTGTGCTCAAAATGACACCTCCTGTTTGCAGTGTACAACTGGTTTACGCTTATGTCAACAAAAAATCACAACTAAAGCGTGAAAAACGTGTTGACATCACGCCTCATGCGTGATAGTATACAACCAAGGCGTAAGCAAACTAATCTCTGTTGCAAGGGGAGGTGAACACATGAAAGAAACCAAAACGATCAGAACGCCGGAAGGAAAGGATGTTATGTGCATCTATATGAACCTGTTCGGAGTGCGCGTGTGGTTTGAAATGGGTGATTTCAAGCGGTTTTGCCGCGTCTGCCTGCTCACGGCGAAAATTGAGCGGCGCGCGAAATCGATGATCCGTCAGCTCCTTCTGATAAAGGAGCTGACGGAATGGTACGAGAAGCCCGAGAACTAACGGCCAAGACCGCCCGAGATCGCGGCAAATGACCGAAGCTGAGCTACCCACTCAGGCCGCATCTCGGCCGGTTTCCCGCAGCCTGGGCACGTAAAGGCCGCCCCGGAAAACTCGACGGGGACGTACATGTCCCCGCCGCAGTTCGGGCACTGGAATCGGCACGTGCGTTCGACGCCGTCGCACATAATCTCACCACCTTTCACTGAAATTACCACTACATTAGCACGAAATTCCAAACATTGCAAGGGAGGTGACACCATGAAACCGGAAGACCCCATGGAAAAGCTGCGTGAAGCGCACCGCGATTCCTATGAGCGAAAGCTGTGGATCATCAATCACTCCTGCTCTCAGATGATCGTGAGCTGCCTCGTGAGCGTGTTTGGGACGCTCCTGACGCTGTACCTTATGGGCAGGCTTTGAAGAGAGGTGAACACTATGGAGATCATCAAAATTGCGCCGGAAACGCTGGAAGCGCTACAAAATGCGCCGTGCGCGCAGCCGCCGCACCCGCTGCCGATGGCAGATGCGGGCAAGGCGGTAAAGGACGCAACAGAAGTCTGGGGCTATCTTGCCGCGGCAAACGCCCCGGAGAAGACGATGCTCGCGTTCGAGCGCGTGTGCGAGCGTGCTGGAGTGCCGTACATCATCAACATTACCACAAAATGACGAATCCCGCAACGGAAAGGAAGTGATCCCATGCTGACAAAATCGGAACAGAAAATGCTCGAGCAGCTCGTGCGAGCCATGCAGAACATGACCAATCTCCAGAAGGCGCAGCTTTGCGCTTTCACTGAGGGCTTTGCGATGGCGCTCGAAGCCGGAAAAGCCTCGTAACAGGGGCTTTTTCGCACTCGGCAACCATCTGGCAACCGAGATAAGTAAAGGTTTAGTCTTAGCCAAGATTTAGCCAAGAGGAGTGTAAGAGGGAGAGTGCGTGCGCGCGAGCGCGACGCCGCCCCCCAGCGAAAGGAGAAAACGAATGGATAAGAACGCAGCAAACCTGCACGATGCAGACGCAGCGCTGGAGGCAGAGATCGCGCGGCTGCGCGAGGACGAGCACGTAAAGCTTGCCAAGCGCTACAACTACGCCCGCAACCGCCGCAAGCAGTATCTGTACCAGCTCCGCTACTACCAGAAGAAAGGCCGGGAGCTTGCCGCCCTCGGCGTGACGATGGACAACCTCGACGAGATGCTGTGCAGCTCGGAGGAGGCGTGACACATGCCGAAATTGAGAAAACGCACCAGCCGCTACGATCAGCTGCAGGCGCTGCTTTATGGGCAGCTCCGGCTGCACGGCGAGAAGCCGGAGGATCTGCTCGGCTGCTGCCGTGAGACGGCGGCGAAGCGCCTGCGGGACATCGACCGCATGCCGGTCGGCGACCTGCTCGCGCTCGGGCGAGGACTTGACATTCCGATCGCCGACCTCCGCGCGGCGATCAGGTATCAGTAAACGGCGAGAAAGGGGAAACAACAATGAAGGTATTCGGCGACCCGCGCACGCGGGCAAAGGCGCGCAGATACATCGTGTGGTGCGCGGAGGACGTGCTGTTCTGCACGGGGCTGTTCGGCGGCATCGCGCTGGCCGGGTGGGTGTTTCACGTGATCTTTGCGGCGCTGGGGGTGGCATGATGCAACACCTCGGCGATATCACAAAACTCGACGGCGCTGCCATCGAGCCGGTGTGGTGCGTTACGGGCGGAAGCCCGTGTCAGGATTTGAGCATCGCGGGCAAGCGTGCCGGTCTCGCAGGTGCTCGAAGCGGCCTGTTTATGGAGCAGGTCAGAGTGATAAAGGAGATGAGGGAGCATGACAAACAGCTTGGCTGGGCAGGAGAGCTTATTCGCCCCAGATACATGGTCTGGGAAAACGTCCCCGGAGCGCTCAGCAGCAACAAAGGACGAGACTTTGCGGCCGTGCTCGAAGAGACGATCCGCATCGTCGAACCGGAAGCCCCCGGTATTGAAGTGCCTGCAAAAGGCTGGCCTACCTGGGGGGGATACCGGGACGTGGGCGGACGATGGAGCGTGGCTTGGCGAGTACACGACGCGCAATACTGGGGAGTGCCCCAACGTCGTCGTAGAATCGCGCTTGTCGCAGATTTTGGAGGCGACACCGCCCACGAAATACTGTTTGAGCGCAAGGGCGTGTCAGGGGATCCTGAATCGCGCGGCGAGACGCGGGAAAGACCTGCCGGAAATGCTGAAAGCGGCGTTAACCCGGCAGTCGCAAGAAGTCTAACTGCAAGAGCATACGGCATCTGCTCTTACGCCAGCAACAGCATGATGTCTGGAAATCCCCACAGCGGGATCTACGAAGCGGACACCAGCCGGACATTGGACCTCAACGGCGGAAATCCGGCTTGCAACCAGGGTGGCATTGCTGTGGTCGCTTTCACGCAGAATCAGCGAGATGAGGTTCGTGACCTCGGAGACCACTCTGCCGTGGTGTGTGCCAATGCCGGAACGAAGCAGCAGACCTTTGTGCTGCAAGGCTCCATGATCGGTCGAGACGATAAGAACGATCCACAGGGCGATGGCATCAACGAAGATGTGTCTTTCACCCTCAATACCGTCGACCGCCATGCCGTGCTGTGCGCCGCCTTTAAGCTGGGCAACAGTGAACAGGCGCGGAGCATCGGCTATCAGGAGGAACTGTCCCCTACACTGAACGCCGAGTGCGGCGGGAATAATCCCGCCGTGGTTGCGCCTTACGGCTGTGACGGCGGAAATCAAGTGCCGCTGACATATCAGATGCAAGGCTTTGGCGATTACCGCCAGGCTGACGTTTCCAGCGCGTGCAAACAGCGGGACTACAAGGACGGCACGGATCTGGTTGTCGGCTTAGACTGCGAATACAATTCCTTCACGGAGCAATATGGAACGCTGCGCGCGCACACATCCGGGGGTGCGGAAGAAATGGTTATGTCTCGCTGTGTTGTGCGCCGCCTGACTCCACTTGAGTGCGAGCGGCTGCAGGGCTTTCCAGACGGCTGGACGGACATCGGCGACTACACCGACAGCACCGGCAAGAAGCGCAAGACCTCAGACAGCGCACGGTACAAGGCGCTCGGCAACAGCATCGCGCTGCCGTTCTGGCGCTGGATGTTCGGCCGTATGGCGGCCTATCTGCCGGAGGGAGCGACGCTCGGAAGCCTGTTCGACGGCATCGGAGGTTTTCCGCTGTGCTGGGAAGACGTACACGGCACCGGGACGGCGATCTGGGCAAGCAAGATCGAGGAGTTTCCGATCGCCGTGACAAAAAAGAGATTTGGTGGCGAAAACATGATCCATTACACACTGAACATCGAACCGCCGGTTGAGCCCCCAGCCTACACCTGCCCGCGCTGCCCGGTGTGCGATGCGGAGACGGACAAGCTGCTGCGCGACCGATGGGGCAACATTGTCGGTTGCCCGGAATGCGTGAAGGAGGTAGACGCATGGACATTGTAAGTGACACCTACATTCGCGGCGGCATCCCGCAGAGCCGATACTGCAGCACCTGCGCACATTACCAAGCGCTTTCCGGCAGCAGCATCGGCGGCAACTGCAGCGGCAGCGCGCGCGTATGCCTGTACATACTCGATACCGGGCACCGCCGCGGATGCGAGCCGGGCCCCGGCTGCGATAAGCACATCACGCTTGCGGACTGGGCACGTTCTGCGCTCGGTGCTGCCGTGCTCAAGGATAGGCGCAGCCGCGCGAGATCGAGAAAGAAGGCGAACCCATGAAAGCGGATCGTGCAACGCTGCATTACACCCTCTCACGGGCACGCATCTACTTTGCCGACGAGCACATTGCCTGTGATTACTGCCCGTGCCTGGAAACCTACAGCCGCAAGCAGTGCCGCCTCACCGGCGAGTATCTGCTCGACACGCGCACCATCGGGTACAACTGCCCACTGGAGTTTGAGCCGGAAGGAGGCGAAACACCATGAACAAATTCCGTTGCCTGCGCGCGGACGAGATCGAGTGCCGCGTGCAGCAGGTCAAGGACAACGGTCTTATCCTGCTGCTCTACAAAGACGCGCGCTGCGACATGACCATTCTGGACGAGACGGTCGGCGCGATGAACTGGCAGCGTGAGCACCGGCGCGATAACGCCAACTGCGTCGTTTCCATCTGGGACAGCGAAAAAGGGCAGTGGATCAGCAAGGAGGACACCGGCACGGAATCCAATACGGAGGCGGAAAAGGGCCTTGCGTCCGACAGCTTCAAGCGCGCGTGCGTCAACTGGGGTATCGGCCGCGAGCTGTACACTGCACCGTTTATCTGGATCCCGGCAGGAAACTACACTGCCAACGGCCGCAAGTGCTATGACAAATTCGCGGTCGAGAAGATCGAGTACGTGAAAAATGACGACGGCTCCGACCGTCACGAAATCCTGAACCTATCCATCCGCAACACGACCATGAACAAGCGCGTGTTTGTCCACATCGGCAGCACCGCAAAGAAAGGAAGTAAATAACCATGATTATTCGCACCAGAACCGGCGACTGCATCGTCGCCGGGCGGCTCTCCAGAGATGCCGAATTCTCCAACGTCGGCTCGAAAAACACGCCGCTGACGAAGTTTTCTGTTCCCGCCCGCGACACCGTGCAGCCGGACGGCAGCAAGCAGACCGAATGGATCAACTGCGAGGTCTGGTATGAGGCCGCCATGAATGCCGCGCAGCTCAAAAAGGGCGATGCTGTCATCGTCTGCGGTCAGCTCTCCACGCGCAGCTATACCACCCGCGACGGGGAGGATCGCAGCGAGGAGCGCCTGCGTGCAGACGCCTTTGTCAAAGCGTCCGTCCCGGTCTCTTCTTCCAGCGTGGAGCAACTTGCCTCCGTCTATCCCGGCGTCGTGCGCGGCGTCGGAGTTGTCGCGGACGACTTCACGAATGAACCAAAGTTTGATGCCCTGCCGGACGACGAATCCGACCTGCCGTTCTAACTGGGGCGCGCCATGGCAGAAAAGCGAATGTTTGCGCGCTCGCTCATCGACAGCGACGCGTTTCTGGATATGCCGCTCTCGGCGCAGGCGCTCTATTTCCACCTGAATATGCGCGCGGACGACGATGGGTTTGTCAACAATCCAAAGCGCATCACGGACTATGTCGGTGCGGCCTCGGACGATCTCAAGCTCCTGCTCGCCAAGCGCTTTATCATCGTCTTTGACGATTCCGGCGTCATCGTCATCCGGCACTGGCGGCTGCACAACACCCTGCGCTCCGACAGATACCATCCCACAAACTATCAGGCGGAGCTATCGCGCCTGTGCATCGCCGAGAACAAAGCCTATACGGAGCAAAAGAGCGGAGAGCAGGAGGCAATCCATGCAGGAGCACCAGCTCGGACGGAAGACAAGCAGAAAAAGCCGTATGGGGAGTGCAGCAACGTGTGGCTCACGGATGAAGAGCTTGAAAAGCTGCGCCATGATTATCCTGCACACTTTGCGGAGTACATACAGCGATTGTCGCTGCACATTGACGCAAAGGGCGCGCACTATAAGTCGCATTACGCGGTCATCCGCAAGTGGCTGATCGCCGATGGCGTCAAAGCGGAGAGCGAAAAGTGCGCGCCTTTGCCTGGGCAGAGAAACGATTTGGCGCGCGTCGAGAAAATGCTCGCGGCAATGAAAGGGGGTGCGCCGGATGCCGACCATGCTGGCGCTTGACCCCGGCAACCGGGAAACCGGCTGGTGCATCGTCGATACGATCACCCGCGCGCCGGTGCAGGGTGGAAAGGACGAGAACACGCTCGTCTCCGGCATTGTGTCCGGCGGCGCGTTTACCGTTGCCGCGATCGAGATCATCGAATCTTACGGCATGGCGGTCGGGCGCGACGTGTTCGAGACTTGCGAGTGGATCGGGCGCTATAAGCAACTGCTCGACGACCGCGGCGTACCGTACCATATCGTCACGCGCAAGGAAGAGAAACTCACCATCTGCGGCAGCCCACGCGCGAACGATACCACCATCCGCCACGCACTGATCGACCGCTTCGCGTCGCACGACTTCCGCAGCGGCAAGGGAACGAAAGCAAATCCGGACTTTTTCTACGGCTTCCGCGCCGATCAGTGGAGCGCGTATGCCGTTGCAACCACCGCCCTCGACCGGGCGGAGTACGAAAAGGAGAGTGTAACCAATGGTATTAGCTGAGGACATCATCTTTGCCGTGCGCGATCTGCTCAATAACGACAAAGGCAACCTGAATTTTTCACCGGCTTCGCGCTATGCGGTGCAGAAGCTGATCGACTACGCGCGTGAAGAGCACCGTGCGCGTACCGTGCTCGCAACGCAGCTGGACGTGCTGCGCGAAAACAACGCATTTATCAGGCAGCAGTCAGAGCGCAAGGACAAGACCATCGACGACCTGCGGCAGCAGCTATCGTTTATGCAGCAGGCGATGCAGGATGCGGGGGTGTGAAGATGGACGCGCTAAAATTTATCGAAGAACGGAACCGGATGTGTAAACGGTATTGGCAGGTAGACGGAGACTGCGACGGCTGCCCGATGGCTAATGTAGACGAATGCAACGAACTGCGAAGTATGGTTGACGATGCCGGTAAAGCCGTTGGTAAGACAGTGGGAATCGTCGAGAAGTGGTCGAAGGAGCATCCGCGCAAGACGCGGCAGGACGTGTTTTTGGAACAGTGGCCGAATGCGGTTGTCTACGAAGATGGTGTGCTCGACATTGCCCCGTGCCGGGTAGACAGACCCGCAACAGGACGTTGCGATGGAACGACTTGCGGAGACTGCCGCCGCGAGTTCTGGATGCAGGAGGTGGAGTGATGGAGAGGCTGACGTTTGACGGCAATTTTTGCGACATATCTCAGTGCCGAGAGCTGCCGTGCCCGCACGGTGGTAGCTGCACACAGCGCAAGGTGTGGGAGAAGCTCAAAGCATACGAAGATATCGGCCTCGAGCCGGAGGAAGTCAACGACGCCGTTGTAGGGGCGAAACTGATGGCAAAGGCGAAACTGGTCTCAGCGTTTGGCGTTGCGGCTGAGAGACTGCGCGAGTTGGCGGAAGCCGACAAGGACGGTCGGCTGGTTGTTTTGCCGGAAGGAGGAGAAAGCGATGCCTGACCTGACATACAAAGACTGCTGGCGCTACATCGCGCCGCTGATACCTGTCAAAAGCGAAAGCATTGCGATAGACATTTACGTGATGGTATTTCAGGCGCTGTTTGAAGCCGAAGAAAGGAGGAAGGACAATGGCTGAATACATCGAGTGCGGAACGGCGATTGCCAAGCTAACCGCATTGGAGGTCACAGAGCCAAGCGCTACAATGGCAGACGCGAAGCGGCTGCTTGCGGATATGCCCGCCGCCGACGTTGCGCCGGTGGTGCACTGCCGTCACTGCCGATCCTACAATAAGCCGCGGCTGGGATGGTGCTCAGTCCACATGGACCACGAAGGTCCGGACGACTTTTGTGGCTACGGCGTGAGGATGGACGGTGACGCAGAATGAAAGGGATTACATACTGCGGTGCTTGTGCCGATTACGACATCAAAAAGCACCGCTGCAAGCGTGGAGCGCAGCTGGAAAGCAATCCGAAGGACAAGTTTTTTGATGATTGCCCGTTGCCAGATGCGGTGCCGGTGGTACATGGGCACTTTGTGCATGACGGCCAGCTGTATGTTGGCGGCTTGGACTGGTTTCACTGTAGTAGCTGCGGCAGACTTGTGGCTGGCGCGGAGGCGCGTTTTGACTACTGCCCGTGGTGCGGGGCAAGGATGGACGGTGATACTGATGGATGAATACATCAAGCGAGAAGCGGCCATTGACGCAGTGACGGCTGTTTATGTCCGCACTGCGGGGTACAAGACACGGGAACGTGTTTGGGAAACGAGGGAAGCTATACAAAAGCTCCCCGCTGCCGACGTTGCGCCGGTGGTGCATGGGGTATGGATACCCGTGCATGAAAGTGAAATATCTGGATGGTATCCCGAAGTTGCAGGAATCGATCCGATTGGCGGGTATATCTGCTCTGCGTGCAAAAATGAAGCCATTTATGACTGCAACGATAAATTTGTTCTGTCGGACTACTGCCCCAACTGCGGCGCGAGAATGGACGGTGACAGCGATGCGTTTGATTGACGCGGACGCCGCGCTGCACAGCCTGCCGGATGATATGCCGTACAATGTCAGCGCCCGGCAGGCACTGGCACAGGCGCAGACGGTGGATGCCGTGCAGGTCACGCGGTGCATGGACTGCGAAAGCGCGCGGGAGCTAACCAAGCACGAAAACATTTATCTTGCCGACGGTGTCTTGATCTGCACAAACTGCGAGGTGTCAGAAGACTGCCGCCTCCCTGTATGGCCGCAGCATTTTTGCGGATACGGCAGGAAAAAGGACGGCAGCGAAGAAGACGTTGTTGAAACCGCGCCGATTGTCAGATGTGAAAACTGCATGTATTGGGTATCCGGCAAGAACGAGTGCGAGAGCTGGGAATGGTGCAAGATGCTGAACACGGATATGCCGCCGAATGGATTTTGCTATCTCGGCGATCGAAAGGATGACGACGATGACAAAACGGATTAACCCGCGCCGGAGACCGGCGACGATGGCAGACGTGCAGCGCGCAAAGGACACGGCGACGGCGGATGCCTGCCGCGTGACGCTGGCAATCTTTTTCATGGTGCTGTTGGATAAGGAAGGCATGGACGCAGAGCAGCTCAAGCGCATCTGGCGTGAAGTGGAAGCACTGAGCGAGAGCGTGCGCGACGGGTACGTCTCCGCGCCCGACCTGATCCGCGTGCTGCGCGAGGAGTATGAGATTGACATCATAGGAGGGTAAAGCCATGCGCAGAAAACCGCTCGTGCCGCTGACGCCGGAACAGCAGCAGCTCGCGGCAGACAACGAGCGTCTGATCTATCTGGCGATCCGTCGCTACGCACCGAACGAGGACGCCGATGAGCTGTATGGGCATGCTGCCGAGGGCTTGCTCAGAGCCGCGAGTACATACGATCCAACGCGCGGAAAGTTCTCCACGCACGCGATGTGGTGTATGCGCGGCGAGATCGCGCACCGCAAGAAGTACGCGCAGCAGCGCAAGCGGTCCGGAATGCTTATTTTGTACACAGACGATAATGACACAGCGTTTGACAGCGCCGGTAAGTACGATCACACGCAGCGCGGCGCAGTCAAGCCAAAGGATCGTCCGCGCAAAGATTTTGATGATTCTGCGGCGGATATCAGCCGTTTCCTGGACGGTCTCACGCCGGTGCAGCGTCAGACCGTGTGTCTGCGCATGGCAGGGTATACCTACGCAGACATTGCTGCAATGCGCGGCGTAAAACCGCAGGCGGCTTATCAGGCTGCGCAGTTTGCCGCAAATCGATGGCTGGAATATAACGACACCGGCGAGGCCGGAACATCTGAAAACAGGAGGAAATAACAATGGAAGCAAACGCAATGTGGGAAGGCGTGCGCAACGACGCGCGCAACGAGCTCCGCCTCAGCATCCTGACGGATGCGATCTTCAACGCTGCCCGGCTGAACTACAGCGGTGAAAAGCTCGCATTTGACGACGACGAGCTTTGTACCGTGCTCCGGGCAATGTACCCGGATGACTACGACGGCGTGCTCGCAAATCTGCAAGCGCTCAAGGCGGGCGATGCAAAGGACGGTGACGCGTTTTGACCCGTTCCGAAATCCTGAAAGCCGCAGAGCGCTGCGTCTGCACCGACCGAAATCAGCAGTACGGTGAGCCGGAGGACAATTTCCGCACGATCTCCATGCTTTGGAGCGTTTACCTCTGCGCGCGCGGCATGGATCAGCCGCTCGGCGCAGCCGACGTCGGCGCAATGATGGCGCTGTTCAAGCTCGGCCGCATCGCAACCGGAGGCGATAAAGCGGATAACTTCATTGACCTCGCCGGATATGCCGCTTGCGCGGGGGAAATCTCCACGGAGAGCGGACGCACCTCGAAAGACGAAGTTAGCGCGGGGAACAAAGACGGCGCCGAACGTGAAAAAACGGTAGTTCCAGCGAACAGGATTGTCCGCATGACGCGCAGCGCTGACGGAGCATACCTCGTCAAAACCGGCTGTGCCATCCGGGAAGCGCCGGACTTGCGCGCAGCGCTCAACATGATCCAGCAGTACGAAAGCGAAAGCACATAAAGCAAAAGCAGCACGCAGGATATGCGTGCTGCTTTCTTGTTGCGTGTCTGTCACGAGAAGAGCTTCCAGAGCTGGTTGAACTGCTTCGCGGTATAGCCGTTTTGCATCGCCCACGCATACAGATCTGCTTTCTTGTACTTCCGCTGGCTGGTTCCCGGTTTCTTCGCGTACTTTGCCTGATAGAAGTCCACGATCTGCTTCAGCTCGTACCCGCCGTTGTATGCGGTCTCGAACTTATCCTGTGTGCCCTCGCTGAGCTGCTGCGCCATGATGTTGAGCATGAGATTGTCGCCGCCGCGCTTGTTCCCGGCGGTTTTCAGGACAGACTGCAGCACATTACCGGTTTTCGTGCGCTCGTCTTCCGGCAGCGCGTCCTTTGCCGTGCCGAGCATCGCCTTGTATACGGCGTTCTCGCCGACCGTTCCCTTGCTTTTCGTCGTCCAAGCCGGAGTGTCGCCGCCGTCGAGCCGCGTCTGCTTCTTTGCGTTTGCCGTCGCAGCGGTAAACAGGCTGCGAATGGCCTCCGCTTTCTCCGCGTCGCTTGCCTGCTTGTAGACCGCGCTGCTGATGACCTTCTGGATGTCCGCGTGCGCGGTCTTTCCGTATGCGGCCTGATACTTGCGGCGTTCTGCCTCCGTGAGCGTGACGGATTTGCCGTCACGGTTTGCGCTCGTCGGCGCTCTGCGATCCGGGTATTTGATCTCCGTCTTCTCGCCGAGCCGGTAAAGCTCCTGATTGACTGCATCCGTGCGGTATTTCGTGACGCTTCCGGGGTTGAGCGTTGCGTTCAGGAAATTCAGGGCTGCAGAATCTCCGTAGGTTTTTTCGTTGCCCCAGTTGTCGAGCGCGACAGGGTTCGTGTGCCGCAGAAAAATGGTCTTGTTCTTGACCGCGCGCCATGCGTTTTCCCCGGTCGTGTCTCCGTTGTAGGTGTCGCGTACCTTTCCGTCAACACCCTGCGCCACGCCGGACACGATGTTCGGGATAAAGCTCGTCGCCTGAGACGCTCCGTAGCGGAACGTTGCGTCCGCAAGCTTGCCGCCCGTTGTGTCCGCTTTGGAATACTTGAGGCTGTTCTCGATCTCCTGAATCTGTGACATTGCGGGCAGATCCATCACGCTCTGATATATGGACGACAGGTTCTCGCGCGTCACGTCCCCGAAGGTGATCTTGCCGTCCTCCTCGTAGCAATCTGCAAGCAGCGCGCCGTAGGTCATCTGCGCGTTGATCGGATCGAGGAAGCCGATCGACACAAGCGTGTCGCCGTCCTGCCACTTTGCGCTTCCTCCGGAGACCAGCCGCACAAGCGCGGACGTGTTGAGCTGCGTGCCGCTCACGCCCTCAGACTTTTCGAGCGCTTCCTTGTCCTTGTCGTCGTCTCCGGCCACCTTCATGATTCCTGCCCCGGCAAGCACGGCGAAAAACGCGATGCCCATCGTGCCGTTAAACGCGCGCCCAAAGTCCGTCACGGCCTTCGCCTGTTCCGGAGCGGTCAGCGCGCCAGCCTTTGCCTTTGCCAGCAGGTTTGCCATCTCGGAAACTGCCGCCTCGCACTGCGCCTTTGCGCCGTTTTGCGCATGGGTCAGGTACTGTTCAACCGCCTTTTTCAGGCTGTCGCGCTGCTTCGGCATCAGCTCCACGCCGCTTGACTTCCGGATCACGCTCGCAACGTCGCGCCAGAGCGCCGCGCGCTCCTCCTTCGTCAGCTCCCCGCTCTCCGCGCGCTTGTAGGCGCGCTCCAGCTTGCTCTGCACGCTCTCACGCTCCGCTGCCGTGAGCTGCGCGCCCTTGATCCTGCTAATTACCTTTGTGACTTCGGCACCGGCGCGGATAAATCCAAACGGGGAATACTGGATTGCCGTGTCTGCAATGTTGCCGGGCACGTTGGTAAACGGCAGGATGAGATCGCCCGCGCCGAATCTTCCGCCGCGCTTGTCCTTAATGCTGAATACGTTCAGCGCTTTCCGCACGCCGCTCGTCGCCTGCGCGATCTTGCTGTCGTTCTGGAATGTGCGCTCCTTCGCAAGCTCCTGCGGTCTGCTGTCCAGTGCGCCCTTGTTTACTTTCCCAGCACGCTCCAGTTCCCGGATCCCGCGCTGCGCCTCCGCCTCGATGCCGCCCTTTTGCCGCTGGTCTGTGGCTACCATGGCGTAACTGTTGTACTTTTCGAACGTCGACACAAGCCGTTCGATGAAGTTTCCGGTCATCTTGTTCGTTCTTCCGGTCTTGGTCTCCATCTTGCTGCGGCTGCCGGACGTGTCCGCGTCAAGGCCGATCTCGATGAACGACTTGATACCCGCATCGTCAGCGCCTTTTTTTCTGTCTTTTCCGGCCAAGCCCTTGTCGAGCGGTACGGCGCGCACGCCGGTGTATCTGGACAGCAGCATGTCCAGCGGCACGCCGCAGTTTTGCGACGTGGCGTCCACAACGTTCATGACGTTGTTTCCGGCGTAGTTTCTCGCAGTCGTCGCCGGTTTTGACAGCATGCTCAGATAGCGCCACGTTTTCACTCTCTCGATGTGAGACGGCAGAGCGTAGTCCCTTGCGATGTTGACGATCTGCGTCGCTGCGATCTCGCGCAAAAACGCCTCGCCGCCTTCCATGTCAGCGGCATAATCCAGCGCACCATTCATGGCCTTGCTCATGCGCCGCTCTACAGCACCGAACCATATTCCGTTCGTCTTGCGGATATCGCTCAGGTCTTTGATGAGCGATACCACCTCCGCAGTGTCGCCCTCCGGAATGTCTTTGAGCCGGTTTGCGTTTTCCGTCACGGCGTCGAGCAGCTCCTTGCGCTTTTCCGCCGTCATCTTGCGCGTGCGCGTTTCGTCCATCAGCAGCTCGATCGCGCTCGCCTCCATTAGCTTCGGGCTTTTGGAGAGCGCCTGCCGCTGCTGCATCACCTGTCCGACGTCCGTGCCCTGTTCGTGCCAGCGCTTTACCAGCCGCGCGACCTCCGCATAGTCGTCCATGCTGCCGCTCTTGTGCGCCTTGTCCAGCTCTGCCTCCATGATCTTGTACGCAAGCGCCGTGTCCGTCTTGTCCCAGTCGCGCTTTTCGCCGAACAGGTCGGCTTTTTCGGCGAGGTAGTCGGAGTCGAACCGCTCCTGTGCTTTTGCTTCTGCCTCCGCGTCATGTTCGACCTTGTGCGAAAGATCCTGCTCCGTCAGGCCGAGCTTTTTGCGGTCTCCCTTCTCGAACAGGTTCTTGAGCGAGCGCGCCTGCGTCTTTGCCTCTTCGTAGCCAAACTCCGCGGATTTTGCGCCCTGTCCTTCCGGCAGCGTGCCGCGCTGCCCGGCATCCGTCTCTGCCTCTCGCTGCTGCACGTCTGCAAAATTGTCACTGTTTTGTGCCTCAACCGCGTTTTCAGCGCTTCCATTCACAATTTCGCCCGTTTTTTGCGACTGTTCTTCGCTCTTCACGGCCTCCCCGGTGATGTTCTGCGTCAGCGCCACACGCTTGATCTGCTTGCGCTGGTCTGCCTTCGTTCCGGTCAGCGTTTCGCCGGTCTGTCGCTCAAACTCCGTGCGCAGCCCAGCGTCTTTGATGATACGCTCCGCCTCGCTGTTCGTGATAATGCCCTTTTTCAGCAGCGCGCGCACAGTTGCCTGACTGTCTTCGGCCTGCGCGGTCTCGGCAGGCACGTGCTCTGCCTGCGCTTCTGCGGCGATATTTTCCGCCTCTGCCGGTTTCGCGCTCGCTTCTGCGTTTACGCTTGCAGCCGGTTCTCCGGCGCGCAGAGCGGCATTTTTCTGCGCGTCTACGCCCTTCATGATTCCGGCGGTCGTCCCGAATGTGGACAGCGCCGCGCCGATAAGCGCGTCGTAACCCGCCTGCGCAAGCATCTCCTTTGCGCCCTCAGCGGTCATGTAGCTCGATTTTGCTGCCGCGCCCTTGTCGTAGATCGCGCGGATCGCCGGGTTCAGGATGTCCGCCACGGCTTCCTCTGCGCCCTCGCCGAGCGCGTTTGTCAGCGCGCGCACAACGCTGCGCCCGGTGTCCGTTTTCGCAAGCTTTCCGACGAGCTTTTCCGCAACGTCGTCCGCAGCACCGCCGCCGAAGAGCTTTCCGACGTCGAACATTTTCTCCGTCAGCACGTCCACGGCGGCAGCCGTCGCACCGTACACGACCTGTTCGCCGCCGCTCGCGCCGTCCAGACGCGCCTCGCGTGCTGCGCTGCCGTAAGAGAGCAGACCCATGTTTACCAGACCAGCGCCGGGCAGCAGCGCGTTGAGCGCCATGTCCGCACCAAGCTGGATGCCGCCCGTCGATACGTCCACAAAAAAGTCCGCTGCCTTCCCGCCACCGAGGTTGTCTTTCGCGCGCTGCGCCGCCTCACCGGAAGCCTCCGCCGCGGTGTCCGCAAGCGCATAGAGGGCGCTCTGCTTTTTCTGCCGGACTGCCTCTGCCTTGTCCTTGTCCTCCTGAGACACGGCGTTGTCCGCGACGGCCACGCCCATGATCTGCGTGCCCTCGCGCTTGTTGAGCAGCGTTCCGGCTGCGTTGGTGTACGCGCTCTTCGCGCCCTCGTAGGCAGACTTTGCGATGTCCTGCGCCGCCTGTGCCGTCTTGCTCTCGGAAAAACCGCTCGCTCTGTAGTCATCCGTGATCGCCTGATTTGTCATCGCGGTCGGCAGCGTCGTGTCCGCGCTGTAACCGGCGTCGCCGAAAGCGTTGAGCAGCTTCTCCCAGAAACTGATGTTCTCTTTCTTCTTCTGCGGCACAGTTTCAGAAATTGGCTCGGTGACAGGTTTCTGCTCGACAGCAGTGTCTTGCGTCACCGTCTGACCCCACACCTTATCCATTTTGTATTTTGAACCGCCGTAAGCCTTCTTGCCGTACTCTCTGTCAATTTTCTCGCGGCTGCTCTTTGCGTACTGTTTCAGAAAGTCAGATGCCATTGTCAAGATACCTTTCCGTAGCCGACCGTTCTATAAGTATAGGTGCCGTCTCCGTTGTCGACCTCTTTCACCTTCCCAGCGTTCACAAGCGCTTCCAGCTCGCTCGGCGTCACACGACCGTAGCCGCGTACCAATGTCCACCCGGAGCCGTTCACATTCGTGATGGAACTGTTTTCGTGAATGCTAGAAATATCTTTCGTGCTGGCTCGCGTTGAATTCTGCACCGGATTCTGCGTACTGCCGCCTCCGCCACTACCGCCGCCGCCGCCCGTCCTGCGGTTTGATGCCGTGTAACTCGCCGGATATGCGCCTGTGCGCTCGTAGTAGAGCTTCGGGTTCTGCGCACCCCACACTTTCTGCATCGCGTCGATCTGATCCTGCGAATAGCCGAGCGCGGCGTATCCGGAGAAATCGCCGTACTTGGCGAGCGTCGCGGCCTGCTGTTCGAGGCGGCTGCGTTCGTTTTCCGCAAGCGTCGTGTCCACACTAAGCTGCTTGACCGCCGTGTTGACGATGGAGTTATCCACACGCTGCGCCTCGGTATAGAGCGCCTTCGCGCGCGCCGCGTCGTTCTCGCTGATCGCCTGTGCGACCGCGTTCTGGTATGCCGTCTTTACCTTCTGCCGCTGCGCCTCGAGGGCGGACATCGCGTCTGCCTCTGCGGACGATACTTTGCCCATGGCTGCGTTCCTGCTGTTCTGCTGCGAGAGCGCGAGCTGACTGCCAGCACCGACATTGATGCCGCTGCCCGCCATCTGCTCGTTCAGGTTCGCGCGGGAAATGCCCGCCTGTGTCGACACCTGCCGCCGCGCCTCATTGTACGTCTGCGGGATTTTCCCGGCTGCCACATCATAGTCGAGCATATTCTGGTCGTAGGCCGCTTTCAGTGCGTCGGTCTTTGCCTTCTGCTGCGCGTCGTATATCTTGTTGATGCTCTCGCTCTGATCTTTTGCTTCCGGCAGGACGGTGCTGTTTCCGACGATCTTGAAGCCACTGCCGTCACCGCCGCCGCTGTAGCCGTACTTTTTGCGGATAAGCTCTGCCTGTTCGTGTGCCTCGTTCATGCCGCCCTGATTTCCGGCCTTCTGCGCGGCTTGCCACTGCTCACCGAGCGCGGCAATTTTCTGCTTGTCGGCGCTATTTATGATTGCGTCATTGTATGCCATCGTGTCACCTCGTCACTTGATAGGGAAGAGGGGACACCGCCGCGCCCGGCAGCGTCCCCCTTGTCGATTCTTATTTATGTTCCAGAAGCTGCAGCCGCGTCTCGTGGTCGTTGATCGCGTCCTCGCTGTGCTCAATCTTGTCCCACATCTCGTTGTGCTCCTTGGCGTTCCCAGCGTCCATGCGGTCAATGCGCGCCGTCAATGCCACGACTGCGTCTGTGTTACGCTGGATGATGGTGCTCATCCGCCAGCACGCGCCGATCAGCGTCAGCACAAACGCCGCCGCCGAGATGATGTTCGCAAGCGATACCGCCATCCTCAGCCCTCTTTTCTCGGCTCATCATAACTCATAGCCCGCGCGCTGTCGCTGACACCCGCGGTTGTCGGGTCAACCACGATACCAAGCAGACACAGGATGTTGATAACCATGCTGATGATCGTCGTAACCTGATCCTGCGTCACACGCGGCACGACACCGCACACGCCGAGCACCTGATACACCAGCGCCACCATCGCCATGACGAGCGCGGTCAACGTCGCCTTGTTCTGAAGTCTCAGTTTCCAGTTGATATTCATGTATACCCCTCCGTTACTTGCTTTCGTCCATCATCCGCTGACACACGACCAGCGTCCGCACCATATCCATGGACAAGTCCAGATCGCCGTTGCCCATACCCGCAAGCACACCGCCATCGACGAGCTTTTGCACCGCGTCCTGTGCCCACGCAGGCACGTCAATCACTTTGCCATCTACGATGCGCCCATAGCGCGTATCGCGCATATGCCACATGATGTACAACATCCGCAGCATATCATCGCTCAGATCCAGCTTGCCACCACCCGTACCAGCAATCAGGCCTGCATCCATCATCTCTTTGATCGTTCTGCGTGCCCAGACAGGCACGTCATCAATGCTGTCGTATCTTACCACGTTGTCATCCTCCTCGTCTGTATTTCCCGCGGCCATCTTGGCCGCGACATCCGCCCGAAAGCCGTCCATCGTCAGCCCAAACGCCCGCCACAGGTGTGTGGGGTCTGCATGTGCACTGGCGATGCCTCTTGCCGCGCCCTCGGCGTGGCTGATGATCACGCCGTCCTCCAGCGGATCCAGTGCGTACTGCGCGCACAGCTGCGCGAAAAGCTCCACGGCTGCGGCATACGTCCCGCGCACGTGCGCCTCGGTCGCAGCCGGGTCAAGGTCACGCCAGCTCGCGCCGCCGGTGTAGACGATAGATGCAGGCTCCGTCATCTCGATGCCGATGTGCGTGCTGTTTGCTCTGCCACCGCAGTGCCATGCGCGCATGGTGTACGGCAGCGTCTGGTAGTACGTCCCGTCGCGCTGGATAAAGCCGTGCACGCACACGCTCCTCCCGCCCGGCTGGTACTGGTTGTAGCTGCGCGCCATCACAGATGCGTTGGGCTGCGGCGTGCCGATGCTGTGCAGCATAATGCCCTGCGGTGTCAGCGGCGTACCGATCTGGTAGCACTTGTTTTTCGTTGCAAAAGCCTCGATGATATCCAATCCTTTACACCTCCGTCACATAGATTCCCACCAGCTCCGCCAGCGCGTTATACACGGGGTTGCCGGTGTCCCTGTTGCACAGGTACGTCTTGCCGCTCTGGCTGTAGTACTTGCCCGACTCCAGCGCCATGTTGCCGCTGTACGGGATGGGGTCGCACTTTGCCCCGTCGTGCTGCTCGTCGATACGGGTGTACAGGCTCTCCGTGCCGGTGCCGGGCAGCCACGTCTCCTGCGAGGTGTGCGCTTGCAGCACCTTGTACAGGTCTCCGTTGTACACCAGCCTGTCACCGGCTGCGTAGGCCGTGCCAGCCGTCCACTCGGGGTAGTACGCCATCATGCGCAGCGCGGTAGCGTCGCCCACGGCCAGCATGTTGATCTGCTGCCGCACCATCATCTCCTGCACCTCGCTCAGAGACAGCGGTCGGTGCTTTTCCTCGGCTTCAGCGCGTGCCGCTGCGGCTTCGAGCGCCGCGATCTCGTCGGCGGTCATGTCGCGGTAGATGCCGTTCTCGTAGATTTTCATGCTCTCACCCCATACAATACGAATCTGCATCCAGGATAAATCAGCATTCCAGTTCCCCCGATAGATGTGATTGGCTTAGCCCACAGCGTATCGGCGTGCCAAGTAATGTCGATATTTGTTGTTGCCCCGTACACAATATATTCACGGCCAGTGTCATCCGACCACCCTCCATCCCCTGACCGAATTACACGTTCAATTTGCTGCGCGCCGGATGCATCAATCTCATAGACCGCTCCAGTTGGGTTGGATATTGACACTTTAGGCCATACGGACGTATACGCAAGCGGTGTAACCCGCCCCGTTGTTTTCCCGTTTAACATAGCGAAAGAAAAACCGGGGATTGACGTTGTCCCTGTGTATTTAGGGAATTTGGCGCAAAGGCGTGCCTTTACAAGACTAAACGGGCTGTCATCAAAGTCTTGGCTAATCGTCAGTGCAGTTGATTCATCCGCCCCTTCCGGAATTACAATTTCTGCAATCTTCTCCCACGTTTCGCCTACCCCTCCCGTTGGCATATCCACCGGACTCCACGCGGTGGGCTTGCCGTCGCTGTCCACGGCTGTGATCTTGGCGATCTGGCCGACCGTCGCGCCGGTGATGTCCATGCCAGCGCCGTCTTTGCCGGGTGTACCGGCAGGGCCTTGCGGGCCGACCGGGCCAGCAGGGCCGGTTGCACCTGTGTCACCCTTTGCTCCGGCTGCTCCGCGCGATGGCTTGCCGGTATCTTCCGCGCCGAGATACCAGTTGCCATTGTCGCCGATGTGCGGCGTAATGCCGTCTGCACCTTTAGCACCATCCGCACCGTCTTTTCCCGGCGCGCCGTCCGCGCCCTTGAGGTCTGACACGGCGACGAGATTTTGCCACGTGCTGCCGCCGTCCGTGCTGTACTGGATGTAGCCGTCCGCCACACGCAAGTCCATGCTGCCAGCGCCGCCGCCTGTCCGTGCCACCTCGTTGATGGCTGCCACCAGCGTGTCCTTCGCGGTCGTCGTCAGGTTGGCAAGGTCGCCGATCTGACGCTGGATTGGGGCAAGGTCAGGATGCAAAACAACGACGTCTCTCAGGTCAACCTGCACTTTGTCCAGCTCATGCCATTTTGCTATCAGTTCATGATCCATTTCAACATCACTCCTACTTGTACTTGCCGATGACGTGGTAGTGTATCTGCGGGTCTGTGATCGTGGCGCTTGTCGGCAGCACGCAGGCATAGGCAGGCGCGTGCGTCAATTCCGTCCCGACGTTATTGGCATTGTCCGTCAGCAGCCAGAAGTCCGCCGACGTCTTGCTGTAAGGCGTCGCCGTCACGGCTGGCGCGGACACGAAGTCAAAAGGATATTTCCGCCCGGCCTTGTTTGCGGCCAAGCCCATCCAAGTGCCGTAGTATACGTTATGCCACGCGTTCGTGACGGCCAAGGTATTCGTGCTGAAGATCCCCCACAGCTCCGCGATGCCGGATGCCCACTTGCGCCACGTCCAAACGTCATTTGATCCCTGCTCGATTACGTAGTCCGCGCCTCCGCCGCTTGCGCCGATATCTGATTTGAGCTCCGCAGGCGTGCGATAGTACACCCAGCCAGACTCGTCCAGCACGGCGATCTTGCCGGGTGCGCGGCCGAGGTCGGTTGCTTCCGTTGTTTGCAGCCACGTGCCGGTAAAATATCGCCCGGAGACATTGCCCGTAAAAGTCCCGCCTGATTTGTCCATCTTGCCGGACAGCGCGGATTTTACAAGCTGGATCAGCTTTTTGATCGCTACACTTCCGCTTGTCTGCATAAGTCAGCCCCCCGTCAGATGGAGTTCCAGAGCGTCTGCACCTCGTCCGCAGTCAACTCCGTCAGATCAATCGTGCCCGCAAGCACGTCCCACTTGTAGCTTCCGCTGCCAGCGTCCACACAAACGACGTTTGTGCCCGCACCGTAGCTGTGCCCCGCGCCCTCGACGAACGCCGCCGTCGTCGTGAAGGCATCGCTGACGTTGTACACCCAGCCCTTGTTTCCGGCCGCGGGCGCCGGAAGGGACGCGAAAGCGATCGACCCCTTCGGCGTGTACACACCGGTAATCGCGCTGCTGATGGCGGCCTGCACCTGATCAGCCGTCTGCAAGCCGGAGACCTTGTTCTTCACAAACTCGACAGTCGCTGCGTAGTTGGTCTGGCTGTCCGTAGGTGTTGCAACAATAATGCTCCCACGTTTCAATCCGGCATTGTCCGCTGTTGCCCACACGGCCAGTGCCGACACGTCGCTGTCATCCGGCCCAACATCCACCAATACCGGGTTATCTTCCGTAGATCCCGCTGCGTTCAACTGCAGCATTTTTGCCGAAATATTGTTCCCGGCACCAATGCTTCCGTCGACATACGACGAATCCTTGACGTGCAAAAAGCCAGCCAGCGTTCCGCCCGTCTTGTCCAGCTTGCCATCCAGCGCCGCGGCCGCGTATGCCTTCGTCACCGCATCGTCGTCCTCGATCGGCGTGCCAACCTTTAAGCGCGCCTTAGCACGCTTATCGCCGTCCGGCACAGTCACCTCCACGGCGCCCACACCAGATACGTTGATGCTGGCGTTTGCTCCTGCGACCCCGTTGTCGTGCAAGGCAAGAACCGGCGTGCTCACGGACTGGGCGTTAATCCCGCCGCTCGTCGTAAGCCCCTTGACAGGTTCAAAGTCCCCGTTCACTTTCAGATCCCCGGTGATCGTTCCGCCGGACTTGTCCAGCTTCGCTCTCAACGCCGTCTTCACCAGATGCATCAGCTTGTCCAGGGCGTTCTGCCCAGAATATTTTGCTGCCATAGTTCTCCCCCTAAGCGTTATTCCACATGTCAATGATCTCGAGGATCGTCAGCTCGTCGTCCTCATTTACCGCGCCGATGTTTTCCGGCGTCAGCTGCACATTCCCTGCGTTATCCGGCAGCACCAGGTTGACGCTCTGCACCGTGCCTCCGCCGCTTCCGCCTATCGGCGTGCGCCAGCCAGTGTCATAGTCTCTGTCGGATAGCTTCGTCAGCGCCTGACCGGTCGTTCCGCCAGGGGGCACACCGACACCGGGCGGCCCCGGCGGGCCTTGCAGCAGGGCACCGCCGAGGCGAACCGTCAGCGAAAACCGGCCGTTCGCCGGTACGACCGCGGGCATTTACAGCACCTCTTCGCTGATGGCGTCCGCGACCTTCGCTTTCAGCTCGTCGATCACGCCGAGCACCATGCCGCCCGGAAACTGCACACGCACGTCTACGCGGATTCTCTCGTTTTCGGGGAGCGTGAAAGTTTCTTCCTGCGTCACGGGGACAACAAAGCACGAGATTTCGGAGCTATATGTGATTTGCCCGGGGTACAGTTTTCGGATGCCATCTCCGACGAACACTTCCACTTTTTCCACATCCGCATCGGTCAGTGTTGCACCGTTGAGCTGGATCTCCAGCGGAATGCCGTAAGCGTCGCCCTGCTTAATTACAACTGCCATATCATCACCTCATCACGAAACGAAGTATATGCCCTGAATAGAGATCCCGGCAGTGTCTGCCGTGACATCATCGGGGAGCACAACGCAGAGCGCACGCTCGTTCGATGCCAACAGCGTCGTGAACACCGGTGCACTCACGTACTTCGTTGTACCTGCCGATTTGTATGACACGTATGCGCTGTAACACCCATACGTTGTGAAAGCGTATCCGCCGGTGCCGGACGCGGTAATATATACGCGCTTTCTCTCTACGTCTGCGTCTGACAAATTCAAAAACCGTGCGCCGAAAAACACCGCTCTGAGTGCAACCGCAAATTTGCACCAATGCGTGGAGAGCGTGCACGCGGTAGACGTGGCCGAGAATGTCAGCTCGTCGACCGGTATGTCCTCCTGCAGCGCGCCGCTCGTAAAATGTTTTTTCTGGATCGCTCCGCTTTTGATCTTTTCGCTCGTCACTGCTTCCTCTGCGATCTTCTCCGTTGTAATCGACGCATCTGCGATACCGCCCTGCGACACACCGGCGATCTGGCTCTGCACGTTCTCGATCGCGTCCTGCACGTTCGTCTTGTTGACAGCCGTTGTCGGAGTAAAGCCGATGTTCTTTGCGGCGGCGTTCTCGCCAAGCGCAGCGACCAGATCGTTGAGCGCCTTTTTCAGCAGGTTTCCGGCAAGGTCAAACTTTGCTTTCAGAGCCGCGGCGGACAGGCCGCCCACGTCGTTCGGCTCGTCGTCCAGTTTGGAGATGATGTTCATGTCCTCGTTGCACGTCGGAAGTGCCATATGTAACCCTCCTATCGCACATATCCCGTGAACCGCACGCGGATGTCGGCGCTTGTGACCGTCGCCGTCGTGCCCGCATCGTCGTTCACCAGGATGAGCTTGTAGTATGTAAATTTCTTTGCTTTCAGTTTCAGCCGCGTCATATACGGGCGCTTGTTCGTGTTAAACGACCAGTGCGCAAAATTTGCGTGGTCAAACGCTGCGCTGTTGCGGAAAACCAGCTTCTTCGAGAAGTCCGCTTTCCGGTCTGTCATGACCGTAACGGTCATTGACCCGGCGTGCGTCGGAACGAGACCGATCCACAGCATGGCGGAGTATTTGCGCATGAAATCCGCGCCGAAGTGCATGTTGCCGCTCTCCCAGCGTGCGTCGATCGCTTCGCCGCAGTCGCTGCGGAACGCATCCGAAATCTCGACGAGCACGTTTTCACGTGCGCCGAGCAGCCTCCCGTATGTGCGGTAAAAGTGCTTGACAGGGAAGTTCGTGTACAGATACCACACATTGAGCCCGTAGTTGTGCACAACGGCCATGTCGCCATATACGCAGTACCATTCCTTGCGGTCGTTGTCGTCCCAGCAGTACGCCTGCCGGAGATCGAAACTCTGCAGCGTTTTCCATACGCGGTCGGAAATGCGCTTCGCTTGCCGTTCGTCGATCGTCAGGTTGCTGGAGTAGCTGCTGTTGTTTTTCCATGTGTAGACGCTCTCCCCGAACAGTGTGTATGGGCTGTTGTCCACAAGCCGCGCCTGACCGGGAACAATGTTGCCGATGGCCTTGTTCACCTGCGTCCAGTAAAACGCGGGGAGGATCTTCCCCTCTGCGTTCGTCACCGTGCCATACTGCACGGAGTACGCGCTATCTTCTTTGAACGCCAGCAGTCGGGAGTAGTGGCGAATCATTGCCGTGATCGGCGTATTCTCGTCGCCGATGTCCAGCACGTTCATGTCAGGAAAGTATTCCGCGGTCGGGTTGCCGTCGATGTCCAGCCCGGAGTACAGCGCCTTGTTGCTACAGTCACCGTAGAGGAACACGCGGTTGTCCGTCGCGCCGTTGTAAAGCTCTGCAAACTTCATTGCCCTGACCGCGCCGGAATCATCAGATGCCACGGTGTATTCCACTTCATACACATCCGCACCGGCAGGGGGCACGCTCGTGAATGTGATCTTGCCGTCTGCAAACGTATAGTCCGTACCGGCTGCCAGTGCTGCGCCTGTTGCCCTGTCTTTCACGCTCACAGACAGCGTTCCGTCCTCCGGGCATACATACACCGTGGATTTTCCGTCCGTAGCAATGCGGTATTTTCGCTTGCTGGATAGCTTGTTGATCTGCTCCAGCTCCGTGCCGCTGCCGTCCGCGCCAACGCCCACAAGCACGGTCGGTACATACCCGGTCACATCGGAGAGCTTGTATCCGTCAAACACCTTGTACTGCGTTCCGTTGAGGATATAGAGCTTTTCCCGAAACCCGAAAAACTCCGTGTGCGCGTCGGCGAGCGTGCCGAGAACCGAGACCGCCGTAGTGGCTGGGAATCCGATTTTCCACAGCTTCCCGGCAGCGGCCGCTACCTGCACATATTCTCCTCCGACGTAGCCGCACCACGTTCCCTGAATTTCTCCGGGGAACGTATGCACGGCTTTCATGCCGGGACGCTTCCGCAGCGCGCCGTCCTGCGTCACGCGCCAGTTGCGCATTTCGGATGCCTCACCGAGTTTCAGGCTTGTGTCGTCTGTTCCCGCCTGATTGACGCCGAGCCATTTCTGGATTCCGACGATCTTTTCATTCATGCGCGTCACCAGCTCCCGAATTCGCCGTACTCGATGCCGCCGTACACATCCTCGACCGTGCCCATGCTGCACTGCGCGTTCGCCTTGTGCATCGCCACGATCTCGTTGTACCGCCGCTTGAACCGGTCGGATGCCTCCGGGTTTTCGTCCGTCAGGAGAGCGGAAGCAAGGCCGTATGGCATCGCACCGAGCGCAAGCGTGTTGTCGATCTCCGAGAGCGTGTCGTCGAATTCCTCGACAGGCCTCCAACCGGAAGCGGTTTTTCCGGCCTTCTTCGTCTCCGAAAACGGGTACAGCTCCGCGATCATGGTGTTGATGATCGGCACGGTGCGGTATTTATATTCGTCCGTGTCCGTCGTCTGCGGTTTCCCGCTGTCGCTCAGCTCGTCCATGATGGACATTGCAGCGTCAAACACGTCGCTGACTTCTGCCATGAAATCACCTCGTTATCTGAAAATAGGCGGCGGGAAATCCCGCCGCCTTATCCGTTGCCTCAGGCGGTAGCCGTCATAATGCCGGAATCGAGCGCGCCGGTCTTGCTGGCGTAAGCCTTGACCTCCGTGCCTGCGGCAATGCCGGTCGGCTTCGCGCTGGCGCTGTAGGTCTGCGCCGTGGAGGAAGTCTTCGGGTTGCTGCCGTCGGTGGTGTACTTGATGGTCTCACCGTCACCGGCAGTCAGCGTCAGCGTGCCGCTGGAAACGGTCATCGTCGGGGTCGTGCTGCCCGCGGTCGTGTGCACGCCGATGGCGTATGCCTTCTTGTCCAGCACGAAGCTGTCGAACATCACGCGGTACTCCGCCACATCGCCGTCGATGCCGAGCGGGTTCTTCTGGATGCGCATGGTCTGGTTCTTCACCGGGTCGACGCTCGCGCCCTTGCGGAAGATCACGAAGTTGACGCCCGCGGGCAGATAGCTGTCCGGGATGGCGTACACGTCGTTGCCGTCGAGCTTGCCCAGAGAGCCGTTTGCGACGGCGTCCTTGCCCAGCACGTCAATGCCAACGATGTAGTCCGACAGCTTGCACTTGGCGAACAGCGTGTGACCGATGAAGATCGCACGGTTATCGGTCGGCACGAGATGGTTGGACATCTCCGCGCCCATGTTGACAATGGCGTCGATCGCGGTCTTGCCGGTCAGCGCGGTAGCGTTGACGGTCACAACACCGGCGCCGCCGACCCACTTCTGCAGGCGGTACTTGTCGATGCTCGGAGTGACCTTGCCGTCCCACGTCGCCTTCATGCGCGCGTTGCACTGCTTGACGTTAAACTGTTCGGCAGCGTTGCCCGCGTCGATCGAGAACGTGCCGCCCTTGTCCTGCGTCATGCGCATGGTCTGCACGGTGTCACCCAGCTCTTTGATCGTGCCGAACCGGCTGGAGCCGCTGCGGGTGTAGTCACCGAAGTCGCCCTCGTCGGAGCTGTACACGTTGATTGCGTTCACACCGACAAAGTCGTAGTCTTTACCGGCAAATGCGTCGGTCACGCTCTTCTGGTGGAAACGCTCGTCGAGCTTGGTGCTGTACTTGTTTGCAACATTGATTGCCATAATGTAATTACCTCACTTAAAAATTCAGAATTTCAGGCGGAGGCAAGCCCTTTTTCACGCGGTCAGTTGCCGTCGTACCACAGCGCGTCAAATGCTTCGTCGCTGCCGGTCTTCCCGGCGCTGCTCTGGCTGCCGGTGCTCCTCGCGGCGTTCGCCGCGTTCCGGTCGCGCGTCTCCTGCTCGGATTTCATGCGCGCGATCTCTGCCTCCAGCGCCTTGTTGCGTTCTCTTGCGTAGGCCGAAACCAGCGTTTCACCGCGGTTAAAGGCTTCCCACACGCCGTTCGGAATGGAGGCCGGGTCAACGTCGGGATAGGCTTTTGCAAATGCGTCAAAGCACTCGCCGCGCCACTTCTCGTTCGCTGCCTGCTGCTCCTGCTCCTGCTTCTGGGGTGCCAGTGCTGCCCGTTCCTGATCGAGCGCGCGGCGCTCTCTGTCGAGCTTTACACGCTCGAGCGCCATGCCGTCGTCGTCGATGCCGTATTTGCTCTTGGTAACGGCAATGAGCATGTTTTCCACAAGCTCCTCGACGGTTGTGCCGCTCTGCTTTGCCAGCTCCTGCAGCGCGTTCTCGTGTTCCGTGAGCGTCGCCAGTTGCTGTTTCTGTTCGGACACCTGGGTTTCCAGCTGCGTGTTCTTCTCGGTCACGCGGTCGTAGTCCATGCCCTTCTGGGCGAGCGTTACGACCTCGTCCCGGTTGACATTTTTTGTCTCGCCGAGGTGCTTGAGCTCAAACAGTTGGCCGTCTGCCTGCGCCTGCTGCTCCTCGTTCTCGCCCGGCTGTGCGGCATCTGCATCCTGCCCGCCGTTGTTTTGCTCGATCTCCGGCGCGGCGTCGTTGCTCTGCGTCTCCGTGTCAGGCGCGCCCTGCGCGTCATCCTCTACGTCGGCAAAGCTATCCGCCGTGATGTCGCTCCAATCGTCTGCGTCCGCCGTAAAGGCGGTGTTCATGTCGTCTGCCATGTCAAAATCCCTTCTCCCGCTATGGTTGGCGGGTGCGGCGCTATGGTCGGCGCTACGTGTTGAAATTTATCCGGTAATGTATTTGCAAGGCGGTTTTCCGCCGAGCGTTCGTTATTCGGCCGTTCCGGTCTGCATGACCTTGCGCTGCAGGTCGCCGAAGCCGCCGCCGCCGCGAATGGGCGTCTTCTGACCGAGATCGACCAGCGCGCCGGTCTCCGGCGTGCCGCCTGTGCTCTGCTCCTCCGGCTGCATCATCTGCTGCTGTGCCGCCTGCTTGCGCGAGGCAATCAGCTCCTGCCGCTTCGGGATGTAGCCGTCCGGGATGCGCTCAAGGTATTCCTCGATCGTGATCTTGTCCTGCATCAGCAGGTTATCCAGTGTCTGCACCGACGCCATCTCCGACCAGTACGAGCTTGCGCCGACGTCCAGCTTCAGCGCCATCGGCATATCGTTCAGAATGCCGTAGTCGAACAGCACGGTTTCCAGCTCCTCCGGGTCTTTCCCGGCAAATGCGAGGATGTCCGAGCCCACGTCCGGCATAGACACCTGCACTTTGCGCTTTCCGTAGTACGCCGCCATGAAGTCCAGATAGATGCGCCCCAGATCCTCGATGGATTTGTAGAGGTTCTGCTTCGTGATCTCCGACGGGATGCTGGCAGCGCGCTGCAGGGCGATAATGGCCGACGTGTTGTCCGGCCGCGTCTCACCAAGCGCTGCGCTCGTCGCGCCGAGAAACTGCCGCGTATAGTCCACGCTCGTCTGGATAAACTGCGCGATCTGTGGGCTGATTTGTGCCGGGTCGATGATCTTTGCCACGCCGGACACGTCGCCGCCGTTGACGCCGATTGCAGCACCAACAGCGTTGTTCCACTTCGGAATGCGCGTCTTGTCGTAGACCGTTCGCGGGAACGCGCTCGTCATCAGCGAGATCATGGACATTGCAAACAGCTTGTTGACAAAGATCTGGTTCGGGATCAGTCCGGTCACGAGCGCCTGCCCGTGATAGCTGTCGGGGATATAGTCCCAGTTGATCCACGTCACCGGGTAGAGCCGCAGCCCCATGTCCCACGGCTCGCGCAGCATGACGCGCCCGGAGACTTCGCACGCCCACACCGTGCCGGTCTTGCGTTCCTTCCACATCCGCAGCAGCACCGTGCTGCGCTCTGAGCTGTTTTTGTAGCTGTCAGTGTTGTGGTTCTCGGTATCCGGTTGGATGTCTCCCCAGCGCGGATTTCCGGCCTCCTGCGCTGCTCTGCGCAGCTCCTTCGTCATTTCTCGCCGTTCGATGAGAATGTAGGGCTGCTTCTGCGGGTCACGGCATGCTGTGTTGCCGAAGCCGACGCGCATATTGTCCACGATCTCCGTGCGGATGCCGCCGCGCAGTCCGAATCCGGCGTCAACCGTGTCGTCCCAGAACGTGAACAGGCAGCTATCACCGTCCACCGCGGCGTTTCGCATATACTCGCGCACAAGGTTCGGCACGCGGTTGAATTCAAACAGCCTGTCGAATTCCTTGTTGACGATCTCCGCGACACGTTCCACGTCCTCCGGCGTGCGCTCGCACGCCAGCGGAGTTGCCTGCATCTTGATGTTGTCGGTCGTGATGTTCGCAACAGAAAACAAGACGACCTGTTTCAGGAAGTTGTATACCGGCGTCGGAAGACCCTTCGCGTCCACGCCCTCCCATTGCTTGCCGATAAAGAAGTTCTCGTTCGCGCGCACCGTCTCGTCAAGGTTAACAGCGGTGTTGTAGCCGAGCATTTTCTGGTACTCCGCCTGTACCTGCTCCGGCGTGATCTTCTTGTCAAACTCGTCAGGCATCGCCGTTCACGTCCTTTTTCCCGGCCATCAGGTAGCTGTAGTTCATGAGGTTGGATACGCCGTTGGAGAAGTCCTGCGCCATCTGCAGCGCCTGCTCCACCTGTTCAGCATGGTCTTCGTCAAGCTTGTCCGCGCGCTCGCACAGTGCGGCCGCGGTCTCTTCCAGTGCCTCTACGCGCTTTTGCAGCCGCGAAACGTCGAGCGATGTGTCCGCCAGCATGTCCATCGTTGCGTCCTGAAATGCCCGCAGCTCGTCGTCCCAGCGCCGCAGGCTTACCATCGTCAGCACAAAGCACGCCGCGATCACCAGTAGGCCGATCAAACCGATAGTGTTCATGTCTTCCTCCTAATAGCTGATATATCCGGCAGACGGTGCGTCACCGGTCATGAATTCCTCGTAGCCCTCCTGCGCGTCCTCGTCCTCGTAGATAATCTCCGACGGGTTCGCGTCTCTTGCGTCCGCGCGCATTGTTCTCGATACGCAGTAATAGCGCACGGAATCGACCGTGTGTGTAATCTCGTGCGGCTCTTTGGCGCAGTCGTTCGGGTTGCGCTCGTCTGCCTGAATGTCCTCGAGGTCTCCGATCGTCCGTTCGCAGTTCTGGAAAAGTACAAGCCCCGGCTTTCCGTCCGGCATATTTGCGAGTGCTTCCTTCACCTGCAGGAAACCCTGCACGCGGTTGTTGCTTGCCCGCACAATGGGAACGCCCCACTGCATGAACACCTCTGCCATCGTCTTGCCGGTGTCCTTCTGGCGCGACCAGATATCCGGCGGGGCGAAGGTGATCTCGATGTGCTCGTCCGGCATCGTCATGTCGAGGATCTGCTTTGCTGCATCCCGCACGTTCAGATCCGGCTGCACCAGCTCGCGGTACATGTACGAGCGTCCGTTTTCGTCCACCGCGTACCAGCCGACGGCAAGCATATCCAGGCCGTAGTCGAGCGCCCTGTACCGCTTCCAGTGCTTCGGTATCTGGAACGGTTTGCAGGTGTGCGTCGCCTTGCTGAATTCCGGGAAATACGTGCCGCACAGTGCGTCCCAGTCGCCGTAGCGGTGCGCCTTGCGGATGTTCTCCGGCAGCTGAGAGAGCGCCTGCAGATAGCCCGGCGAGGATTCAAGCAGGTCTTTGTTGTCCTCGACCGTTGCGAAAATGAAGCTGTAGTCGTCCGGGTTCTCGTTCTCCTCCGGATTGCCGGAGTCTGTCTTGAAATTTCGGTCGATAAACAGGCGTTTGACCCATCTGTGCCCGACGCCGCCGGGGTTACACGTCAGGTAAAAGCGCTTCGGGATCTCGTTGACGCCGCGCAGGCAGCCGCCGAGAAAGCGGAATTCGCGCTCTGTAAACTGCGTCGCCTCGTCCATGAAGATCCAGTCGTATTCCTGGCCTTGGTATTCGCTCTCGGACGTGATGCCGCTCCAGTGGCCGAAATGGATGGTCGAGCCGTTTTGAAAGTACAGCGTGTGCAGTGTGCCGTTGTAGCTTGTCAGCTCCTGCGGCACCATCTTCAGAATCGGTTCGATGTGGTTCGACTGCAGCTCCGGGTATGTCTTTCGCACGATGAGGATGCGGATGCCCGGCCATGTAAACGCGCCGCCTACCGCCTTGATGCGCACAGCGTGCGTCTTGCCGCCGCCTCGCGCGCCGCCGTAGGCCGTGTACATTGTCCGGCTCTGGTAGAACAGCATCTGTTTCTCGTTCGCGTGCCCCGGATCCCATGTAAAATTTGTCTGCGTGCTTCGCTTCTGCTTCGGCATGGCATCCTCCGTAAATGCAGAAACGGAGCCAACTGCATTCCGCAGTCAGCTCCGTTCAGCTCTTATGCCCGGCCGTTTCCGGACACGTCGTTATTCTGTTTCTGTTTCCCGAAAGGCGACCTTGCGCTTTACTTCCAGCACAAGCACACCGTCTTTCGTTTGCTTTACCTCGGCAGTATTCCCGCGGCCGATAATGTCCAGAATCGCCCGGAGGAGATTTTCATTTTTCTGCATAGGGTACCTTCACATTGCTGCCCCGGCATTTTTCCGCCACCCGTCAAGGTAAATGACAGGCGCGGCCTTGCTCGCCGGTTGATAGCCCATCCGCACACCGTAGCCGCCGCCGTAATCCAGCGCCGCCGCAGTGTTAACAAACAATCGTTCAACCGGCTCCGCGCTCCTCGTAGAAGCGTTCGTCCGAAAAAAGCAATCCTTAAACACGGCAGGGGAGTGCGTGTGCCCGCAAACATAAACGTCTGCGTCAACGATCTGCGCATAGTCTGCGAGCCGGTTGATCTTTCCGCCGAGCCTGCGCCCGCCGCCGTTGCCGTGGTTGACGTAGATGGAATACGTCGTTTGCCGTCCCTCGCTCTTGCGCCGGGAGTTTTCACCGAGGGATACGAATACGAGCGCTGCGTCCGGAGCGTACCGATCGCCCGCGCCCAGCTCGTTTGCGATCAGCCATGTAATGTCGATGCCGTCTGCACGATATGTCCGCTCTTCGTGGTTTCCGGGAACAGCGCACAGGATGCGGCCCTTGAGCGGGGCAAACGTCTTGTTTGCAAGCTGGATCTGCTCCATCGGGGACAACTGCGTGCTGTAGATATCTCCGATGCTGCTTCGCGTCGCATTGTCGATCAGGTCGCCAGCAAGGATAACATAGGCGTTGTCTCTCGCCGCAATGTCTGCCACGCGCTTTTGCACGCCGCGAATATCGCAGTTCGGGTCGGAAAGATGTACGTCCGCAATGACGTGCACTTCGATTTCGCTGTGCTGCTTCGGCAGCTCCACACGGATAACGTGCAAACGCTTCACCTCATTCATTCAAGACCGCGGCTGCGAGCGCTCTTGCACAGCGCCCCAGTAAAAAACGAAATAATCTACCAGACACGGTTGTTGCGCGCATAGCTTATAAACCAATTCCGAGCAGCAGCTCAGCGCGCCCGCCTCCCGCTGCAGCAGGAAAGCGGCTTTCTGCCGGTTTTTCACGCTCCGGTCAATCCGGTCGTCTGGTATTGGCGGCAGCCCCCGGACTTGCACCGGGCGCGTCCCTCTTAGAAAGCTGCCGTAGAAAGGGGAGCTGCGGCATCCTGACTTGCACAGGATTTCAGCGGAAAGGAGATGAAACGCTTAGGCCACTTGCCGCCGCAGCAGTGTTTACCGTCGCTTCCGACGCTTGATTCCCGGATAGCGCTGGGTTCGCATTCGTTCCGTACCGTAATAGGTTTTGGAAGGGGACAACAGGTACAGGAGGTTCGGCCTTTTTCCGGCACGGAGGGGCAAGCACTCAGCCGCAGCGCGTATCCTGCGCCCGCATTCGGCTTGTTGGGATTAACAAGGGAAGAGCGTCCAAGGCTTTTTCTCTGCCTCAGTCGCAGGTTCTCGAACACGTTCCGGAACTCGCGTCCACTCATCTTCGCGCTTTTCCTGCGGTAGCTGCGCTTCACGCAGTTCGCGGAATCTCTGGTTGAGAACGTCTACGTATTTGTGAGCCATGTGTATCATGTAGCCTCCAGCAATGTAGATTGCAAACTCGGCGGGGCAGCGTGTCCCACATCTCAGTTTCTTCTCAAGGAAGAGCGCCGGGAGCCTTTCCGGCCTCGAGTTTGCACGTGAGCAAAGCTGGAAGCGCGTCCGCATGCATCAGCAAGCGTTACTTGAACGCATCGTCGCCGCCGATCCCGTCTGTCTTGATCGTCAGCTTCTGCGCGTGAACGTCGATCACAGGCTTGTCGATGTACCCGCCGGTTTTCGGCTG
>ERZ809201.171-NODE-171-length-40788-cov-6.357278_pt1 | contig 40788 bp, 29 predicted proteins | sample MGYA00520516_ERZ809201 | MGnify/ENA primary metagenome ERZ809201 (study PRJEB31570, sample SAMEA3213006) | Homo sapiens | biome: human-gut; feature: human gut; material: fecal | place: Sweden | collected 2011 ... | reverse complement strand
CCACATCGCCTACCATGGTATGCTCTACCTTGTTCTATCAGTTGCAGAATACCAACGACCCTCGTCTCTATCGCATCTGCCGTCACTACTACAATATCAAGCGTAGTCAGGTGAAGCCAGATAAGGAGCAGAACATCGACTTGACCGATGATTTCCTGGCTTACTTCCAGAGCAAGAACCTCGGTGAGGAGCCTTGCAACCCTGGTGCAGCCTGGTACACAGACTGGATGAATCCAGCTACGTTGGATGACCTTCCTACCTTGAAGAAGTATGCTGAGATAGACGAGAACACTTATGCCAACTCTGATTATATAGCCCGAGCTAGTCGTCCTTGCCTGAACATCGACTTCGAGATGCCTTCTTGTCCTGGCGACTTGATGAGCTATGCCGAGGTAGAGTTCCTCAAGGCTGAGGCTGCAACCAAGGGTTGGAATGTAGGTGGTGGTGATGCTGAGAGTCACTACGAGGCTGGTGTTCGTGCCAGCATGGAGTTGCTCAACAACTACTATCTTACATCCAACAAGATTTCCAAGGAAGAGATTGATGCGTTCATTGCCAGCAATCCGTTGGGTGACAATCCTAAGGAGACCATCAACACCCAGGCTTGGATTCTCCACATGATGAACCCTTCTGAGGGTTGGGCTAACTTGCGCCGCTCTGACTATCCTGCCATCTTGAATCGTGATCTCTTGACCAAGAATGGTTTCACTTATACGGATCCCGATTGGTCAATGCCTGTCCGCTTGCAGTATCCTGTATTGGAAGCTCAGTACAACAATGCCAACTACAAGGCTGCCATCGACCGCATGGGTGGTACAGACGATTGGCACAAGCGCCTCTGGTGGGACAAGGCTGATGTAAACCTTCAGCCAGACTTCAATCCTCCATTCGGAAAGGGATATAGCAAGTAGTGTTTAATGTTAAGTGTTAAATGTTAAGTCTTATAGGACAATAGAATAATTAATTATGAATAAGACAATGAAACAATATAAGGGAAAAGTCTTGAAGGCTATGATGATGCTCTTAGCCGTGGGTTTCGCACTGGCTGGTACATCTACCTTGTCTTCTTGCTCTTCTGACGATGAACCATACTTCACTGTCAGCGAAGATGACAATCCACGTATCTTGAACACCGACTTGGCTGATTCCAAGATAGACCGCAAGACTAATTATAAGTTGGAAATCAAGGTGACTCCTGTTCACTATACCACTGTGACATGGTTGCTCGACGGCACTAAGATTGCCGAAGGTACTACTATCGACCAACCTTTGCCTATAGGTAATCATGAACTGAAGATTGTGGCAACCACCACCAAGGGCAAGACCACATCCCGCACCTTGAAAGTTACCGTGACTCCTGCTGCCGATGATCCAGCCTTGGGTACCAATGCCAGCGAGCTTTGGGTAGCTCCGGGTGCTGAGACCACTATCCATAATTGCAAGAATCTCGGTACAGTTACTAAAGTAATGGTAGGTGGCAAGGAAGTAGCCTTCGAGGTTCTCGAAGAGGGCACAGCCTTGAAGCTCACAGCTCCTACAGGTTTGGAGAATGGTGACTATGATATCACTTTGGTAGATGGCAGTGGTGTACAGTTCCCTTGCGGTACCATCAAGGTAACCACCGAGCCACGTCCATCTATGGAGAATACCCTCTGGGAAGGTCATCACTATGTATCTTGGGACTTGGGAGATGATGACCCTAACAAGAAATTCAACCTCATCACCAAGGACCAGGTAGCTAAGTGGAAGGAGGGGCAGATCCTCCGAGTTTACTGCTCGATGAAGGATGACGATGCTTACCATCAGATCAAGCTTGCCACCGCCTGGTGGAACGACTTGACTTCTCCATACGAGTTTGGTGAGGGCAATGTCGTGAAGTTTGAGTTGACCCAGGATGCACTCGACAAGATGGCTGCCGAGGAGGGGTTCATCTGTGTGGGACATGGCTATTATGTAGATAAAGTAACTATTGAATAATATATTAGAAAGATTTCCGTTTTTGTCATAAAACGTCAAACCTTTACTGTTTATGAAGAAAATTTTATTATCTATTTCATTGTTGGCATTGGCTTATACAGCCAGTGCCAATGTTCCGGTTATCAAGAGCGACCCTAAGATTGAGGCTCAGGTAGAACAAACCCTGAAGAAACTCACCTTGGAGGAAAAGATTGGTCAGATGATGGAATTGGTGACCGACCTCTTTGGTGCCAACGACAAGAACGGTGTGTTCTATATCGACGAGCACAAGACCGATTCTATCCTTTCCCGCTATAAGATTGGCTCTATCCTCAACGCTCCAAATACCTGCGCACCAACCGCCAAGCAGTGGGAGAAGTACATCGCACAGATTCAGAAGATCTCGATGAAGCGCATCGGCATCCCTTGTGTCTTCGGTCTCGACCAGAACCATGGTTCTACTTATACACAGGGTGGAACCCTCTTCCCGCAGAACATCAATGTGGCTGCCACCTTTAATCGTGAGATAGCTCGCCGTTCGGCTGAGGCTACCGCTTATGAGACTCGTGCGGTGAGCGTGCCTTGGACTTACAGTCCTACCGTTGATCTCGGTCGTGATGCCCGTTGGCCTCGCATCTGGGAGAACTTTGGCGAGGATTGCTACCTCAGTTCTGAGATGGGCAAGGCGATGGTCTATGGTTTCCAGGGCGAGGACCCAAACAACATCGACCAGTATCACATTGCTACTTCAATGAAGCACTTCATGGGCTATGGTGTGCCTTGGACCGGTAAAGACCGTACGCCAGCCTATATCTCTCCTGCCGACTTGCGAGAGAAGCACTTTGCTCCTTTCCTGGCGGGTCTGCAGGCTGGAGCCTTAACCGTGATGGTGAATTCCGCTTCCGTCAATGGTGTGCCGATGCATGCCAACAAGGAATTCCTGACAGGATGGCTGAAGGAAGAGACTGGATGGGATGGTGTGCTTATCACCGACTGGGCAGACATCAACAATCTCTATACTCGTGAGATGGTGGCAAAGGACAAGAAGGATGCGCTCCGCATCGCCATCAATGCCGGTATCGACATGATTATGGAACCTTATTCTTGCGATGCTTGTGGCTATCTTGTAGAACTGGTTAAGGAAGGTAAGATTCCGATGAGTCGCATCGACGATGCCTGTCGCCGTGTGCTTCGCATGAAGTACCGTCTCGACCTCTTCAAGAACCCAACCCAGAAACTGAAGAATTATCCTAAGTTTGGTGGTGAGGAGTTTGCCAAGCTCGCCTTGGAGGGAGCTACCGAGAGTATGGTGCTCCTGAAGAACGAGGGTAATATCCTTCCTTTGCAGCATGGCAAGAAGATTCTCCTTACAGGTCCTAATGCCAATCAGATGCGTTGTCTGGACGGTGGATGGAGCTATACCTGGCAGGGTCATCGTGCTGATGAGTTTGCCGGCAAGTACAATACCATCTATGAGGCATTCTGTAATGAGTATGGCAAGGAGAATGTTATCTTGAACCAGGGTGTTACCTATAATGAGAAGGGAAAATACTGGGAGGAGAACGAACCTCAGATTCAGGAGGCAGTGGCTGCAGCGAAGGATGCTGACGTCATCGTGGCTTGCATTGGCGAGAACTCCTATACAGAGACTCCGGGCAACCTGACCGACCTTTGGCTCTCAGAGAACCAGCGTAATCTGGTCAAGGCTTTGGCTCAGACCGGCAAGCCTGTCATCTTGGTGCTGAATGAAGGTCGTCCTCGTCTCATCGCTGACATCGAACCATTGGCACAGGGCATCATCAACATCCTTATCCCTGGCAACATGGGCGGCGATGCTTTGGCAAACCTGGTATCGGGCAAGTCAAACTTCAGTGGCAAGATGCCTTACACCTATCCTAAGGAAATCAATTCGCTCGCCAACTATGACTTCAAGAAGAGTGAGGAGGTGGGTACGATGGAAGGTGCTTACGACTACAATGCGAAGATTACCCAGCAGTGGGGCTTCGGATATGGTTTGAGTTATACCTCTTACAAATATAGCAACCTGAAGGTTTCTCAGTCTGATTTCCGCCACGGCGACATCATCAAGGTGAGCGTGGATGTGAAGAATACGGGAAAGGTGGCAGGCAAGGAGAGTGTCCTCCTGTTCAGTAGCGATCTCATCGCTAGTGTTGTGCCTGATGGCCGTCGTCTCCGTGCCTTCGACAAGGTGGAACTTCAGCCTGGTGAGACCAAGACCATGACATTTGAATTAAAGGCAGACGATTTGGCCTTCGTAGGTTGGAATGGCAAATGGAGATTGGAGGAAGGCGACTTCAAGTTGATGATTGCCGACCAGAGTGCTGATATCCATTGCACTGATACTTATCAGTGGCCTACTGCCAACCGATAATGTATATTTAAAAGATGATTTAAAGAAAAGAGCGTGCCAAGAGTGGTGCGCTCTTTTTGTTTGCATAGTAAAATGCAGAAGAGTTAAATATCTACAAGAATCCCCCATGATGTTTGGTGTTATGTCTTGAAATGATTACTTTTGCAAATCATAATTTTTGCAGATTTACAGAATCATTCAAAACAAGGATAAATGGAAATAGTAATTGGAATCATCATAGGGCTTGCCATCGGATTCTTCGTGGGGAAACTGATGGAAGCAAAAAGTGCGGGAGAGGAGAAAACCCAGCTTGTAGCGAAAGCTCAAGTGCTGGCGGCTAACATCGAACAGATAAAACTGCATCATGCTTCTGAGGTTCAATCAATGAAATCTCAAATGGAGAACGAGCGGCTGTATGCGGCGAAACTCAGAGCGGAAAGCGACCAGCAGTGGGCACAGAAACTCGAGAGTCTGAAGCAGGAAATGCAGCGAATGACGATAGAACAGCAGAAGGTGGCGGCTGAGCAGTTGGCTGCCAAGCAGTCGGCTCTGCAGGAAACCAACCGTCTGCAGATGGATGAACTCCTGAAACCTATCAAGGAACAGTTTGCTGATTTCAAGAAATCGGTAGAGGAGAGCAAAACCCAGAACGAGGTGAACAAGAAGGAACTGCAGAACACCTTCGAGGCAACGATGAAACTCTTCCAGCAGGAACAGCAGCAGGCTGTACTGAACCTGAAGGAGCAGACCGAGAAGATTGGCTCCGATGCTGCCAACCTGACCAAGGCATTGAAGGGCGACAGCAAGATGCAGGGCGACTGGGGCGAGATGGTGCTGGAAACCATCCTGGAGAACAGCGGACTTCGTAAAGATGAGGAATTCTTCATTCAGGAGAATACGAAAGATGAAGAGGGAAAGAACTATCGTCCGGATGTCATCGTCCGATTCCCGGAAGGTAGAAGTGTGGTCATCGATTCCAAGGTTTCGCTTACCGCCTATTCCGATGCTCTGGCAGCTGAAGATGAGGCTGAACAGGAACGCCTGATGAAGGCACATGCGCTGAGCGTACGAAAGCACATCGATGAACTGGCAGCCAAAGACTATTCCAAACTGGTGGATGATGCCATCGGCTTCGTACTGATGTTCATCCCTAACGAGACCAGCTATATCGCAGCGATGAAGCAGCAGCCGGATCTCAGCCGTTATGCTTATCAGAAGAAGATTATTATCATCTCACCAAGCAATCTGCTCATGGCGTTGCAGCTGGCGTATAATCTCTGGCAGTATGACCGGCAGAACAAGAATGTGGAGAAAATCGTGAAGACGGCTGCTGACCTGTATGATAAGGTGGCTGGCTTCGAAGATACCTTTATGAGTGTGGGTGATCTGATAACCCGTCTTTCGGGTACTTTTGATAAGGCAAAGAAGCAACTCTATGACGGCACCGGCAATGTGATGAGAAGGGTAGAGAGCCTGAAGGGACTTGGAGTGACACCGAAAAAGCAGATCAAGGAACTGGATAATCTGTAAAGTGTATATAAATAGTCTACTACCGGTAAAAAGGGAAACAGGGCGAAAAGTATTTTTTGTTACCGAAACATTTCTAATTGTTCAATATTTTAAAATAATCTCTAAAAAGGAGCGGTATTTCAGATTAAATTCGTAATTTTGCCCTGACCCAACAGAAAAGAAATCATTGTATTGCTTATAAAAAAGGTTAAAATTTACATAAAACAACATTAATAATTATTAATCATGAAACTGAACGAAATTCTTTCAGACAGCTTTAATGCTGCAGAATGGGAAGCTAAGGGTTATGAGCTTCCTAAGTATGACATCGCAGCCGTAGCTAAGAAGACTCACGACGAGCCTACTTGGGTTCACTTTGGTGCAGGTAACATCTTCCGTGCGTTCCCGGCAGCCATCCTTAACGATGCACTAAACACCGGCAAGTACGACCGTGGTGTTATTGTTGCTGAAAGCTTCGACTACGAAATTATCGACAAGGCTTATCGCCCTTACCATAATCTCTCGCTCCTGGTGAGCCTCCAGTCTAACGGCACCATCGAGAAAAAGGTCATCGCTTCTATCACAGAAAGCCTCAAGGCGGATAAGCAGTTTGGTGAGGACTGGGCCCGATTGGTCCAAATTTTCCAGGCACCAAGTCTGCAGATGGTAACTTTCACCATCACCGAGAAGGGATATTCTTTCAATGATGCCGATCTGGCACGTGGTCTCGATGCAGTATTTGCTATGGGTAAGCTTACCGCTCTTCTCTATGAGCGTTATAAGGCAGGCAAGTTGCCACTTACTCTTCAGTCTACCGACAACTGTTCTCACAACGGCGACCATGTTAAGGCTGGCGTAAAGGCTTATGCTGAGCGTTGGGCACAGGATGGTATCGTAGAGGCTGGTTTCGTAGATTATATCAATGACAGCAGCAAGATTACCTATCCTTGGTCTATGATTGATAAGATTACTCCTCGTCCACACGAGAAGGTACAGGCGATGCTCGCTGAGGATGGTTTCGAGGATAACAATACGATTATCACCGAGAAGCATACTTTCACCGCTCCTTTCGTAAATGCCGAGGAAGTGCAGTATCTCGTTTGCGAGGATACTTATACCAACGGTCGTCCGCCATTGGAGTTGGGCGGTGCGCTCTATACATCCCGCAAGACTGTAGATGAGGTTGAGACCATGAAGGTAACCACCTGTCTGAACCCTCTCCATACAGCGATGTCAATCTATGGCTGCATGCTCGACTATACCTTGATTTCTGCCGAGATGGCTGATGAGGACCTGCGTACCTTTATCCAGAAGATTGGTTATATCGAGGCGATGCCGGTGGTTACCGACCCAGGCGTATTGAACCCATACGAGTTTGTCGGCACCGTAATCAACAAGCGTCTGCCTAACCCGTTCATGCCAGATGCTCCTCAGCGTATCGCTACCGATACCAGTCAGAAGCTCTCTATCCGTTTCGGTGAGACTATCAAGAAGTATATCGACCGTGGTCTCGACAAGAGCAATCTCGTGTTGATTCCTTTGGTATTAGCAGGTTATGCCCGTTATCTCAAGGCATTGGATGATAACCTGAAGCCATTCGAGCCATCTTCCGACCCATTGTTGGCAGAACTGCAGACCATCGTAGCTCCTCTTGAAGTAGGCAAGGCTGATCAGGACTACTCTTGCCTGAAGAATCTCTATTCCCGCAAGGATGTGTTCGGTCTCGATCTCTATGAGGCTGGCTTCGGTGAGCAGATTGAGGGCATGGTGAAGGAACTCTTTGCCGGCAAGGGTGCTGTAAGACAGACATTGCATAAATATGTTTCTGCAAGATAATTCATTTTTAAACTTATACATTATATAATATCTATGGAAAGAACATGGCGCTGGTTTGGCAAGAAAGATAAGATTACGCTTGCACAGTTGAAGCAGATTGGTGTTGAGGGCATTGTTACCGCATTGCACGATGTTCCTCTGGGCGAGGTTTGGACACGCGAGAAGATTCATGAACTCAAGGAGTACATCGAGTCTTATGGTATGAAATGGAGCGTGGTAGAGTCTTTGCCTGTGGTTGAAACCCTGAAATATGGTGGTCCTGACCGTGATCATCAGGTTGAGGTTTACAAGGAAAGTCTCCGCAACCTGGGCGAGGAAGGCATCAAATGCATCTGCTACAACTTTATGCCTGTTTTGGACTGGGCTCGTACCGATTTGGCACACGAGAATCCTAACGGAGCCAACAACCTCTATATGAGCTGGGGTGAGTTTGCCTACTTTGACATCTATATCCTGCAGCGTGAAGGCGCTCGTGAGGATTGGGCTGAGTTCTCTAAGGAGCACAAGTGGGGCAGAGACCTCGTGGCTGAGGCTGATGAAATCAAGAAGACTTCTACACCAGAGCAGGATCATGCCTTGGTAGAGAACATCATCATCAAGACCCAGGGTTTCGTATCGGGTAACTTCAGCGAGGGCGATTCAGCTCCTGTCCAGAAGTTCCGCGACCTGTTGAAGCTTTATGATGGTATCGACAAGAAGAAGTTGCAGGAGAACATGAAGTACTGGCTGGAGGCTATCATGCCTATCTGCGATGAGTACGATATCAATATGTGTGTTCACCCAGACGATCCTCCTTATCCTGTATTCGGTTTGCCAAGAATCATCGGTCGTGCCGAGGATATCCAGTGGATGTTGGATGCAGTGCCAAACAAGCACAATGGTTTGACTTTCTGTGCAGGTTCATTCTCTGCCGGCGAGCACAACGACTGTGTGGCGATGGCGAAGCAGTTTGCCGACCGCACTCACTTTGTTCATCTGCGCTCTTGCTACATTTTCCCTAACGGCAACTTTACAGAGGCTTCTCACTTGGGTGGCCGCGGCCATCTCATTGAACTTTGCCGCATCTTCGAGAAGGCTGAGCAGGAAGGCAAGTGCAATTCCGGCCGTCGTCTGCCAATGCGAGTAGACCACGGTATGACCTTCACAGATGAGCCTGGTGGCGTATTCGATGAGAGCAATCATGGTCACAATGTCGGTTACACTCTCCTCGGCCGTATGTTTGCCATGGGTCAGATTCAGGGTGTCATCGCAACAGTAGATGATGAACTGGGCATTGAGTATAAGCAGCCGGGATTCTATGATTAGTTGATAGTTTATAGGCTATTAAGTGATTTGAAATTCAGGTTAGATAAAATACGAAAAAGGCTAGCGTGCGTTTTTGTATGCTAGCCTTTTTGTGCTGATTTTTTTGGTTATTGGCTAAAGTACCACCTCCTCAACATACTTCACCAGCGAATCCTTGCCGTTATGCAGATAGAAGTCTACACGAATCACGTGGTTGATGTCGGCATTGCCCTTCACCTTTATGTGTCGGGTCTTGCTGTACATCATCGTGTCGCGGCGTGAAGGATAGGATACGAGCTCGATGAGGTCTTTGGTAGAGTTGCTGCCCACATAATAGATGCCTACACTGTCTTTTCCGTTCTTGATGGCAGCAATCTTCGCCATCTTCTTGGCATGAGCCGCAGAGGTATCTATCGGGTAAAACTCGCTGGCAGCTACCGTGTCGCCGTCATGCTGGTCGGGTGCAAACTTGCAGCTGGTACCCATCGTAGTGATAAAGGATGTAGCAGCCAGGGCTGCCACAAAGTATAATATTTTCTTCATTGTTATTTCCTTTCTTTTCTTTAAAGAATCCTGTTTTGTTCGCAAAATGCGTTATCGGCTGCAAAAGTACAAAAAATAACTCGAAAAGCCATACCTTTTTTATCTTTTTCCTTTTAATACTTCGGATGAAGAGACGCGTGCTGAAGCTGGGCGGAAGGAGTTGTGGGGATGGCATGGAAGGAGCGGTATGAAAGGAATGGATAGAATTCGGTGCAAAGATACGAATTTTCTCTGATACTGCAAAAATTGGGGGTGTGATAAGGAAATGTTTGAACTATGCTTTCAGATTGAAAGTAGTTAAACTTCCTTACTCATAGTTTTGCGGGTGACAACTCATAGTTTTACAGGTAGCAACTCATAGCTTTACTCTCTTAAAGTATAGAGTTAAGCAGTAAATCAGGTGTTTATGAGGATTATGATGTTTTTACTGCAATGACTCAGTTCCTCAATAACTCAGTTCCTCAGTTTTTCTCTGACCCTTCACTTTTGTCTTTATTTAGAAGTTTATTATATATATATAAATATATATATAATAATATATAATATATAACAATTTAAAACAACTTTGAACTATAAAGGCTATATACCCCCCTAGGAAAAAACTGAGGAACTGAGTTATTGAGGAACTGAGTCAATGCTAGAGACTTTGAATCTTACTCTTGATACTGTTGAATATGTGCTTATATTAAAAGCTAAGTATCAGATTATCAAATAAATAAAACACTTGCTTCCTTGAAATAAAGGGGCAAGTGTTTATTGTGATACCCATACCCCCTAAAACAGGGGACATGGGTATGAAAAGAATTTCGTTACATTGAACTTTCAAATCGTAACTTGATGAGATCTGGCTGATTTACATCTCAACCACTACTTCATGCTTGCCTTCAGAGCAAGGAATGATGGTGCCTGAGATAGGAGTGCCATCCACTGTAATCTGCTTCACGCCCTTCTGGTTTCCGCTAGGATTCTTTACTGTGATATGGTATTCGCCACCACGGAACTTGCGGGTTACCTCATACTCCTTAGCGGTGCTTGGGAGACAAGGATCGATGAGCAAACCTTCATAATCTGGCTTGATGCCGAGGATGAATTCTGATACTGTATACCACATCCATGCCGCTGTACCGGTGAGCCAGGAGTTCTTTCCTTCGCCCGGTTTGGCTGCATCCTTACCGGCTACCATCTGGCAGTTTACGTAAGGCTCTACCTTGTGAAGTGTCTGATATTTTTCCTCTACATAACTAGGCAGAATCTTGGTATAATGGCTCCAGGCATCGTTGCCTCGACCGGCTACAGTCTCTCCGATGATGACCCAAGGATTGTTGTGGCAGAAGATGCCGGCGTTCTCCTTGTAGCCTTCAGGATAAGAAGAAATCTCACCCATTTCTACATGATAGGTGGTGTAAGCTGGGTTGTTCAGCACCAGTCCGTGCTCGCATTCCAGTCGTTTCTTGCTGCTATCCAGTGCTTTATCGCAGAGCCCTTCTTCCAGACCGATACCAGCCATCGTACACCAGCCCTGGCTCTCGATGAAGATTTTGCCTTCCTCGTTCTCATCACTACCAATCTTGTTGCCGAAGAAATCGTAAGCGCGGAGAAACCATTCTCCGTCCCATCCATGCTGCTTCACAGCCTCGTTCATCTCATCTACAGCCTGCTGCATGCGCTCGGCTTCTGTCAAATAATCTTCCTCTGCAAGACCGGCTATTTCGCCCTCCTTGCTTTCCAAAGCTTCCTTGGCAAGCTGCTTGCACAGAGCCACATAATCCTTGCCGGTAACCACGAACAGACCGGCTATCATCAGACTCTCTGCCTTGCTTCCTTCGCCCTTGTTTTCGGTGGTCTGGAAACTCTCGTTAGGGTCCCAGGAGAAGCAGTTCAGGTTCAGACAGTCGTTCCAGTCGGCTCTGCCGATGAGTGGAAGCTTATGCGGACCCAGGTTGTTGATAACATGGTTCATCGAAATCTTGAGGTGCTCGAAGAGGCTTACTTCTGTGCCTGGCTGGTTGTCGAAAGGCACCTGTTCAGCGAGGATAGAGAAGTCGCCCGTCTCCTTGATATAGGCTACGGTACCGAAGATGAGCCAGCATGGGTCGTCGTTGAAACCGCCACCGATATCGTTGTTGCCACGTTTGGTGAGCGGCTGATACTGGTGGTAGCAGCCACCGTCAGGGAACTGGGTGCTGGCGATATCGATGATGCGCTGGCGGGCACGGGTAGGTATCTGATGAACGAAACCTACGAGGTCCTGGTTGGAATCGCGGAAGCCCATGCCTCGACCGATGCCGCTCTCGAAGAAACTTGCCGAACGCGACATACAGAAGGTGATCATGCACTGATACTGGTTCCAGATGTTCACCATACGGTCTAACTTGTCGTTGCCGCTTTTCACGGTGAAGATGTTCAGCAGGTTATCCCAGTACTGGTTGAGTTCTGCGAAGGCTGCATCCACCTTTTCTGTGGTATCAAACTTGGCGATAAGCTGATGAGCTTTCTCCTTGTTGATTACCTTCTTGGCGCTGAACTTCTTGTCCTGCTCGTTCTCCACATATCCCAAAAGGAAGATGAGGTCGCGGCTCTCGCCTGGCTGCAGGGTAACCTCGATATAATGCGATGCGATAGGGCTCCAGCCGTGAGCAAAGCTGTTGCGTGGCTTGCCTTCCATCACAGCCTCAGGCTCGGCAAACTCGTTATAGAGTCCGATGAAGCTCTCGCGGTCGGTATCGTAGCCCTGAATCTCGGTATTCACTGTGTAGAAAGCATAGTGGTTGCGGCGCTCACGATATTCGGTCTTGTGATAGATGGTAGAACCTTCTACCTCTACTTCGCCCGTAGAGAAGTTGCGCTGGAAGTTCTCCATGTCGGTAGCAGCATTCCAGAGGCACCACTCTGCAAAGGAGAACACTTTGAGGGTCTTCACCTCCTCAGTCTGGTTCTTCAGCGTCATCTTCTGCACCTCAGCCCATGTATGGAGCGGAACGAAGAAGAGCACACTCGCCTCTACGCCGTTCTTGCTGCCTGTGATGCGGGTATAGTTCATGCCGTGGCGGCACTCGTAGCTGTCGAGCGGTGTCTTGCAAGGTTTCCATCCCGGGTTCCATACGGTATCGCCATCTTTGATATAGAAATAGCGACCGCCGTTATCCATCGGCACACCATTGTAGCGATAACGGGTGATGCGACGGAACTTGGCATCCTTGTAGAAGGAATAACCACCTGCTGTGTTTGAGATGAGCGAGAAGAAATCCTCGTTACCCAAATAATTGATCCAAGGCCATGGGGTCTTTGGGTCAGTAATCACGTATTCGCGATTGGCGTCATCAAAATGACCATACTTTTTTTCTGCCATTGTTTTTTTAATGTTATTTCTTGGTAAAATATACTATTTTGGTGCAAAGATAGTAAAAAGTTTAAGTTTCGGGGTTAGAAAACAGTTTTTTTTTGTATTTTTGCAATGAAAAGTTTGATGATTATCATCATTCTATAAACATTTAATACAATTGGCTTATGAAAAGAAACATTTTATCACTTCTGATAGCCCTCTTTGCTACGATGCAGGTAGCGGCTCAGACATACGACAACTTGTGGAAGCAAGCTGAAATCAATGCTCAGAAGGACCAGCCTAAGAGCGAAATTGGGGTGATGCAGAAAATCATCTCCAAGGCTTCTGCGGCTAAAGACTACGGTCAGCTGCTGGCGGCTGAGATGAGGCAGGTGATGCTCTGGAAAGAGATTTCTGCAGACTCACTGACGCCGAATGTGAAGCGGATGGAGGCTGAAGCTTTGAAGACAAATGACCCGATGCTGAAAGCGGTGAGATATGCTGTGCTCGGCAAGGTATATCATGATAATCCGTATGGAATAGAAGTGGATGAGGCTTCTTTGGAACAAAGGGAGGATGCTTCTTATTATCAAAGTCAGCGAAAGGTAAACCTGAAGAAGAGCCAGGAGTTCTTCAAAAAAGCGATGGCGCACCCAGAGCTTCTTGCCAAGCATGCTTCTACTGAGTATGTGCCGCTGACTCTAAAAGGGGTGGACGGAAGTTCCTTCAAGAATGATTTGCTGCATCTCATCGGATTCGAGGCAGACAGCAAGGAGGCGTATCTGCAGCTGTACACCTATTATAATAAGGTGGGCAATCGGGGTGCGGCTTGTCTCTGTGCCTATAAGCTCATCGAGAAATACCGCCAGGACGACGTGAGAGTGGTGAAGAAGTCGAAGTATCTGAATACCATCGACTCGCTCATCCAGGTTTATCAGGATATTCCGGAGGCAGGCGAACTTGCCGTGGAGCATTTCCGCTTCATGGAAGGTGCTACCGATGCCAAACCGCAGGATAAGCTCAACTATATCAACTATGCGCTGAGCCGCTGGGGTGGATGGTCGAGAATGAACGAACTGAGAAATGCGCAGAAGCGACTCACCGAACCGATGTTCCAGGTGAAGGATATGCCGCAGGTATTGCGACCTGGGGAGAAGGCTTGGGTGCAGCTTGATGTGCGCAATCTCCAGAACCTGAAAATCAGTATCTCCCGCCTCAATATTACGGCAGATAACGATTATAATGCCCAGGATGAGGCTACCTATAAGATGCTCCTGAAGAAGACCACGAAACTGCATCAGAAGGATTACAGCAGGAATTACTATGGTCGTCCGGATTATCAAGAGGTGAAGGATTCCATTGAAATCGGTGGCAATCTGCCGCTGGGTGCCTATCTGATGGAGGTAACTTCTGATAATACCGGCATCGCTCCGCAGCGCAAACTCTTCTATGTCAGCAATCTGGCGGTGATGATCCAGCAGTTGCCGGATGATAAGCATCGCTACGTAGTGGTGAATGCTACTGACGGACAGCCTGTACCGGGTGCGAAAATCATGCTCTATGACAGGGATTATGATGTGAAGACGGGCAAGTGGAAGAGACTGGTTCATGCTCGCTTGACTACCGATGAGAACGGTGAGGCTTACTTCAAGAATGTGGATGGAAACGTCTTGATTTCCACCAGCAATGACAAGTTTACGCCTGCCAAGGATATCTATCTTTCTCGCACCCGCTATTACGAACGGAAGGATGACAAGATTAAACATCAGCTGTTTACCGACCGCAGCATCTATCGCCCGGGTCAGACCGTGCATGCCTCAGCCATTTCCTACATCGTGAAGAAGGGCTTGGATGCCAGTGTGCCTGGCAAGAGCATGGAACTGAATTTTATCCTGCGAGATGCTAACTGGAAGCAGGTGGCTGAGCAGAAGGCTACTACCGATGAATACGGTACGGCTTCCGTAGATTTCGAATTGCCGAAGGAGGGACAGACGGGATTGTATTCCATCTCCGTGAATGGAATGGTAACAAAATATGTAAGAGTGGAGGAATACAAGCGTCCAACCTTCGAGATTATCTTCCCGAAGGTAAATGAGAAATATAACTGGGGCGACACCGTAGTGGTGAAAGCTTCAGCCAAGACCTATGCCGGTATACCTGTACAGGGTGCCAAGGTAGCGTATCAGGTGACTCGCAGAAACCAACTCTGGTGGTGGGGCGCAGGCTCTGCCGGACAGTTGGTGAAGACTGACAGTTGCGTGACTCGTGAGGACGGAACCTTCGACGTAGAGATTCCGCTGGAGGCTTCCTTGTCAGGAAAAGACGAGGCTGATATGAGCGATTTCATGCGCATCGCCCGTTTCTTCAACTTCGAGGTCTCTGCCATCGTTACCGACATCAGCGGCGAGAGCCACGAGGGCGTGATGAGTCTGCCTCTGGGCACCAAGCCAACCATCCTCACGGTGAATCTTCCTAAGCGTATCGAAACAGACAGTCTGAAGACGGTGACCTTCGCTTACCGCAATGCCAGTGGTATGCCGATTTCTAGTAGGTTGAAATATCGAATTGATAAGGGCGAATGGAAGGATGCCGAGGCGAATGTATCGGTTTCTATCAAGGAATATGCTTCTTCTGCATCATCTGCCTCTTCTTCCCTCGTTTGGAAATCTGGCGTTCATCAGTTGGAGGCAATCTGCGGACAGGATACCCTGCAGCAGAAATTCACCCTTTTCAGCATGAAGGATACCCATCCGGTGGAGCCAACCACCGAATGGTATTATCAGACGGCGAAGACTTTCCCTCGTGATGGCAAGCCGGTCTATATTCAGGTGGGCTCTTCGGAGAACGGAGCGCACATCGTATATTCCATCATCGCCGGCAACAAACTGCTGGAGAAGGGCGCCTGGGAGTTGGGCGACAGCATCGTGACTCTGCCTTTCACCTACAAGGAGGAATATGCGTCGGGCATCGTACTGAACTATAGTTTCGTGAAGCAAGGTAAGTGCTATACCCGAATGATGAGCATCGCCCGTCCTTTGCCTGAGAAGAAACTGAATATCGCCTGGAAGACCTTCCGCAACCGTCTGACCCCTGGACAGAAGGAGGAGTGGACGCTGAAGATTACCACCCCTGACGGCAAGCCAGCCAAGGCGCAGCTGATGAGCGTACTCTATGACAAGTCGCTCGACCAGATAGCCCCGCATTCCTGGAAAATGTCGCTCGGATTCAGCCAATGGTTGCCAAGCTGTTACTGGAAGCACAACCTCACTTTCCGTTCATCTTACTTGAATGGCGTTTATCCTACCAAGTATTATGACGAGAAGGGACTGGATGTGGATAAGTTTGATGGCAAATTCTTTAGCAATTATGCTTATATGCAAGCGGTGGAACTGAGCAAATTGGAACGTTCTTCTGGCGGAACCGTTGAGTCTGTTCGTGTTCAGAAAGACGAGCTGGTTCTGGAAGAAGGGAGAGTCATGAAAACTCGTGGGAGTAATATGATCCGTGTTGCAGCGCCTGCTCCATCTGCCAACAAGGTTTTTGATGTAGTAGAGGAGATGCCGCAGTTTGCCGGTGGTTCTGGCTCAAACGTAGAACAGTACCTTGACAAAGTGCAGGTGCGTGAAAATCTGAACGAGACTGCCTTCTTCTATCCTGCCTTGGAGAGCGACAACAATGGCAACGTAGCCATCAGGTTTACCCTGCCGGAGAGCGTGACTACCTGGAAGTTCATGGGATTGGCTCATGACAAGGAGATGCGCAACGGTTTGCTGGTGGATGAGGCTGTGGCTCAGAAGACCGTGATGGTGCAGCCTAACATGCCTCGCTTCCTGCGTGAGGGCGATAAGAGCACCATCGTGGTGAAACTCTTCAATACTTCCGACAAGAAGGTGAGCGGTAACACCCGTATGCAGATTCTCGACCCGGAGACCAACAAGGTGGTTTGGCAGAAGACGCAGAATTACAGCATCGATGCCGAGGGCTCTGCTACCATCTCCTTTGATGTCCAGGGACTGAAAGAAGGCGTATATATTAATAAGGTGGTGGCTGCCGGTAATGGCTACAGCGATGGTGAACAGCACTATCTGCCGGTTTTGAGCAACCGTGAACTCGTGGTGAACACCCTGCCTATCACCCTGCATCAGAAGGGTGAGCAGAGCTTCGACCTGAGCAAACTCTTCCTGAACAAGGAGGGCAAGCAGGCGAAGGGCGCTGAAGAGGCAAAGGTAACCATCGAGTACACCAATAACCCAAGTTGGCTGATGGTGAAGGCGCTGCCAGCCATTAGTAATCCGGATGAGGAGGACGCCATCTCGCTGATGTCTGCCATCTATGCCAATACTATCACAAACCATGTACAGAAGCATCTCTCGCTGGAAAATCTCACTCAGGAGAGCATCCGCCTGCAGAATCAGGTGGAGAAGCTGAAGAAGTTGCAGAACCCTAACGGTTCCTTCTCCTGGTGGAAGGGAATGAAGGGCAGCCGGTATATGACTACATCGGTAGCCGAAATGATGGTTCGATTGAATGCCATCGCAGGTGTGCAGAAATCAACCGCCCGGATGCTGACTTCCGCCATCGATTATCTCTCCTGGCAGACAGCACAGGAAGTAAGAGAAATGAAGAAGCAGGAGGAGAAAAAGCAGAAGGTGAATCCTAGCGAACAGGCGCTGCATTATCTCTACATCCTTTCGATGGATGGCAGAAAGATGAAGCAGAATCTGGAGCAGGATAAGGCTTATCTCCTGGACAAGATGTCGAAGATGACCGGTGATTTCTCCATCTATGGCAAGGCGCGTGCTGCCGTGGTACTCGCCAGAAACAGCCAGCAGAATGCTGCTTACCGCGAGAAGGCAGGCGAATATCTGCAGAGCGTGAACGAATATGCCGTTTACCGCGAGGAGATGGGCCGCTACTACGATACCCGCAAGGCACTCTACAGCTGGAGAAACTATAAGATTCCTACCCAGGTATCCGTGATAGAGGCGATGCAGATGCTGAAGCCGAACGACAAGCAAACCATCGAGGAACTGCAGCGCTGGCTCCTGATGTCGAAACGCACCCAGGTTTGGGATACGCCAGTGAACACCGTGGACGCCGTCTACGCCTTTATGAAGGGCAATGAGAGCAACTGGAGCAGGAAGGCTGAGAATGCCGTGCTGAAACTGGATGGCAAGCTGCTGCCGATGCCGCAGGATTCCACTACTTTGGGCTATGTGAAGATCGAAAGACCGGGCAAGGCATCTAAGCTGAGCATCGACAAAAAGAGCGATTATACCAGCTGGGGAGCTGTCTATGCAGAGTTTAAGCAGCCTATCAGCGAAATCGGTTTCATGGAGTCGGGCATCAAGGTGCGCCGTGTCATCGTTCCAGCTGAATCTGATAGCAAGGGCAATGCGCAGGTAGGCGAGAAGGTGAAGGTAACGCTCCTCATCACCGCCGACCGCGACTACGACTTTGTGCAGATTACGGATAAGCGTGCGGCATGCCTGGAGCCGGTTAACCAGTTGAGCGGTTATCAGTGGGGCATAGGCTGCTATGTTTCTCCAAGAGACCATGCAACAAATTTCTATTTCGATCGTTTATCTAAAGGTAAGCACATCGTAGAAATGGAGTATTACGTGGATAGAAAGGGCGACTATCAGAGCGGAACTTGCATCGCTGAGTGTACCTACAGTCCGGAATTTGGTGGTCGCACAGAGACCTATGAATTGAAAGTTAATAATTGATAGTTAAAAGTTTATAGATTGATAATTTAAATAGAATAGTATGAAATGGATGAATATATGGATGCTCTCAGCGCTGTTGGCGCTGCCTGCATCAGCACAGAAGATTACAACCCAGCACGAGGTGGTAGACTGCGGACAGGTGGTGTTCCACAAGCCTGTAACTGCCGAATTCGTGCTGAAGAATGACGGGCACAAGCCGTTGGTTATCAACAATGTATTGAAAAGCTGCGGATGTACGGAGGTAGATTATCCGAAGACGAGCATAGCTGCCGGCGAAAGTTTCGTCATCAAGGCGGTATACGATGCCAAGCAGATGGGTACTTTCACCAAGCAGGTTTGCCTCTATACCAATGCGGATGAAGAGCCGTTCATCCTCTCTATGAGGGGAAGGGTAGTGGGCAGCGTAGTAGATTTCGCTGGTTCTTACGATGAGATGCTGGGTGTCATCAAGAGTGATGCCCAGGAGGTGGAGTTTGATGACGTGAACCGTGGCGACCGTCCGGTTCAGCGCATTCATATCTTCAATCCTACCGACGAAGTGCTGGAGCCGGTAGTGATGCATCTGCCATCCTATCTTCATGCTTTCGTATCACCTTCCAAGGTGGCTCCGCGTCATTCTGCCGAAATCAGTTTCGTGCTGGATTCCAAGAAACTGCGCGACCTGGGCTTGAACCAGACATCGGTTTATCTCGGTGAGCGTCCTGGCGATAAGATTGCGCCTGAGAAGGAAATCGTGGTATCAGCCGTTCTTCTTCCTGGTTTCGAAAACATGACTCCAGCCAAGAAGGCACTGGCTCCGAAGATAGAGATGTCTGCCACCGATCTCAATCTGGGTAGTTTCAATGGAAAGAAGAAGCTGAAGGGTGAGATTCTGATTACCAATAAGGGTAAGTCGGAACTGGATATCCGCAGCATGCAGATGTTTACGATGGGCTTGCAGGTGAAACTGAAGAAGAGTAAGGTTCAGCCAGGAAAGACCGTTAAGATGAAGGTGACGGCTGTGGCTGCCGACTTGAAGAAATCGCGTGTCAGACACCCTCGTATCCTCATAATTACGAATGACCCTGACCATGCTAAGGTGGTGGTGAAGATTTATGTACAATGATTTAAAAATGAATATCGTGCAGATAGAAATAGATAACGGCAGTGGGTTCTGCTTTGGCGTAACCACTGCCATCAAGAAAGCTGAAGAGGAGTTGGCTAAGGGCGGTAAACTTTACTGCTTGGGCGATATTGTGCATAACGGTATGGAGGTGGAGCGCCTGCATGAAGCGGGACTCATCACGATAGACCATGAGCAGATGGAGGAACTGCAGGGCGTAAAGGTCTTGCTCCGTGCTCATGGTGAACCGCCTGAAACTTATGCCCTTGCTGAGCGAAATAACATTGAAATCATCGATGCTACCTGTCCTGTGGTGCTCCAGTTGCAGCGCCGCATCAAGAAGCAGTATGTCAACAATCCGGAGGCACAGATCGTGATTTTCGGCAAGAACGGGCATGCTGAGGTGCTCGGACTGGTGGGGCAGACGGAGAGTCATGCCATCGTGGTAGAGAAGTTTGAGGATGTGAAGCAGCTGAAGGAAACCGGTCAGCTGGATTTCTCTAAAGATATCTATCTTTACTCCCAGACTACCAAGAGTCTCGATGAGTTCCACCGCATCATCGAATATTGCCAGGAGCATATTGTTGAGGGCGCTGTCTTCAAGAGTTTCGATACCATCTGCCGTCAGGTGGCTAACCGCATGCCTAACATCGCTGCCTTTGCCAGCAAGCATGATGTCATCCTCTTTGTGAGTGGCAGAAAGAGTTCGAACGGCAAGGTGCTTTTCAAGGAATGCAAGAGCGTGAATGCCAACAGCTACCAGATAGAAAGTGCTGACGAAATAGATATGAACTGGTTCAAGGATGTGGAAACGGTAGGTATCTGTGGTGCTACCAGTACGCCGAAGTGGCTGATGGAAGAGTGCAAGGATAAGATTATCAAGGAAAACTCTGCTCTTTTGTAATAAGAGTTAAAATATTGATTATCAGCTATTTGATATACTTGGTACGGTGTTTCGCCGTATCAAGGGTAGAGGGTAGTTTTATCGTTGATTGAAAAACTTAATATGCTGGTTATTAATTAGTTAACCCATTTGACGTTGTGTTTTACAACGTCAAATGGGTTTATCTTTTATAAACTGTCTGAAAATAAAACAGGTGATAAATCTTCTCCCGAAGACCTATCACCTTCAAAAAACAGTAATTAACTCAAAATTTATAATCTATATCATTACTACCTTGTTAATATGATTGCAAAGATACTAAATTGAAGTTTTTTTTTCAAATCTTTTTCATCGAATAAAATAAATTTATCGGCAAAAGTAGTATATTTAACGTATTTTTGCGTTAATAACCCGGCAGTCTCTTCTCTGTAGCTTATTCTGCTATAGCTTTTTGATATTGTTCCATCAGCCATGCCTTCTGTTCAGAAATGGTCATGTTGCTGTTGTCGAGCGTGATGGCATCATCTGCTTTTCTGAGTGGGGAAGTCTCGCGGTGGCTATCGATATAGTCGCGCTCCTCTACATTCTTCAGAATCGCATCGAAGTCGGCTGGCATTCCTTTCTCCTTCAGTTCATCGAAACGGCGCTGTGCTCTCACCTGTGAACTGGCTGTTACGAAAATCTTCAGTTCGGCATTAGGGAACACGGTGGTACCTATATCGCGACCATCCATCACGATACCCTTGTCTTCGCCCATCTTCTGCTGCTGTTCTACCAGCGCCTCTCTGACGAAAGGAACGGCGGCAATCGGACTAACGTGGTTGGAAACCTCTAACGAACGGATTTCCTTTTCTACCAGTTCGCCGTTCAGATAGCAGTCTGGGCGACCGGTTGTTGCATTAAACTTGAATGAGATGCTGATGTTCTTCATCTCCTTCTGCAGTTCTTCAGTCTTTACGGCTCCATCTGCTTCGAAGAGCTGATGACGCAGCGCATAGAGGGTTACCGAGCGGTACATGGCGCCCGTATCTACATAAACATAACCTATTTCCTTGGCAAGATCCTTTGCCATCGTACTCTTACCGCAAGAAGAGTATCCATCTATTGCTATTGTTATTTTCTTCATAATTTCGAACTAACTTTAATGTATAATTTATAATCTGTAACTTACGTTCAGCATGAGACTGTTGCTACTGACGTGATATTTGCCGTAGGCAACGTTCAGATGGAAGCGCTCCAGGTTGATACCGCCACCCACAGAGAAACCGGCTCCATGACTGCTTTCCTCATCTTCTGAGGTGCTGATTTTCATCTCGTTGGCTCTCCGGAAGTTGTAGCCGGCACCTATCCACAGGCTCTCCGAAAGCAGAATGTCGGCACCTACTACGGCATGATCACGAAGACTGCTGTCCCAATGGTTCAGGTTGACCAGTGTGGCTGATACCCTGAACGGTGTGTTGGCGAAGCGTTTCGTCACACCCAACTGCAGGTCGATCGGCATCTTCTCATATTCATTGTCGTAAGCTTTCAGCTGTCCACCCAGATTCTTTGCCGCACATGAAACCGACCATTCCGTTTCCGGGTCGTAATAGTTGATGCCCAGATCCACTCCCACAGCGATAGAATTGTAATCGCCAATATACGAAGTGATGAATTTGGCGGCAATACCACCCGCAAACTTTTCACCGAGCATATAAGAGAAGTAACCCGCAACGGCAATGTCCTTTGCCGAGAACTCACCCATCTGGATGTTGTTCTCATCCGTCTCTTTCATCTTGCCGTAGTCAACAAGCTGAGCCGAAACAGCCCACGAAGCCTTGTCGTTGACAATACGGTTGAAACTAGCCGAGGCAGTGTTCACCCCCGACATATAGTTCATATAATTGAGATTGACCGTCTTGTCGTTTACTGATGACAGGAGAGCCGGATTATGGAATATGAGTGCCTCATCATCTTCTATCAAGGTGATGTTGTCGCCACCCAGAGCAGCTGCATGGGCACTCACCGGCAAGCGAAGGAAATTATACCCCGTTTGGCTCTCTTGAGCATCAATAATTGTCGCAAAAAGCGTCAATATTGCGGAAATTACATATTTTTTCATTTAAATTTTCTAATTCTTTGGCAAAGATACTGCTTTTTTCAATAATAAGAAGTAATTTTGCAATGTTTTCGTAGGAAATAACGATTTTAAACGGTTTTTATTGTGGAAATTAAGAAATCAAATAGTGCACAACTGGAAGATAAGCGGGTTACATTTTTTCTGCTGGGGTTGCTGCTGGCTTTTACTTTCATCTTCGTAGGACTCCAATATCAGAGAGGTCAGCAGGGAGATGATGACTTGTCGGAATCGATGGAAGATCTCTCACAGGATTTGGAAATGTCAGCTCGTCCCGACCAGAAAGATATGGTGAGTGCAGAGGCTGTTTCGGCTCCTGCTTCTAAGTCAATTACTCAGGAAGTGAAGGCTGCCGAGCAACAGACTCAGAAGGCACCGCAGAAAATCAGTTCTACAACCAGCGAACTGGTTATCGGCGACGGCTCGGGTGTAGTGGATGGATCTGAGGTGAAGGAAGCGGTTCCTGAAACTCCCATTGAGAATCCGGGAGCTGAGGCTCCTATCAAACTGACCGTCGTGCAGAAGATACCGCAGTTTCCTGGTGGCTGGTCTGCCTTCATGCAGTGGCTTACCAAGAACCTGAAGTACCCTGTAGCTGCTCAGAAGAGTAAGATTCAGGGAACCGTAGTGGTATCCTTTATCGTAAACAAGGATGGAAGTGTTGCCAATATCAAGGTAAGCACTTCGGTAGATCCATTGCTCGACAACGAGGCTTTGAGGGTGATGAAGATGATGCCGAAGTGGAAACCGGGCATCGATAAAGGCAAGGTCTGTCGCACGATGATTGCCATCCCGGTAGTGTTCCAGCTATAAATTATAAATTGTTCATTGTAAATTATACATTATAAATTATACATTATTATGAAGACAGCAGATGAAATTTTAAGTATGGTAAATGAGTTTCTGGCTAATTTGCCTTACGAAAGAAAGCCAAAGTCTCTTTATGAGCCTATCAGATACGTACTTTCTATGGGTGGCAAGCGTATTCGTCCTACGCTCATGCTTCTGGGCTACAATCTTTTCAAGGACAATCCTGAGAAGATTCTGATGAATGCCGTTGCCCTGGAAACTTATCATAACTATACTTTGCTGCATGATGACCTGATGGACAATGCTGATTTGCGTCGCGGTCATGAAACGGTTCATAAGAAATGGGATGCCAATACGGCAATCCTTTCGGGCGACAGCATGCTCGTTCTGGCTTATGAGCGTATGGCTCAATGTGATGAAAAGCATCTTGCCAAGGTGTTGAAACTTTTTACTTCCACTGCCCTGGAAATTGGTGAAGGTCAGCAGTTTGATATGGAGTTTGAAAACCGTAACGATGTGAAGGAGGAGGAATATATCGAGATGATCCGCCTCAAGACCAGCGTACTCCTGGCTTGTGCCTTGAAGATGGGTGCAATCCTTGCCGATGCTTCTGATGAGGATGCAGAGAACCTGTATAAGTTTGGCGAGCAGATAGGATTGGCGTTCCAGTTGCAGGATGATTACCTCGATGTTTACGGCGATACCAAGGTGTTCGGTAAGGAGATTGGTGGCGATATCACATCTAACAAGAAGACGTATATGCTCATCAATGCCTTCAACCATGCCAACGACGCTCAGCGTGCAGAACTGCAGAAGTGGGTGGATGCCGAGGAGTTCGACCGCAAGGAGAAGGTGGCTGCCGTTACCCGTCTATACAACGAGATGGGTATCGACAAAATGGCGCAGGATAAGATTGCTTATTATTTCGAGCATAGCAAGAAGTATCTGGATGCCGTGAATGTGCCTGCTGAGCGTAAGGAGGAATTGGCAAAGTATGCTCAGAAAATGATGAAGCGACAGTACTAATTTCAAAGTTCAATGTTCAAAGTAATAGATACACATACGCATTTCGATGCGGAAGAATTTGATGAGGATAGGGCGGAGGCTTTCGCCCGTGCCAAGGAAGCGGTGGTAAGCAAGGTGTTCTTGCCTGCCATCGATGTGAAGACCACACACGCGGTACTGGCATTGGCTAAGGAATATCCGGGCTATGCTTATCCGATGATTGGTCTGCATCCTGAAGAGGTGAAGGAAGACTGGAAGGAGCAGCTGGCTGAACTCCGGAAGATACTGGAGGAGCATCGCATGACGGGAAATGCTGGGCAGACGGCTGATTCTCCACTGATTTCTGACTTTATCGCTGTGGGCGAGGTAGGACTGGATTATTACTGGAGCCGTGAGTTCGAGCATGAGCAGCTGGAGGCTTTTGAGGAACAGGTGAAGTGGGCGATAGAGACCCGCTTGCCATTGATGATTCATTGCCGCAAGGCACAGAACGAGATGGTGCATCTGCTCAGACAGTATCAGAAAGACCTGCCGGGCGGCGTGTTCCATTGCTTTACCGGCAATCAGAAGGAGGCAGAGGAACTCCTCTCGTTCGATAACTTCGTGCTGGGCATCGGTGGAGTTTCTACCTTCAAGAGCAGTCATCTGCGTGAAGACCTCCCTGCCGTGGTTCCGATGAACCGCATTGTTTTGGAAACCGACTCTCCATACATGGCTCCCGTTCCATATCGCGGAAAGCGCAATGAGAGCGCCTTCGTGGTAGAAGTACTTAAAACCTTGGCAAAAGCCTACAACGTGAGCGAAGAAAAGTTTGCAGAACAGACGAATAAAAATGTAGAAAGTGTCTTTCACTTCTAGGGAAATGCCCCACACGCCCTGAAGACTCAAAGCTCTAGAAGCAGCACGCCCTGAAAGGGCAGAAGCTCCTAGCCCAGGGCAACACCCTGGGTTATAATGGCAATCAGCAAAGCGCCCTGTAAGGGCAAAAGCTTTTGTAAATATATAAAATTTAATAAAAATAAATCCTAAACCAACTATTCATTATGACTAGAAAAATGTTGATGGCAGCCCTCCTGATGGCTGCATTTGCACAGGGCACTCAGGCACAAGACCTGAGCGGCCAGCGTTCTGAAAAGCAGGACGTAAACATGATTCCGGGTAAGAAACTGGATCATCACGGACTCATCGTGAGCCCTACACCACATCTCCTGAATGTGGATGCTGCTAACCGACTCGACCTGCAGAAGGGTGTCAAGGTGATTGACAAGAAAGGTAAGTTTGCTGATGATGTGAAGTTCCTGACCGCTAACGCCAAGGGCATTCGCCTGACCATCGATTTCGGTGAGAAGCTTGCTGCCAAGGCTGGCGTGAAGCCTGTATCGGGTGCTTACAGCCTGAAGGCTGATGCCAAAGGTATCCAGATTGTGGGATACGATGAGCGTGGCGCTTTCTATGGCTTGCAGACCTTGCGCCAGATTGTAAACAGCGAGATGGCAAAGGGCCAGATGCCTTATACCACTTGCAACGACTACCCTGATCTTCCAAACCGTGGTGTGGTAGAAGGCTTCTATGGCGAGCCTTGGTCTCATCAGGTGCGTCTTTCCCTCATCGACTATTATGGAAAGAACAAGATGAACACCTATCTCTATGGTCCAAAGGATGATCCTTATCACAGCTGCCCTAACTGGCGCTTGCCTTATCCAGAGAAAGAGGCTAAGAACATCAGCGAACTCGTACAGGCTTGCCGTCGCAACCGTGTAGATTTCGTATGGGCTATCCATCCAGGACAGGATATCAAGTGGAACGAGGAAGACTATCAGAACCTGGTTCACAAGCTCGATCTGATGTACGACCTCGGTGTGCGCTCTTTCGCCATCTTCTTTGATGATATTTCGGGCGAGGGTGCCAACCCAGTGAAGCAGTCGGAACTCCTGAACCGCCTGGCAAAGGAATTTGTGAAGGCTAAGGGCGATGTTACACCGCTCGTGATGTGTCCTACCGATTATACCCGTCTCTGGGCGAATCCAAAACCAACCGGTTCTCTGGCTATCTTCGGTAATACCCTCGATCCATCTATCAATGTATTCTGGACGGGTGATGTGGTATGTAGTGACTTGACCCGCGAGACCCTCGACTGGGTGAACTCCCGCATCAAGCGCCCTGCTTATTACTGGTGGAACTTCCCTGTAACCGATTATGCACGCCATATCATCATGCAGGGTCCTACCTATGGTTTGCAGACCGACCTGACCAACAAGGATCTCTGCGGCTTCGTAAGCAACCCTATGGAGCACGGAGAGGCTTCTAAGCTGGCTCTCTATGGTGTGGCTGATTATGCATGGAACATCGCCAACTATAATCCGTTGGACAACTGGGAGCGTGGCCTGGTAGATCTCACTCCTGAGGCACACGAGGCATATCGCACCTTCGCCATGCACTCTTGCGATACCGAGACCGGTTATCGCCGCATCGAGTCATGGGAGACCAAGAGCTTCCGCATCGATAACTTCACCGATGCTCAGTTCAATGCTCTGCAGAATGAGTTTGTAAGAGTAAAGAATGCACCAGCCCAGATGGAGGCAAACTGCAAGAATGCCCTGCTGATGAAGGAACTCCGCCCATGGTTGACAGAGTTTGGCAAGTTGGGTGAGCGTGGCTTGAAGACCATGAGTCTTATCAAGGAATATAAGGCTGGTAACGACCAGGCATTCTGGGAGGGCTACGTAAACAACCGCATGAGCAAGGAAGACGTGGCTGCCTACGAGAAGCATAAGTCTGGAACCATGGTATTGCAGCCATTCTACGAGCAGTCTATGGACGATATGGCATCTGGCTTCTTCAAGAAGTTGACCGGTAAGGTTCCTGCCTTCTATAAGGGTATCGGTACCTATGCCACTTTGAAAACCACCCAGAGCAAGGCAATGTTCGACAACGATTCTACCACCTATTATACATCGGGTAACGGTCAGAATACAGGCGACTGGATTGGTGCTGACCTGGGCTGCGTTCGTCAGGTATCAGAGGTAAGAATCCTCCAGGGCCGTAACTCTGTGGATGATGTAGATTACTTCGACAACACCGTATTGGAATATTCTGTAGACAGAAAGGAATGGAAGGCGCTGACAGGCGAGTTGAAGAAGCAGTATATCATCAACTGGAAGACCGATTCTCCTGTTGAGGCCCGTTATATCCGTATCAAGAAGTTGAAGTCAGACAAGCGCAACTGGGCAGCTGTCCGCACCTTCGAGGTGAATCCAACCACTCCAGAGCGTTTGAACTTCCCAGTAGAGGCTGACAATCTGGAGGCAGCGATGTATGGTTTCGATGAGAATCCATGCACCTCATTCACCAACAAGGGCACCCTTACCATGGGTATTGAGAAGGATGTAAAGAGTTACACCCTGCTGTTGAAGTTGGCTCCAGGCAAATCATTGGTATGTCGCCAGCTGAACGCCAAGGGCAAGGTTCTTGCCACTACCACCATCGACAGTTCATTCTGCAAGGTGGAATTGGTGAAGAAGGCTGCCAAGCTTCAGATAGAAGGCTCTGCAGAAATCTTCGAGATTATTCCTGAGAAGTAAAGGACTGAACTTTCGCAAGCGGGGAAGTCCGCTAGGTGTCTCGCCAGATTGTAAATCTGTCGGGACGCCTAGCGAGCTTGTACTCTTGGAGACGCCATACGCCCTGAAAGGGCAGAAGCTCCTAGCCAAGGGCAACACCCTGGGTTAAATATGCAACCAACAAGGCGCCCTGAAAGGGCAAAAGCTTTAAAATAGATGCTTTTGTCCTTTCAGGGCGCTTGTTTTATGTCATCTCTAGTTAAAGAAATGTAAAAAGCAAACGAATATGTGGATTTTCGAATAAAAAGTGATAATTTTGTACTTCGAAACAGGAAAGGTGCTCGAGTGGCTGAAGAGGCACGCCTGGAAAGCGTGTATTCCCCTAAAGGGAATCGGGGGTTCGAATCCCCCTCTTTCCGCTTTTATATATATAATAAAGTATATGAAGAAAAATACAGCTATTGCACGTTTTGCAATATTGGTTTTCACATGGATGTGTTCTCTGCCTATGATGGCTCAAGAAGAGAACATGGGATTTCATCAAGCTCTTAAGACAAAGTTTATAGAGGGTAATGCGGGATTTATGTCTCTCGTTGCCATCGCCCTCATCGTGGGTATGGCTTTCTGTATCGAGCGCATCATCTATCTGAGTCTCTCTGAAATCAACGCCAAGAAGTTGATGCAGGATATCGACCAGAAGGTGGCGGCGGGAGATGTGGAAGGGGCTAAGGCGCTCTGCCGGAATACCCGCGGGCCGGTGGCTTCTATCTGCTACCAGGGTTTGATGCATATCAGCGAGAGTCTTGATGACATCGAGCGCTCGGTAAGCGGATATGGTACCGTTCAGGCGGCTAACCTGGAGAAGGGATGCTCCTGGATCAAACTCTTTATCGCTATGGCGCCATCGCTCGGATTCCTCGGAACCGTGATTGGTATGGTCATGTCGTTCGATCAGATTCAGCAGGCGGGCGATATCAGTCCTACTATCGTTGCTTCGGGTATGAAAGTGGCGCTCATCACTACCATCTTCGGTATCATCGTAGCCCTCATCCTTCAGGTTTTCTATACCTACATCCTTTCTAAGGTGGAGCACCTGACAAGCCAGATGGAGGAGTCGGCGGTTACTTTAATGGATATTATTGCCAAGAATAAATAAACGAAGAGAGAAATGGTTAAATTTCAATTTTCAAAGCAGAAGACGAAGTCGGCCGAAAAGATATCGCAGCAGGTGTTCTATATCATGATAGGACTGGCGGTGCTGGTTTTCGGTCTGTTCTTTTTGGTAGGCTACGATTTGCCTTTCGAAGAGAACCCCGACTTTAATGCGCCTCTCTTTACCGATGTGCTCATCCTGCTGATGTGGCTCTTCCTGATAGGAGGTACGGGTCTGGCAGTCTTTTCGATGATCAGAGATTATCGCAGCAGCAAGTCGGAGGCTGTAGTGAATGGCATTCCCGTGCGTCGCATCTTCCGCATCACGTGGATCGGAACTTTGACAGTTTTGCTGCTTACCTTCTTTTTGGGCGGTTCTGCTCCGATGCTCATCAATGGCGAGAATTATGCCGACTGGCTCTGGCTCAAGCTTTCAGATATGTTTGTCATCACATCGCTCCTGATGCTGGTGGCAGGAATCGGTGCCGTCTGTTTCGGTGCCACACGTTATATTCGGAAGAAAAACTAAAGTGAGTGCTTTGGGCTCTCTATTCTATAAATAAGGATTAAATATGCTGATTAGAAGGAAGCAACACGAAACCCCGGGACTGAATACCACATCTACAGCCGACATCTCGTTCATGCTGTTGATATTCTTCCTTGTCACCACATCAATGGATGTGGATAAGGGACTGTTGCGCCAACTCCCTTCACCTGAACCGCAGAAGAAGGAACAGCAGCAGTCGGTGGTAGACAAGGCTAACCTCATGGCGCTGCGCCTGACGGCTGGCGATACGCTTTTGGTCAACGGTAAGCCGATGCAGGTGAGCCAGCTCAAGAAAGAAACCATCCGCTTTGTACACCGCCTGGGCAAGAAACATCTCATCTCTATTGAGAGTGACCGCGATGCCGACTATAATCTCTATTTCCAGATGCAGAATCAGCTGATGGAAGCATATAGCCAGCTACGCAACGAAACAGCCCAGAAGAAATATCACAGGGATTATGCCCTCTTGAACAATGACCAGAAAGAACAGGTGCGCAACATCTGTCCGCAGCGCATCACAGAGTCGTATGCCAACGCAATGACTCAAACCGACCAGCGTGTTGATGCCAATGCTGAAGAAAAGCAAGGGGAAGAAAATTCGGCAGAAACAGCTACTGAACAGCAGAAAGGAGGTAAACAATGATGAATTTTCATAAGAAATCGCATGAAGTGCCAGGGTTGAATACATCTTCTCTGCCAGACCTCATTTTCTCCGTACTGTTCTTCTTTATGATTGTTACCCACATGCGCCAGGTTACCTTGAAGGTAGACTGCCGTTTGCCACAAGGCAAGGAACTCACCCGCCTGACCAAGAAATCGGCGGTGAGCCATATCTATATAGGTAAGCCAACCAAAGAGATGCAGGCAAAGTATGGTACCGGTACCCAGATTCAGTTGAATGACAAGTTTGCTTCGGCTCCCGAAGTGATGGATTACATTTCGGCAGAAAAGAAGCGTATGTCACCGGAAGACCAGAAGCTGATGACCGTATCAATCAAAGCAGACCAAGAGACAAAGATGGGTGTGATAACCGACGTAAAGCAGGCTTTGCGCCAGGCAAAAGCACTAAAAATCAGTTATTCTGCCACAGAAAAAGGAAAATAATATTAATTTATCATGTTTTTCTCTTAAAAAATTGCTTTTGTTAATTTTTTGTATTATCTTTGCAAGCAAATTATTAGTATTATGTCAAAACAAATTTTAGATTCATTAGATAGGCAGATTCTGAAGCTGATTTCTCAGGATGCCCGTATTCCATTTTTGGAAGTGGCACGCGCTTGCAACGTGAGCGGTGCTGCCATTCATCAGCGTGTTGCTAAACTTACAAATCTTGGTATCATCAAGGGTTCACAATTCATCATTGACCCAGAAAAGATAGGTTACGAAACTTGTGCTTATATGGGACTCTATCTTAAGGAGCCTGAGAAGTTTGACCAGGTTGTAGAGGAGTTGAAGAAGATTCCTGAGGTTGTAGAGTGTCACTATACTACAGGTGGTTTTGATATGTTTATCAAGATTTATGCGCTGAACAACCACCATCTCCTGGAAATCATCCATGATAAGTTGCAGCCACTGGGATTGTCTCGCAGCGAGACCATCATCTCTTTCAATGCATCTATCAACCGTCAGCTTTCTATGCAGGATCTCAAGAGTTTCAACGATGATGAAGAGGAAACTGATGAGGAGGCTGCAGCAGAGAAATAAGATATAAAAAGAAAAAAAGCAGTAGCTCCCTGCGGGATTACTGCTTTCTATAAAGGGTGAGGAATGTGAACGGTAAGCCGTTTTCATTCCTCATTTCTTTTTCTGTCACTTCCCATTCTGCCGGATTGATTTCCGGAAAGAAGGTATCGGCATGTTCAGGTTCCTTTTCTACGATTGTGAGATAAAGCTTGTCTGCAAAAGGCAAAGCCTGTTCATATATGCTGGCTCCTCCGATGATGAAACATTCATCTGAAGCTTCTTTGTTTCCAACCTCTTCTTTTCTTGCTGCCAGCGCTTCTTCCAGAGAGGTGTATACTTCGCACCCTGTTATCTGCTCTCTTGTCTTCGAGATAACAATATTACGGCGGTTGGGCAAGGCTCCGTTAGGCAGCGACTCAAATGTCTTCCTGCCCATGATGATCGTATGTCCGGTTGTGAGCATACGAAATCGGGTCATGTCCGATGGGATGGCGTAGAGCAACCGGTTCTTGTACCCGATAGCTCTATGCACTTTTGATATACAGGCGATGATGCTGAGCATTTTTTATTTTAATGTTGAATGTTGAGTGTTGAATGTTGAATTATTCATTCTTGCTGTAAACTGTTAACTATAAACTATTAACTATAAACAGCTCTCCCGTCCCATGGCTGCTCTTGATCTTCCACTCCTGCGGATAGAGGTTGTTGGCACGGTTGCCAATGTTCTTTTCCCAGCCTATCGGAACCTGTCTGTAGGTTACCAGTACATAACCCTTAGGCGTATCGGCAGGCAGATTCACAGCCTCCTTGCGAAGGTAGCGGATGGCATCATCGTAGGATAACTCCACCTGTGGGAAGTGATCTTTGTTGAGCATCGTAGAGAGAGCGAGAGCCTGGTCGGGAATGAGACCCTTTCCCTTGTCTGTTCCCAGTTTCACACCTGCATGCAGCACCTTCAGGTTCTTTTCAGCCTGGTTGTAGATGTCTTTCCATCTGCCCGGAATGGCGTAAACCGTCTCGTTGCTCTCTGCAGGCATCCATTCCGTATCAGCCTTCAGCCAGCCGTCCGGAATCTCCGGTCCCTTTCCTTTAGCCACCTTCTTGTCTTTCTTCTTATCCTTCCTGTTCTCCTTGGCTGGTGAGCCGGCTTCCCATTCGCCCTCTTTCTTCAGAATCGCCATAAACAGACCTTCGCCTCGCGAAACGCCAGGAATGAACCGGTAAACCGGGAAGTCGGTGCCCGTGAGGTTGCGGGTGATGTTCCATGCATCTTCTACACCCTCCAGTGCCATCACTTCAGCGCCAAGTTCTTCGCATATCCAGTCCACGTTCTCCTCATCTTCGTGCGCATTGAAGGTGCAGGTAGAGTAAATCAGGATACCGCCTGGCTTCAGACAGTTCCAGATATCCGATACGATTTCGCGCTGCAGCTGCCAGCAGTTGTTCACATTCTGGGTACTCCATTCGCCGATAGCCCCTTCATCTTTGCGGAACATTCCTTCGCCGGAGCAGGGAACATCGGTAAGAATCACATCAAACTGCAACTTAGATTTCTTGTAATCGCGGGGATAGTTGTTGGTAACAATCATATCCGGATGACCGAATTTCTGTACGTTTTCGGCAAGAATCTGTGAGCGGGTGCGCATCGGTTCGTTGCTGAAGAGCAAACTCCCTTCCGGCAAGGCAGCCCTTACGGCTGTCGACTTTCCGCCAGGGGCAGCACAGAGATCCAGCATCATCACCGGTTCTTTTACGTACTGTCGGATAGCCATATCTACAAACATAGATGAGGCTTCCTGTACATAATATAAGCCGGCATGCAGCAGCGGATCGAAGGTGAATCCGGGACGGGTAGAGAGATAACGTCCGGTTTCCGGACACCAGGGAATCGGTTCGCCATCAGCATCCTTGCATTTAAAAGGATTGATGCGGATACTGGTTGGTGCCTCCTCTTCAAGGATAGCATGCTCCAGACGCTGATACAGCTTTTCGCCCATCAGTGCCTGCGTATATGTTCTGAAATCTTCAGGTAATGTCTTCATTCTGTTTCTTTTTCTTTAATTTGTTTGCAAAAATAAGAAATTTTTCGTTTCTTTGCAACTAAATCGCGAAGAGATGCGTCTAAGAAGCAGAAATTTTTCAAATAACAAGGTAAAACAGTAAAAAATAATGATATGAAGAAAGCAATATTGGCATTAGCGCTCGTTATGAGCATCGGAGCCACCCAAGTGTCTTTGGCGTCTTCTGCTCCAAAACATCGTTATCATCCAACTACCCAACAGGTAGATTCAAAGGCTGCTCCTGCATCTGCCGCACAGCCATCTGCTTCGAAGGATAAAGACGACGAGGCGTTGGAGGCTTATTCTGATACAACCAGTACAGATTCGGCCAACTATGATGATTATGATGAGAATGATAATAAGTCTGTTCATTCTAGATACAGTTTAGACAACTATGATGATCCGTTCGATTTCATCGGTTCGGTATTTGGTGGCGGAGCGCTGGCTGTTATGATCATCTTCTGTATCATCTTCGGTCTGCTGTTTGTCTTTGCTCCGCTGATCATCGTATTTCTGGTTATCAGATATCTGATTCGCCGCCACAACGACCGGATGAAACTGGCGGAGATGGCGATGGAGAAGGGCATCAATGTTCCGGAAAGCGACCGGCCGATAGACAAGCAGAGCGATGAGTATTTGGTAAAGCGTGGATTGAGAAATGCCTTCCTGGGAGCCGGTTTGTGCGCCATGTTTGCCTGGTGGGATGCTGATTTCCTGGCTGGCATCGGAGCCCTGGTCTTCTTCTATGGATTGGGACAGACCCTCATAGGTTCGCTTCCAGCCATCAAGGATTGGTGGAGAAACCGCCATGGCGATCAGGGCACAGGTTATAATGGAACTCCGGTATAAAAATCAAACAATAATTATTAGTTAATATATAGTGGAAAAGTTATCCGATATTTCTCTCGTCACGAAGGTGGTGATGCTTCATGACCGCAAGTCGTTCGACTTGCTGGTCAGGAAGTATCAGTCACCCATTCGTGGGTTCTTCCTACGGCAGACGCTGGGGGATGCGCAGCTGAGTGACGACTTGGCGCAGGATACCTTTGTGAAGGCTTATACCCATCTGTCGGGTTTCAGGGGTACAGCCAGCTTTTCCACTTGGCTTTATCGTATCGCCTATAATGTGTGGTATGATTATACCCGCAGTTATAAGGAAACGCAGGATATCGATACGCCGGCGGTTGCCCGACAGAATGCGCAGGGAGTGAATACCGGACTGAAGATGGATTTACTCAATGCCCTGCGGATATTGAGCGAGAACGAACGTACATGCATCACGCTGCAGCTGATGGATGGTCTCTCTATAGATAAGATTGCAGAGGTGACGGGAATGGCGCAAGGCACCATTAAGTCGCATCTCTCTCGTGGAAAACAGAAACTTGCAAGTTACTTAAAAAAGAATGGTTATGACCGATAAGATAAATGATAAGAAGTTGGAGAGCATGAAAGGGGAACCGTTGGACCCTCAGGATGAAGAACTCTTACAGATGTTCTTTTCCGATTGCCAGATGTCAGAGATTCCTGATGACGGATTCTCCGACAGGGTGATGCAGGCCTTGCCGGCTTTACCCGAAACTGGTACAGCGATGTCGCTGGTTAAGCGCCAGCGTCTGGAACATTTATGGACGGCAGCCTGTGTGGCAGCAGGCATCATCATAGCAGTAGTCTGTCAGGGATGGGAGCAGATTCAGGGATGGCTTTTCTCTATGAAGATAGATTTCCTCCTTTCCGGTTCGCGTGTTCTTACGCATGTGGCAGATTCCATCGCCCACTCTCAGAATCTCCTGATGGTGCTGGCTGGCTTCGTTGTCCTCATCATGGTTTGGGGATATAATGAACTGGCTGATGCACGTCAGTAGGCTTCTTCCCTGATATCAATTGTATGAATGATCAACTCTTTCTATTAGCAGAATAGTTTTTAGTGCTAATAGAAAGAGTTTTTTATTACTATAAATATCATCTTTATGCTCTTGAAATCTCCGTTCATCGACGCTGAACGGGCATTCAACGTCGCTGAACGGACATTCAGCGTCGATGAACGAAGATTTAATATTGCTGAATATAGAAAAACAAATAGGTGCTGCTACTTTTTCAGTAGAGCACCTATGCTTATGATATTGGTTTCTAAAACAATTTATAGGTAGTGCGTAGCACTTTGAACTCGGTTCGGCGGTTCAGCTGGTTGCAGATTTCCTGATGCTCCTTGCTCTGCTTCAGGATAAATTCTTCGTTGAGCACATCGCCTTCCTTGAGCCAAGGATACTTCACGGTAAGTTTCTTGCGCACATTCTTCGGCTTCTCCTTGCCGTAGCCCACAGGGGTGAGGCGCTCTTTCTCTATGCCGTGTTTTATCAGATAGTCTACTACCGATTGGGCGCGGCGCTGAGACAGATGCTTGTTATATTCGCTGTTTCCCTTGTAGTCGCAATGGGCGCTGAGTTCGATGGTAACGTGCGGGTTCTCTTTCAGCAGCGTTACCAGCTGGTCGAGGGCTGTTGTACTGGCTTCGGTAAGGGTTGCCTTGTCGAAATCGTAGAAGATGTTGTCGATGAGTACAGGGGCTGTGATGGAAGCCAGCGGGAACTGGAGCACGTATTCCTTACTCTCTTTAGCCGAATCAACCCGAAGTTCTTCCTTGTGGTTGAGGTAGCCTTTGCAGGATGCCATCACCAGGTAGTCGACATGCGGATTGATAGGGAGGACAAACGAACCGTCGCCCTTGACGGATAGTTTCCTGTTCGTTCCGTCGTTGCCTACGATTCTGACCTCTGCGGCAGGCAGTTCATAACCGTCTTTCTCGTAAACCCACCCCTTCATCGTGGTAACAATCTCCGGATTCTCGAAGGAGTAGATATGATCGTAGCCTCTTCCGTCTTTTCTGTTAGAGCAGAAGAAACCCTGATTGTGAAGACCCTCGAAAGTCATTCCGAAGTCATCGGCTTCTGTATTCAGCGGATAGCCGGGGTGGGTGAGTTCATATTTCCGGGTGATGGAATTTACTTTGGCGATATAGATGTCGAGTCCGCCCATTCCCACATGACCGTTGCTGCTGAAGTAAAAGTCGCCGTTAGGACGGAAGGTAGGGAACATCTCATCGCCTGGTGTGTTGATAGGTTCGCCCAGGTTCTCTACGCCGCCCAGTCCGGCAGGAGTGATGCGCACTCGCCAGATGTCGAGACCGCCCTTTCCGCCCGGCATGTCTGATACGAAATAGAGCCATTCGCCATCAGGGGAGATGGCTGGATGGGCAAAACAGCTGAGTGTATCTTTGCTGATTTCCAGATTCGTAGGCTTGCTCCAGGCTGCATCTGAGCGGTTGGAGGTTACTATCTGGGCTAAGCGGGGCGAAGTGGGATCGGTGGCACACTGGGTGAGGTACATCTGCTTGCCGTCTGGGGTAAAGCAGCATGCGCCCTCTTCGTAGTCGGTGTTGAGACCGGTTCCGATGGCTTCCGGCTTGCTCCATTTGCCTTTGTCGTTCTTTTCAGAGAAGAAAATGTCGGCAGATTTCGTTCCCGTCACTCCGTTCAGGTCGCTGCCCTGGGCTTCGTTGCGGGTTGAGGTGAAATAGAGCTGGCTGTAGTCATCGCTGAGGAACATCGGCGAATAGTCGTCTCTTCGGGAGTTGAAAACATCCATCCGCTTTACCTTGTACCGGCTTCCTTCCTTCTTCCAGACTGGGGCTTTCTGTGCCGATTCGAGTCCGTTCTTTACCAGCAGGTTGTTGGGCATGGAATCGAGCAGAAATTCGAATTCCTTGGCAGCCTGTCTGTAACTTCCGTTCTTCAGGAGAAGCCGTGCGTAAGCCAGGCGGTCGTTGAGGTCTGCCTGCTTGTATCGGATGGCATTGCTGTAGGCTGCCAGTGCCTTCGGCGTACTGTTGATTTTATCATAGCAGCGTGCCATCTTCAGAGCCACCTTGCCCCGGGCAGCCCGCTCTTTGGTAGGTGTCTTGGTGTACACCTTTTTATATTGGGTTGCCGCATCGTAGTATTCGCCTAAAGAAAGATGCTTATCTGCTTTCTTCAGGTTCTGTTCCATGCCGCAACTTATCAGAAAGAGGCAGCTGATTGCTGTTATGATTTGATAAAATCTTATTTGTTTCATATTGATTTACATCTGCGAGAATGGCTGACGATATTGGCAGCCTGCCTTCCAGTTGCTGCAGCCATAGGCGGTCTTGCCCTTGATGATGACGCCCTTTCCGCAGAGCGGACATGGTTTGCCAACCATTGGGTCGACAGCTGGAGCCGGCTGAGCAGGGGCATTCAGAGAATCTGTATTCTGTGCTGCTGCCTTATCGGCTTTCTTGGCAGGAGCCTTTCGGGCAGCCGGTTTCTTCTTGAGGTCTTCCTCTGTCATGATGGTCACTCTCCGGTTGCTGTTGTCTGACAATACATCGATGACTATCTTGTTGATCTGTTCTTTCAGTCCGTTGATGAAGTCGGCAGGATCGTAGGTCTTGTGCTCGATGTCGCGGAGCTTCTTCTCCCAGATACCGGTCAGCTCGCAACTCTTCAGCAGTTCCTCATGGATGGTGTCAATGAGTTCGATGCCTGTCGGGGTTGCCATCAGATTCTTGCGCTGGCGACGGATGTAGTGGCGCTTGAAGAGGGTCTCGATGATGCCGGCACGGGAGGATGGTCGGCCGATTCCGTTCTCCTTCAATGCTGCACGAAGTTCTTCGTCTTCTACGAATTTACCGGCTGTCTCCATCGCACGCAGCAGGGTTGCCTCGGTATAATACTTAGGTGGCGTGGTCCATTTCTCCGTCAGGGTAGGCTGATGTTCTCCCGATTCGCCTTTTGTGAAGGATGGGAGGGTTCTTTCTTCTACCACTTCCTTCTTGGCGCCGTTTCCTGAGTCTGCGTTTCCGTTGGCGTTATCTGCATCGTCGTCATCGGCATTCTTCGTATCCTTGGCATAGACTACTCGCCAGCCCGGTTCGAGAATCTCCTTACCGCTTACCTTGAACTCTATCTTCTCCGGTTTTGGTCCGTCTTCGTTGATGACTTCGCCCAATACGGTGGTGGTAGAGAATTTACAGTCCGGATAGAACACGCTGATGAATCGCTTGGCGATGAGATCATAGACATTCGCCTCCATATCGGTGAGTCCGGTTGGCGGAACTCCGGTTGGGATGATGGCGTGGTGATCGGTTACCTTGCTGTTATCGAATACCTTCTTGCTCTTCGGCAACTTCTTGCCGGTGGCTGCGAGTTGCTGGATGAGCGGGAGGTATTTCTGCTGACTGGCTATCTTTGCCTGGCTCACACCGTTCAGAATCTGCGGACATTTCGGATAGATATCGTCGGTCAGGAACTGGGTGTCTACACGAGGATAAGTGGTGTACTTCTTCTCGTAGAGACTCTGGATGAGCTTCAGCGTAATATCGGCAGAGTAGGCAAACTTCTTGTTGCAATCCACCTGCAGTGAGGTGAGGTCGTAGAGATGAGGTGGCGCCTCGTTTCCCTTTTTCTTGCTTACATCCGTAACGGTGAAGGGTTTGCCGGCGATGGTGCTGAAAGCCTTCTCGCCTTCCTCCTTGCTGGTAAACTTGCCGCTGGTTGCCGTAAACTGGGTGTCGCGATAGATGGTGGCGAGTACCCAGTAAGGTTCGGAAACGAAGTTGTCGATTTCCTTCTGGCGGTTTACGATGAGGGCAAGGGTAGGGGTCTGCACCCGACCGATGCTGAGCACCTGTCGATTCTGTCCATATTTCAATGTGTAAAGTCGGGTAGCGTTCATGCCGAGAATCCAGTCGCCGATGGCACGGGAAAGTCCGGCAAGATAGAGTGACTGGTATTCGGTCTGGTCTTTCAGTTCCTGGAAGCCCTGCTTGATGGCTTCATCGGTCATGGACGAAATCCACAGTCTCTTGACGGGGCATTTCGCCTGCGCTTTCTGCATCACCCATCTCTGGATAAGCTCTCCTTCCTGTCCGGCGTCACCGCAGTTGATGATGCTGTCGGCAGCCTGCATCAGTTTCTCGATGGTAGCAAACTGCTTCTTGATGCCTTCATCGTTGATGAGCTTGATACCGAATCGCTGTGGAATCATCGGCAACGCCGAAAGGCTCCAATGTTTCCACATCGGAGTATAATCATCCGGTTCCTTCAGCTCACAAAGGTGGCCGAAGGTCCATGTTACTTGGTAACCATTACCTTCCATATAACCGTCGCGTGCCGTGGTAGCCCCGATGATTCGGGCGATATCCTTAGCCACACTCGGTTTCTCTGCTATACAAACTATCATGTTTTATTCTTATTTCTGTTTGCAAAGGTACAATAAAATAATGAGATAGCCATCATTTCGCCTCCTTTTTCTCATTGCCGGGAATAAAAAAAGCCCTGTAAGGCTTGGGCACAATCTAGAACTTGTGCCTTGCCTTACAGGGCGTATTTTATAAATATCTGCGTAATCTTCGCAATCTGCGTGAGATAAAAATTATTCCCGCGTGCGATTACTCGTACTCCTGCCAGCTCTTAATCTGCAACTGGTCCTGGCTCATTGTGCAGAATGCCTCGATGAAGGCTGAAGCCAGACGGGCATTGGTGAACAGAGGAATGTTGTGGTTGATGGCGCCACGACGGATTCTGTAACCATTGGTCAACTCACGCTTGGTGTGATTCTTAGGGATGTTGACGATGAGGTCGAACTTGTGGTCGGCAATCATCTGCATCACGTTAGGAAGATCCTTTTGGTCCTCATCAGGCCATCCTACGGCTGTAGCCTTCACGTTGTTCTCGTTCAGGAACTTCGCTGTACCGGCTGTAGCGTAGATGGTGTAACCATTCTTCACCAAAGCCAGGGCAGCATCGAGCAGAGAAGCCTTCTCCTTGGCACCACCGCTTGAAAGCATGATGCCCTTGTCCTTAGAAGGAATCTTGTAGCCGGTAGCAATCAATGAGTTGAGCAATGCCTCTTCGAAAGTATCACCCATACAGCCTACCTCACCGGTAGAGCTCATATCCACACCCAAAACTGGGTCGGCGTTCTGCAAGCGGGCGAATGAGAACTGGGATGCCTTCACACCCATACGGTCGATATCGAAAGCAGACTTATCCGGTTTCTGATATGGAGCATCGAGCATGATGCGGGTAGCCGTTTCGATGAAGTTGCGCTTCAATACCTTGCTTACGAATGGGAACGAACGGGATGCACGGAGGTTACACTCGATTACCTTTACATCACGACCCTTAGCCAGGTACTGGATATTGAAAGGACCAGAGATGTTGAGCTCCTTGGCGATGGCACGTGAAATCTTCTTGATCTGACGGGCTGTAGCGAAGGAAATCTGCTGGGCAGGGAAGGTCA
>ERZ809201.161-NODE-161-length-41711-cov-5.171620_pt1 | contig 41711 bp, 33 predicted proteins | sample MGYA00520516_ERZ809201 | MGnify/ENA primary metagenome ERZ809201 (study PRJEB31570, sample SAMEA3213006) | Homo sapiens | biome: human-gut; feature: human gut; material: fecal | place: Sweden | collected 2011 ... | reverse complement strand
ATGCATAAAGGGAAATTAACAAATGTTAATCCCCCAAGAATTACAACTGAGCCACATTCAAATGCCCACTTCAGACAAAGTTCCGTTACTAAATCGTTACTAAAAAATAGCCTATATAAATAGTAACGATTTTCGATGTAAGTCCTTGATTTGTCGCTCATTGACGTTCAAATGTCTGCTTGTAACCCAATTATTAATTATTCCTTTGCAGAGGGAAGTCATTACACCCACTGTAACGGAGCTAAATTAAAAAAGGATATGAGTAAGAGTACATTTAAGATTCTATTCTATCTAAGAAAGAATCAGGTAAACAAAGACGGAACAGTTTGTATTATGATTCGTTTGTCACTTAATGGTGAAATCACACAGTTCAGTTCTAAACTGAGCGTGAAGCCGGATGCCTGGGATACAGTTTTGGGCAAGGCGAAAGGAAATACACAAAAAGCCCGCCAGTTGAATGAAACATTGGAGGACATCCGTGCTTCGCTGAAAAAACACTACCGGGATATTGAAGTACATGAGTCATTCGTAACGGTAGAAAAAATACGCAATGCGTTTTTGGGAATAACGGCGAAACAAAGAACACTGCTGGAACTTTTCAAGAAACACAATGAGGATGCAAGAAAACTGGTCGGCATCAGCAAGACTCCTGCCACCCTCGCGAAATATGACCGCTGCTACCGGAGGCTGGAGGAATTTATGAAAGTGAAATACAATATTTCGGATATATCACTGAAAGAAATCGGCCACATGTTCATTACGGACTTCGAGAACTATCTGAGAACGGAAAGCAAATGCAATGAGAATACTACGGCAAAATTCATGCAGACGTTCAAGATGATTGTAATCATCGCCAAAAACAACGGTTGGATTTATACTGACCCGTTTTCAAATTATAAAATCAGACTGAAACGTGTGGACAGGGGCTATCTGACGGATGCGGAACTGCAAAAGATAATGAAGAAGAAGTTTCCGACTAAAAGACTGGAACAGGTACGGGACGTGTTCCTGTTCTCCTGTTACACGGGATTATCATATGTGGACGTGAAGGAACTGAAGGCAAGCGACATCAGAATCTCGTTTGACGGGAAGCCGTGGATCATGACGCACCGTCATAAGACAGATACTCCAGTAAACGTACCGCTGCTGAAGATACCGCAAGCGATACTCCAGAAATATGAAGGTCAGCTCCCCAAAGGCCAGTTGCTGCCTGTGCTGAGCAATCAAAAACTTAATTCTTACTTAAAAGAGATTGCGGATTTGTGCGGTATAAATAAAAATATTACCTTCCACCTGGCACGTCACACGTTTGCTACGACCACTACTCTGGCTAAAGGCGTACCGATTGAAACGGTGTCGAAAATGCTGGGGCATACAAACATTGAAACGACGCAAATCTATGCCCGCATAACCAATGAGAAGATAAGAAAGGATATGGAGGTCCTTGCGGGAAAACTGGATGCCATGTTATGACCTCCATGCTGAGATTCCATATATAATGTATAAAAGCAACTATTATGGTGAGATTTGGCAATTTTGAAGTGGAATATAACCGCAATGCACCTGATAAGGTGAGTGTAAGGATAGAAACGGACGACAAGGGCGAGGTATGGTTGCCGAAATGCGACATCGCACGGGCGTATGGCGTGTTTGTACAGTCGGTAAATGCCGGACTGAAATCCCTTGCAAAAACCGGTGACTTTGATGAATACCGGGACGTGCGGGTGGAACATTTCACCTATAACGGGAAAGATTGCAGTGTGGACCTCTACAGTCTGGCAACCATCATTGCACTGGGATTCCGCATGAAGGGACTGAAATGCGAGGCATTCAGAAAGTGGGCTGCAAGACGGCTGGCAGAATCATTTGAAAAGAAGAAAAGTACGGTGATTCTCTGCATGAGCGGCGAAAAGAGAAACAGCTGGAACTGAAAGCCGCAGGATATGGCGGATATACGTGTCGGGATAGTCTCCCCTGTTCGGGAGGCTGTCCCGACACGTGTTTTATATAAGTTAAAAAATATAAAACCGCAAACTCACTCATTCGTAAACCGATAATAATGTGTAACTTAAATCCCTCTTAAACCTGTAGTTAAAGACAGAAACGGTATGGTGGAAGAATTTGACCTGCTTGAAGAGGTGGAAGTGCAGTTCTGCGATGAGGAATGCACTGAGTCGGTATGGTACGGAGTGAATTACAGCGAGAGCCTGTTCTGCAGGGAGAAACCGAAGTCGGAACTGACGGTAGTCATCAGAGAGGAAGGCATGATGTACTTCCTGACTGCGGACATAAAGGAGTTTGCCGGCCTGTGCCGGAAACACGGGTGGTACATCGTCTCGCACCAGCGGTTCAGCGAGGCGATGGAAATCGGTATGTGCCTGATGGAAGCCGGGAAACATGCGGGATGGTATTCGCTGGGCAGGTCGAAGGAATGGAATGCCATGATGAGGGATGTGCTGAACTTTACGTTTGAAAGGGAGAAGAAAATGGACTTCTACCCGTACGAAACGATGTTCAAGGGAGAAGTTCTTATAGACGGGTGCAGGTGTCACTACCTGCATGACTATTACCCAACGAAGATTGAAAAGACGAATGCACACCAAAAACGGGTAAGCAACCTGATATTCCGTTTTAAGGAAGGTGGACACTGCGGCGAGCTGGTCGCACGGATACTGGCATTGTGTCTGAAACATGCGGGATTCAACGGAACGAAGGAAGACACGGTACTGATACCTATACCCGCATCGACAAGGGAAAGACAGCGGAAACGCTTTCCGGTGGTATGCTACTACCTGTCGGAATGGCTGGGCATTACGGACGGTTTCAAGGCCATCTGGATAGAGGAAGACCGCGAGCAGCTGAAAGGAAAGGGAAAGGATAAGGACATACTGCGGAACCTGCAATTCACACGGCGGTATATCAGAGGAAAGAATGTTGTTCTGCTGGATGATGTACTCACGACCGGGGAGAGCTTCAGGCAACTGCAACGAAAGATGAAACAACTGGGGGCATTGTCGGTTATCGGGGTGTTTCTGGGAAAAACAGTGTAATAAACTTTTTTATATGAGAACGCGTTTTTATAATTTTAAGGTTGGTGTGGATTTTAAATTACCATCACGTGAAAAACTTTTTAAAAAGATGGGTGAATATGATACACTTGCAGAGTACACAGTTTGTGCTTTACGTGATTTTGAGAAAAAATGGGATAGAAAGAAAAAGTTTGAAGATTATGTAACACAGAAAGCTATAGAGCATAGTGTAAATCTAAGAGGTGGGGTAACACTTCCTAATCATGAACCAGCTTTGTATAAATCATTTATGGTAAATTCACATGCATTATTAGGTGATTTTATCCAATCATACAAATTGGATATAAGAAGTCTGATTGATCCAAATTTCAAATTGTGTGATACTGATGGATTAAGTAATGTGGAAAAGTTAGTAAGGGCTTTGAAAACTAATAATATAGTACCAAACTTTCCAAAGTGGTTATTACCTTTACTTGATTATTATCGCCTATTACGTAATAGTACGGCTCATGTTCAGGAAGACGAAGATAGATGTATGAAAGCATACCTAAAAATACCTTTGGGCGAATTTGAAAAAGATTACCCTATTTTTAAAGGAAAAGCTCCAAATATGCCCGATAGTATCACTATGGATGATTTTTATTTGTATTCGGCATCAATTAAACATTTTGCAAATTTCCTAACTATGGCCTTAAAAGGAAAAGTAAAATGGGCTGAATTAGGTGCAATCCATCCAGATTTTGATGTAAGAAATATACCGAAAGGTACTGATATAATTGCAAAGATAAACTCAGTGCTATTTATGAAATATAATTATCATCCAACAAAAGATGAATTTGAACAAATAAAAAACTATATAAAAGAACATAAACATTCAAGTACACACTAGAATGTTTTATAAGTCGATATTTATGCTAAATAAAAGTAAGTTGTATTGTACCTTTGTTTTCTTTTATGGAAAATAGTACGCATTTAATTCTGCTAAATGCGTACTATTAAAAAATGCTATACCGTTTTTGGAGAAGATATGAGTTGGTTAATACATTTGTCCAATGTACATATAAGACTCTTTGTTGTTAATTTATCAATTAATCTTTGTTTGGATGTCAATTTAATTAATGAATCTTTGATACCTTTTAAATATTCAAGATCGTCTAAATGATATTGTGATATTGCACCTGTTATCTTTGTTTCAGGCAAATAATATCTTATAGATAGATACATCTCAATATTTTCTTTTGATGTATTTGAGAGCCTTGAAAGCCTTGAAGCAACTCTTTTAGTATTGATTCCTTGAAATATAGAAGACAGCTCATAACTGCAATACCCACTTGGTATGCTTTCTTTAAAAACGGAGCTGATATTTCCAGCTTTATCGTCATCAATGTTTTCCCAAAATGATTTACAAAATTTAACTCTCTCTTTCTCAAAATAATTGTCTAGTTTATTTTTGGCATATTTAATCAGTTCGACCATTATTTCTGATGTGTATTCCATATATTGTTTTCCCCAAGAAGCATTATAAGATCCGATAAGAAAACACTCATTATCGTTTTGCTTTTTGAATATTTTATCTATGTGATTTAGTGCTTTTTGTTTTAAAAAACTTTCGTTACAATGAGCCAGTTTTATTCGATTGAAATGGATAAACATTCCTGTAATATGCAATACAATGCTCACATATTTGATTTCTCCTTTATAAAATAAATTTTTTACAGATTTGAGTTTTTCCAAAAAAGTATTATTATCTAATTTTCCATAATACCATAATTGCTCCCAATCCTGACTATGAGGAATATTTAACATGTCACTTTTATTTAAAGTTGCTGTTAAATTCGAAATATAACCATTGTCTATAAAACTGATTATATCTTTTATTGTGATAGAGTTGTAAGAATACTTTATATTATATTTTTCTAAAATAGAAATGTATTTATTTTCTATGTTTGATACATTCTCTTTTACAGTTTCATCTGTGAAATATGAAGTATGATTTTGAAAATATTTAATGTAATTATTCCCATTCTTATATTCACAATATGTGATAATGAAATAAGCTATGACATTTTGAATAAATATTTCATATAAGCTCTTATTGTATTTTGTAGCATCAAGACTTGAAATAAGTCTATTGAAATCAGAGAAACACTGTTTGATAATTCTGAGATTTTCTGTCTGTGAAGCTATAAACAAGTCAGATATTAACTCTTTATTGTCCTGAAGGTGGTGATTGTAACTATCGTTGATGAAAGTATCTATAATAGTGTCTAAATCTTGTCTTATTGAAAAAGTTTGACCAATTAATTTTTCCTTAAATTCCGCATATTTTGATGGTAATGTATTATTCTCAGATTGCTTTTTGATTTTATCTTCATCCCCTATTATTATAATTTTACATTTAGAATGTTCAACCAAATTATTTATATAGCCGAAGATTTCATCTATTGGAATTTTACATCGTTCTAAATCATCAAATATAAGAATTTTATCTCCTTTGACATAATCATTGGGTTTCGAAAGAATTTCAATAATACTTTCTGTGTCAAAAATAGCAGAAAAATCCCTTGTATTGCCATCACCATTAAAGTCGAAATTTCCTTGTGTGGCTGTCTTTATTATCCCACAAAAAATTTTTTTTGCAACTTTCATACCTTTAGAATACAAAAAAGGTCTTAACTCTTTACGTATAAGATATGAAACTTGAGAAATAGAAGAAGCCCCATAAAGGCTAATATAAATTGGTCTTAATTTGATACAATTTTGGGGTACTGTTTCATTATTTTTATTTTTCCATTTTTCTATCAGTTGATTAATATAAAATGTTTTACCACATCCCCATTTTCCTTGTATTAATACGGCATATTGAGGATTATCCATATTAAGATAATCATTCAGATACTTAGTTATATAATCAATATTACTCATAGGTTACTTATATATATTCTAACGCAAAGATAATAAATATTTTATGAAGGCTTCATCCGTGCTTTAGTGCCGGATGGAGCCGCTTTTTTTGTGCCCGTATGCGGGGAAAACGGGGATTATGGAAGAAAAATAAGGAAAATCATTCCCTACTATGGAAATACTATGGATTGTGCCTGCGCGGAGTTGCGCACCTTTGCAGCGTAACCAATACGGAAGGATATGGAAATAATAACGATGGACAATGAGGTCGTGAAGACGATGATGGAGAAGATAGACCGCATAGCGGACTATGTTTTCAAGAAAGACAACGTGCCGAAGGAGGAAGCGGAAATCCTGCTGACGAGCGAGGAGGCGGCGGACCTGCTGAAAATCAGCACGAGGACACTGCAACGGATGCGAAAGGACAAGACTATTCCCTACATGATGGTGAGAAGCAAGTGCCGGTACAGACTGACGGATCTGGAGGAATGCGTGAGACGGAAAATCGTACACTGCAATCCCAAGACGCTGGAGGAGTTCAAGCATAACTACCTGATGACAAGAAAGGAGGCGGATGATGGAAGGGATTGGTAAGGAAATGTTCGAGGAATGGATGCAGCGCCTCATGGAACGGATTGACCGGCTGGACAGCATCATATCGGTGCTGATAAACAAGGAAGCGGCAGGCGTGAAGTACATGGACGGAGAACGGCTGTATGACAATCAGGACCTGTGCGAGATGCTGAGAACGAGCAAACGGTCGCTACAGCGGTTCCGCAGCGAATACGGACTGCGCTACCAGAAAATCAGCCGCAAGACCTACTACAAGGAATCGGACGTGCTGGAGTTTATCAGCCGGAACATGGAAGAGGTGACGCTGGACGGCAAAAAGGTGCTGAAAGTGAAGGAAGGAACGGGAAAGAAAGCTCCGGGCAAAACGGCGAAAGGGAAAAAAGGAGGCAGAAGGAATACCGGGACTGACAAGCACACGTGAAACGGATGCGAAAAGAAAAATCAGTAATGGATGGTGACCGGATGTAAACGGAAAGCTGAGGGTGAGACTGATGCAAACCGGGACTGACAAGCATACGTGAAACGGATGCGAAAAGAGAAACCGGAAGTGGATGGTGAACCGGATGTAAACGGAAAGCTGAGGGCGAGCCTGATGCAAACCGGGAGTGAAAGGTGAACGGGAAACCGGAACGAAAAGTGAAACAGACCTGTACGGGAATACCGGCGGGACTATCATCAAACAATAAAAAAATCAATCAATGGAACAGAAAAAGAAAAAGCAAGAGGATGTACTGGTCGTCCGCGACGAGAAGACGGGCGAAATCAGTGTGGTTGCCGGACTGGATGCCAGGGGCTATCCCAAGAGGGCACAGGCAAAGGCGGAACACTCGCAGGAGTTTTTGCGCTTTGACCGCCACGGGGATGCGATAGACAATTTCATGAGAAATTTCTACCGCCAGTGTAAGGAGCCGACACGATTCGGTTTCTACAGGGTGGCAGCGGATACGGTGGAAGCTCTGCTTCCGGTTATCAAGGACCTGCTGAAAGACCCTGTGGCGAATGCTGACCTGCTCGCACCGCACAAAGTGGATACATCGGCGTACCAGCAGGCTGAGGAACAGCAGACTACAGAGGAGGCGAAAAAAGAAAATGCCGAAACGGAGACTGAAGAACAACAGACTGCGGAGGAGGTGAAAAAAGAAAATGCCGAAACGGAGGCTGAGGAACAGCAGGTCGCGGAAGAGGTGAAAAAAGAAAATGGCGAAACGGAGACTGAGGAACAGCAGGCTGCGGAGGAGGCGAAAAGAGAAAATGGCGAAACGGAGGCTGAGGAACAGCAGACTACGGAAGAGGTGAAAAGAGAAAATACTGAAACGGAGACTGAGGAACAGCAGGCTGCGGAGGAGGTGAAAAGAGAAAATGCTGAAACGGAGACTGAGGAACAGCAGGCTGCGGAGGAGGTGAAAAGAGAAAATACGGAAGAAAACAATGTGGAACAGAAAACGGACGAAAAAATGGAAGAAATGAAACAGAAAAATCAGGAACAGCAGCCGCAGGCGGCGGAAACGCAGACGGCACAGGGACAACAGCCTGCACAGGAAGGGCAAGCGCAGGCAAAACCGGAGAAACCGAACCTGATTGCGGACAGCGATGTGGACTGGAAGGAACTGGAGCAGTTCGGTGTGAAAAGGGAAAACCTGTCAGAAAAGGACATGAAAGCCCTGATGAACTACGGGAAGACAAGGCTGGTGACGGTGGAACCGGTACTGGGTGGAGAACGCTATGAGTTGCAAGCCCGACTCTCGTTGCAGAAAGCGGAAGACGGAAAGCTGAAACTTACCCCCCACTTCGTACGCCATGAGCCGAGACTCGACGTGCCATACAACGGCTATACATTCACGGACGAGGATAAGCAGGCACTGAAACAGACGGGCAACCTGGGCAAGCTGGTGAACGTTGCCGATACGAAGACCGGAGAGATGCGCCTGGCGTATGTCAGCATCGACCGACTGACGAATGAAATTGTGGACGTACCGACGAACAAGGTGCGCATCCCGAACCGGATCGGACTGACGGAACTGTCGAAGGCGGAACAGGAAATCCTGCGTGCGGGGCTGGCACTGCCCAAGGAGGTGACACTGAAGGGCGGGCGCAAGTTCGAGGCCATGCTGCAGGTGAACGCTGACAAGCGCGACGTGGAGTTTGTGCCGGAGCATCTGTGGCAAGGACAGTCGCAGCGACTCGGAAACGGACAGGAGAAAAAACAGAAAAGCCCGGAAGCCCCGGATGCTACCGGACAGCAGCAGAAGGAAGACGGGAATCAGGAGAACGGACAGCGGCGCAACCGCTCGTGGACGAACGAGGACGGAAGCATACGTCCGATAGGCAAATGGAAGGACGACAAATTCACGGAACAGCAGAAGGCGGACTATGTGGCGGGCAAGGTCGTGGTGCTTGCCAACGCGAAGGATGACAAGGGACAGCCCTGCACAAAATACCTGAAGTTCGACCGTGAGAAAGGCAGACCGCTGACCTATTCGGAAAACCCTGACCTGGCACAGACCGTTGCCCCGTCGAACGAGAGCCGCACACAGCTTGCGGTGAACAACGAGGGCAAGACGAACGAGGCCACCAGACATGTGAAGGAGCCGCTTCAGCAGGGACAGACCGCCCCGAAGGACGACACCCAGAAACAACAGCAGGAAAAACCGAAGAAGAGCAAAGGCATGAAGGTATCCTGAGTGCCACCACTAAATTCATTACAAGAGAATAAACAACGGATTGAAACGGGGCCTCATGCGCCATGTACCGCATATCCCACGGATAACCGGCGTACCCCGTTCCACTCCACAAGGAACAAAAGTATCAATGATTAAAACAGAAAATGTATGATTACCATATTGGCAGAAAAACCGAGCGTGGCACGTGAGATAGCACGCATCGCCGGAGCAACAAGAAAGGAAGAAGGATTTTATACAGGAAACGGATACCATGTGACATGGGCACTGGGGCATCTGGTACAACCTGCCCTGCCTGAGGGCTACGGCTTCAAGGGATTCAGCAGGGACAGCCTGCCGGTGATACCGGAGGAGTTCATGCTGATACCACGCCAGGTAAAGACGGACAAGGGCTACAAGGCGGACGCGGCAGCGGTGAAACAGATAAAAGTGATTACGAAACTGTGGAACGAGAGCGACGGCATAATAGTGGCAACGGACTGCGCACGCGAAGGGGAACTGATATTCAGATACCTGTATGCCTATACGGGCTGTACGCTGCCATTCCGCCGCCTGTGGATAAGCTCGCTTACGGACACCGCCATCCGCAAAGGATTGAAGGAACTGAAGGACGGGCATGAATATGATGACCTGTATCTGGCGGCAAAGGCACGCAGCGAGGCGGACTGGCTGGTGGGCATCAACGGCACGCAGGCACTGACCGTCGCCGCCGGGCGCGGCACATACTCGGTGGGGCGTGTGCAGACACCCACACTGGCGATGGTCTGCAAGCGGTACCGGGAAAACAGACGCTTCACTCCGGAGCCGGTACACCAGCTGCATTTCTCGGTGACACCGGCGGGTACGGATACGGTAGTGAAGTTTTCCTCGGTAAAGAAGTGGCAGGACAAGGAAGAGGCGGCTGCATCATACAATAAGGTAAAGGCGAAGATGTGCGCCACCGTCACTAAGGTGGAAAAGAAGGAGAAGGTGGAGAACCCTCCGCTGCTGTACGACCTGACCACACTGCAGAAGGAGGCGAACACGAAACACGGATTCACGGCGGAACAGACGCTGGAACTGGTACAGAAGCTCTATGAAGCGAAGCTCGTCACCTATCCGAGAACATCGAGCCGCCATATTCCGGAAGATGTGTTTGCTGAAATACCGCTGCTGTTTGAACGGCTGGCAGGACACTCCGCCCTTGCGGAGAAAATCGGGGAACTGGGAGAACTGAACCGCCGTTGTGTGGATGCCTCGAAAGTGACTGACCACCATGCCCTGCTGGTGACACCCAACCGCCCGCTTGCCCTGTATAAGAACGAGCAGATCATCTACGACATGATTGCCGGACGCATGGTAGAGGCATTTTCGGAGGAATGTGTGAAGGATACGGCTACCGTAGTAGCGGAGGTGGTGCCGGACGCAGGCGAAAGATGCGAGAGCCTGACATTTGAGGCGAAAGGCTGCATCGTGCGCAAGGCAGGCTGGCGCGGCGTGTACGGAGAGTACGGCGAGGACAGCGGGAATACGGCATTGCCGGACTGGGCGGAAGGCGACACACTGGTGATGGCAGGATGCTCGATGAGTTCGGGCATGACCCGACCGAAACCGCTGCATACGGAAAGTTCGCTGCTGGCAGCGATGGAGACCGCCGGACGCGACGATGTGGAGGATGAGGAGGCACGCCAGGCCCTGAAGGACTGCGGTATCGGCACACCCGCCACACGTGCCGCAATAATCGAAACGCTGCTCAGAAGGGAATACATGGTGCGTGTGAAGAAATCGCTGGTGCCGACGGAGAAAGGACTAGCCCTGTATTCCATTGTCAAGGAAATGGACATCGCCAATGTGGAGATGACCGGACGCTGGGAAGCGGAACTGGCAAAGATAGAACAGGGAAAGACACCACATGAGGCTTTTATGAGGGACATAGAAAGCTATACCCGCAAGATTACCACGGACCTGCTTGCGTGTGACCGCATTTTCGGGCACAAGGCATCGGGCTGTACCTGCCCCAAATGCGGCACGGGCACGATGCAGTTCTACGGTAAGGTTGTGCGCTGTGACAATCCGGACTGCCTGCTGCCCGTGTTCCGCCAGATAGCGGGCAAGACACTTACCGACGAGGAAATGACCGGTCTGCTGACGGAAGGAAAGACGGCGATGCTTGGCGGGTTCAAGAGCAAGCAGGGCAAGCCCTTCAGCGCTGCGGTGACTTTTGATGCGGAGTTCAACACGAAGCTGGTGTTTGCGGAGAGTAAAGGCGAAAGAAAAGGTACGAAAACGAAAGGAAGAAGAAAATAATGAGTAATTTTGCCACTGATTCATGTCATAATCTGTTTCAACCTGGTTGTACTTTTTATTTACATGGATTTAGTGGTGACTGATTGTCGGCTGCACTCGGCATAGTTCTGACAAGTCCGACTCTGCCCTCATTTGCACGACAATTAGTGGTGGCACCCGGAGGGATACCGGGTGCCTTTTTCCTTTTCATTTCCATAATCATTTATCCACTAAATCCATCATAAAATGAAACAGAACAAGAAAACCGCTCCGGCGGAGCTGTCCTACTACGGGCTGTATCTGCTGGACTATCTGAGAAAATATCATCCGGACAAAGTATCAAACACCCCATTCATTACTGGAAGGGAGGAAGCCGCCTCGGAAACATTCGAGAAGGAAAGGGCGGCGGGAAGTACGGTGGAAGCCGCACAGGAGGAAGCCATGCGCGTCCTGCTCGAAGGGCTGCACTTCTCCCCCTACGCACTGCTGCTTGAGGTGGTGGAAAACGAGTTTTCCGAAGAGGTGCAGGAACAGGAACGCGAGGCGTTCTGCCGGGAGATATTCCCGCATCTGAAAAACCTGTTTGCCGGCTATCCCACAACGGACGACACATTCGCCCTGTCGCCCGAACACGACCTGCTCTATACGGAGCTGACGGGTGCGATAATGCTTTATCTGGAGGCTTATGGCGTTTAACAAGAAGCAGAGGCTCAGGGAAAACATCGAGGCGATACGGACGGCATTCACACTGGAGAAGGAACAGCGCATGCCCACCGCACGGGAACGGGCGCTGCTGGAGAGGTACTGCGGCTTCGGGGGACTGAAGTGCATACTGAATCCCGCCAGGGAACTGACGGATGCCGTACACTGGGCGAAATCAGACCTCGAACTGTTTGCCCCGACGGTGGAGCTGCACCGTCTGATACGGGAGAACAGCCGGGACGAAACGGAGTACAGGCGGTATGTGGACTCGCTGAAGGCATCGGTGCTGACGGCATTCTATACGCCGCAGGCCATTGCGGAACCATAGCGGACGTGCTGCACGACCGCAAAGTACGCCCAAAGCTGGTGCTGGAGCCATCGGCGGGTATGGGCGCATTCATCAGCCCGGTATTGTCGAACAATCCGCAGGCGGAGGTGATGGCATTTGAGAAAGACCTGCTGACGGGCAAGCTGCTGGGCTGCCTGTACCCGCAGCAGAAGATACGCACGGAGGGTTTCGAGAAAATAGAAAAGCCGTTTCTGAACCATTTTGACCTTGCCATCTCCAATATCCCTTTCGGGGATTTCGGAGTGTTTGATGCGGAGTTCAGCCGCAGCGCATCCTTCGGCAGACGTTCGGCACAGAAAGCCATCCATGACTATTTCTTTCTGAAAGGTCTGGATGCGGTGCGTGACGGCGGCATCGTGGCGTTCGTCACCTCGCAGGGGGTGTTGAACAGTTCGAGGGTTTCCGTCAGGAACGAGATGTTCAGCAAGGCGAATCTGGTATCGGCAATACGACTGCCCAACAACCTGTTTACCGACAATGCAGGCACGGAAGCCGGCAGCGACCTGATCATCCTGCAAAAAGACCTGCAAAAGAAGGGACTGACACAGGAGGAACGGGTTCTGACCATCATACAGACGGAACATAACGGCGGACTGACGGACAACGCCTATTTTGCCTACCACACGGAGCGTATCATACATACCGATGCGAAGAGGGGTACCGACACGTACGGAAAACCGGCGATGGTATATACGCACAGCGGAGGTGTGGAGGGTATTGCCATGGACCTGTACAGGATGCTGTCGGAAGACCTGTCGGCACGGCTGGACATGGAACGCTACAACGGCATGGGGCATGAAAGAGAGGATGTGCGGCAGAACATTGCCGTACAGACCGAGGGTATTGAGGTGAAAAGAGAAAACTCCGCTTCGGTTGCGAGAGAACTGGAGGAGATGAAAAGAGAAAATATCCATCCAGTTGAGGGTGAACGGGAGGAGGTGAAAAGAGAGAACTCCGCTTCGGCTGCGGGTGAGCTGGAGGAGACGAAAAGAGAAAATACCCATCCGGTTGAGGGTGAGCGGGCGGAGGTGAAAAGAGAAAACTCCACCTCTGTTGCTGGTGTAGCGGACGGGACAAAACGGGAAGAAAACAGTGTGCAGCCGAAAGCGCAAGTGATGACCGGCATGTCGCAGGAAGCGCAAAGCAGACAGACGGGAGGAACGGTAATGGACCTGTATGACCTGTTCGGCTATACGCAGGAGGAAAGACGGATGGCTGAACAGGGCCTGAAACCAGACAGGAAGAAAGGCGGAAAGTACAAAGGGAAGAAACCCGTGCAGCCGACACTGTTCTCCCTGCCAGTGGAGAATACGGAAAGGACAACGGACAAGGGAAATGCGGAAGCGGTTGCCGGCATCACCCCGAAGAGGCACGCGAAATGGACGAAATCATAAGCGGCGGAACGGATGCGCCGACGGCTGCCGAAACGGAGGCTGCTGTCCCGACAACGGAAAAGACGGGGCCCGGCACCGCAACGGAAGAATCCTATGACCCGGAAGATGAAGTGTACCGCAGTCTGGACTGGGAAACGAACCCGCCCATCAACGGATTCTATGAAATGATGATGGACCTTACACCGGAACGACGTGCGGAGCTGCGCCGGCTGGGAAAGACGAAGATGGAAGCCAACGCCGCCAGACAAGCGACCGGAACAACGGAGGCGAAAAGAGAAAAAGCCGATGCGGGGAAAACGGCGGAAACGCAGGATACGACTGCTACGGTAGTCTATCCGGTGGAAAACGGATTCGAGGCGGAAAGGAAGCGCCGGATTGCGGAGGTGGAAGAAGCCATGCGCCGTGAGGAGGCCGCCCTGACACCGGAAGAACGGCAGCGCAAACGGGAGGAGGAAATGATGCCGCGCCCGTTCAAGGGCATACTGGAGCCGCACCTGAAGGACGGCTCGCTGGCATGGGAATACACGGCAGGCGTACGGTTCCAGGTGGGCGTGCTGAAGGATGTCACCCGCTACGGCGCCACATTCCAGCCGCTGGACATGGACGGGATGCAGGCACAGAAGGCACAGCTATACATAGACCTGCGCAACACCTACGAACGGCTCTATGCCTACGAAGCGGAGAAGCACGAAGAGAACGAAATGCTGCGCCGCCACCTGAACACCTACTATGACGAGTTCGCGATGCGGTACGGTTGCCTGAACGCCAAGCAGAACGTGAAGCTGCTGATGATGGACGCTTCGGGGCGCAACATGCTGGCACTGGAACGCAGCGAGGGTGGCACGATGGTGAAGGCGGACATATTCGACCGCCCCGTTTCCTTTTCGCAGGAAACGGCAGTCGCCGCGGAATCGCCGGAGGAAGCCCTGTCCACCTCGCTGAACCTGTATGGCGGAGTAAACCTGCCCTACATGGAATCCATCTGCGACATGCCGCAGGCGGACATGCTGGAGGCACTGAAAGGACGGGTATTCTACAACCCGCTGGCAGAGGGCTACGAGATAGCCGACCGCTTCATAGCCAGGAATGTGGTACAGAAGGCCGCCGATGTGGAGGAATGGATAAGCGGACACGGGGAGCACGGGATGCTGCCGCAGGCAAGGGAGTCGCTGGAAGCGCTGAAAGAAGCCATGCCGGAACAGATCCCGTTTGAGGACCTGGACTTCAACTTCGGGGAACGATGGATACCCACGGGCGTGTATGCCGCCTACATGAGCCGTCTGTTTGACACGGACGTGCGTATAAGCTACTCGGAGAGCCTTGACGAGTATTCGGTGGCGTGCGGCCACAGGACGATGAAAATCACCGACGAGTTTCTGGTGAAGGGGTACTACCGCCACTATGACGGGATGCACCTGCTGAAACACGCCCTGCACAACACCTGCCCCGACATGATGAAGAAGGTCGGCGAGGACGAGAACGGGAACGACATAAAGGTGCGGGACAGCGAGGGCATACAGCTGGCGAACGCGAAGATTGACGAAATCAGAAACGGATTTACGGAATGGCTGGAAGAGCAGTCGCCGGAGTTCAAGAAACGGCTGACGGACATGTACAACAACAAGTTCAACTGCTTCGTGCGACCGAAATATGACGGCTCGCACCAGAAATTTCCGGAACTGAATCTGAAAGGACTGGGAATCACAGACCTGTACCCCAGCCAGAAGGACTGCATCTGGATGCTGAAACAGAACGGCGGAGGAATAGCCGACCACGAGGTGGGAACCGGCAAGACGCTGATCATGTGCGTGGCAGCGCATGAGATGAAGCGTCTGGGGCTGGTGCACAAGCCGATGATTATCGGGCTGAAGGCGAATGTAAGGGAGATAGCCGAATGCTACCGCACGGCATACCCCAACGCAAGAGTGCTGTATGCCTCGGAAAAGGATTTTGCCGCATCCGGCAGGGTGCGCTTCTTCAACGACATACGGAACAACGACTGGGACTGCATCATCATGAGCCACGACCAGTTCGGGAAGATACCGCAGTCGCCGGAACTGCAGCAACGGATATTGCAGGCGGAGCTGGATACGGTGGAGGAAAATCTGGAAGTGCTGCGCTCGCAGGGCAAGGACGTGTCGCGTGCGATGCTGAAGGGACTGGAGAAACGCAAGTTCAACCTGCAAGCCAAGCTGGAGAAGGTGGAACACGCGATAAAGTCGAGGACGGACGATGTGGTGGACTTCAGGCAGATGGGCATCGACCATATCTTTGTGGACGAGTCGCACCAGTTCAAGAACCTGACATTCAACACAAGGCATGACCGCGTGGCGGGTCTGGGCAACTCGGAAGGCAGCCAGAAGGCACTGAACCTGCTGTTTGCCATCCGCACCATTCAGGAGCGGACGGGAAAGGACTTGGGGGCGACGTTCCTGTCGGGCACGACTATCAGCAACTCGCTGACGGAGCTGTACCTGCTGTTCAAGTACCTCCGCCCGAAGGAGCTGGAAAGGCAGGACATCCGATGCTTCGACGCATGGGCGGCGATATTCGCCAAGAAGACGACGGACTTCGAGTTCAACGTGACGAACAACATCGTGCAGAAGGAACGCTTCCGCTACTTCATCAAGGTGCCGGAGCTGGCGGCGTTCTACAACGAAATCACCGACTACCGCACGGCGGAGGACGTGGGCGTGGACAGGCCGGACAAGAACGAGGTGCTGCACCACATACCGCCCACCCCCGACCAGGAGTATTTCATCAAACAGCTGATGGAATTTGCCAAGACGGGTGACGCCACCCTGCTGGGCAGGCTGCCGCTGTCGGAAACGGAGGAAAAGGCGAAAATGCTCATCGCCACGGACTACGCGCGGAAGATGGCGCTGGACATGCGCATGATAGACCCGGAATATGAAGACCACCCGGACAACAAAGCGAGCCACTGTGCAAGAACGATTGCGGAATATTACCGGAAGTATGACGAGCAGCTCGGCACGCAGTTCGTATTCTCCGACTTGGGTACCTACCAGCCGGGCGGGTGGAGCGTATATACCGAAATCAAGCGCAAACTGGTGGAGGACTACGGCATACCCGCCCATGAAATCCGCTTCATTCAGGAGTGCAAGAGCGAGAAGTCAAGGAAAGCGGTGATAGAGGCGATGAACGAGGGATATGTGCGCGTGCTGTTCGGCTCGACCTCGATGCTCGGCACGGGCGTGAACGCCCAGCGCAGGGCGGTGGCAATCCACCACCTCGATACGCCGTGGCGACCGTCCGACCTCGCCCAGCGCGATGGTCGGGCGGTTAGAAAGGGCAACGAGATAGCGAAGCTGTACGCTGACAACAAGGTGGACGTAATCATCTACGCAGTGGAGAAGTCGCTGGACTCGTACAAGTTCAACCTGCTGCACTGCAAGCAGACGTTCATCTCGCAGCTCAAAAGCGGTGCGATGGGTGCAAGAACCATAGACGAGGGGGCGATGGACGAGAAGTCGGGCATGAACTTCTCGGAGTACATGGCTATCCTGTCAGGGAACACCGACCTGCTGGACAAGGCGAAGCTGGAGAAACGCATCGCCTCGCTGGAGGGAGAGCGCAAGTCGTTCAACAAGAGCAAGCGCGAGTCGGAACTGAAACTGGAGTGCAAGACCGGGGAACAGAGGAACAACCAAGCCGCCATAGCCGCCATGACAGAGGATTGGGAGAAATTCACCGCCGCAGCACAGACAGACAAGGAGGGCAACCGGCTGAACCTGCTGAAGATTGACGGTCTGGATTCGACAGACGAAAAGACAATCGGAAAGCGTTTACAGGAGATAGCCAAGAACGCCACGACGGGCGGGCAGTATAAGCGCGTGGGCGAACTGTACGGCTTCCCCATCGAGGTGGTCAGCGAACCGACACTAAGGGACGGGCTGAAGTTCACCGACAACCGTTTCGTGGTGGCGGGCAATTACAGGTACAACTACAACAACGGGCATCTGGCGATGGCTGACACGCACGCCGCCGCCACGAACTTCCTGAACGCTCTGGAGAAGATACCGGGCATCATCGACCAGTATAAAAAGAAAAACGAGGTGCTGGAACAGGAAATTCCGCAGCTCCAAGCAATAGCGGGCAAGGAGTGGAAGAAAGAAGACGAACTGAAAGGGTTGAAGTCCGAACTCGCCACTCTGGACCGCAAGATACAGCTGGAACTGGCTCCCAAGCATGAAGAAGCGCCCGACCACGGACAAAACAATGACATGAGGCCCCAGTCGGAAGCTATAGCCCAACCGGAATTTGTAAAGTCCGATTTACATGATTCGACCACTTTTTCCGTTTCCCATCACAACAAGGGTTTGAAGCTATGAATAAACAATACAGACCGGCAAACGGATTTTTATCCTGCTGCCGGTCTGTAAACATATTATATAATCCGGAAGAAACAGTTTTTTTATCCGAAATGTATAGCTGCGATAATAATTTGATATACCTTTGCAATGAGAAAATTGTTTTTTTATTGATTATGAGCAAAATATTACATATAATCCTACTTATATGCACCATAGTTATCACAGAAGGTTGTACAGGAAATCAGAAACAAGCGTCCGGAACAGAGTGTGACAGTACCTATGCGGCAGTTCACATACAGAATTTGTCCATCGTGAATCCGAAGGAAGCGTTGGCCCTGCTCGACACGGCAGAACAGCAAGGGCTGATGGATGATTTTGAGCTCAACCGGTTGCGTGCCGTGGTATACCATAACGGCTTTTCGGATAACAACAAGTCATTGGAATATGCAATGAAGGCATATGACTCTCCTTCGGCGCATGAAGACATCAGGAAGTTTCTTTCCCTTATCCAAATGATAGCCAACCAGTATTATTTGAACGGCGACTATGCCCGGAGTGTCGAGTTTTGCACAAAGGGCATAAAGATTGCCCAAGACAGCGTCATCAGAAGTGCGGAGGCGAATCTGACATTCAAGCTCGGCAGGAACCTGCTGGTCCTGAACCGTGAAGACGAGGGATTCGGACATTACTTCAAAGCAGTTGACATTCTTGACGGGGAATCGGAGAAGGACAACACTTGGGAAACAAGCGATGACTATATCTATACGCTTGCCATTTTAATCGGTACACTGAGGAACGAAGGCTATTATGACAAAGCGACCGGTTTGCTCCCCCGATATGAGGATGCCGTCAGACGGCTTGAAACCAAGGAGCAGATACCGGACGGTCTTATTGATATGCGTCGGGCCAGCGGCTATGGCATGGCAGCCCATCTCTATGCCATAAAAGGCGAGAAGGACAAAGCACATGAGGAATATCTGAAACTTTGTTCTACGGAGTATTCCAAAACCCCGGACGCCGGACAGCTTACGATTCCCTATCTGTTTGAGGCAGGTGACTACCGTGAGGCGTTGCGAAAGTTGCAGGAAGAAAAGAAGTATTGGCAGGCCAACATTGACACCATAAGTTACAGCTATATCCGGAACCATCTGGAATCGGAACTGGCCGTGCACGAAAAACTTGGCGACATCCGTTCCGCCAACCGTGTCCTTCATACCATACAGACACTGAATGACTCACTGCGCATCCGGGACCGTAACGAAAAAGCGCTTGAACTGGCGGAAATATACAAGACCAACGAACAGGCGGCACAACTGAAAGAACAGGAAAACACCATACGCATACGTACCCTCATCTTTTCCTTTACAGCCCTGCTGCTGGTTGTGGCGGTAGGCTTCATCATCCGTATCCTGCGCGACAAGCGTGTCATCCAGAAGAAAAATGAGGCTATGGTAGGGACCATCAATGAGCTGATGACCTACAAGAACGAACTTTTTATCCGACGGGAAGAGAACATACGCCTGCGTGACGAGCTGCGGCAATTCCACGAAGCACAAAGTCAGACAAATTCCGGTACGGAGGATATGCAGGAGCCGGACAGTACGCAGGAGAAGGAAGATTCCAGTCCGACACTTGAACTGACCGAAAATGACCGTGTGCTGTACGACCGCATGTGTCATGAGATTGTCAGCCGCAAGCTGTATCTGAATCCCGATTTCAACAAAAGCGGGCTGATGAAGGAGATTCATGTACCGGCTTACAAGTTTGCCGCACTGTTCAGGAAGTTTGGCGGTTGCAGTTTCACACAATACCTACAGGATTGCCGGATTGACTATGCCATCAATCTGATGCATGAGTATCCTCAGTGGAGCATGGATGCTGTTGCCAAGGAAGCACAAATGTCTAAAACTTCATTTTTCAGGCAATTTCAAAAGAAGTATGGTATGAGTCCGTCCAATTATATTGAAAAGGAACAATTAACCTCAAATCGACAGAGTGTTGATAGTCAAGATATTAACGCAGAGATGTGATTTTTTGGAACTCCTAATGTGATTTTTTGGGACTCCTACCCACTTGAAAAGCACTCTTTTTTATCACCTCTTAATTACCTTTGCTCCATGTCAAACTGAAATACAGAAATGATATGGAGCAACTTTATTTATACATACTTCTCATTGCAACCCTGCCCGTCATAGCGGTGCTTGCCTTTGCCCTCTGCCGTTGCAGGCGGAGGCTGAGTCGCTGTCAGGAAGCGATGGTGCGCCTGATTAACGAGAATCTCGACATGAAAGAGAAGTTGCCCGCGCACGAACGCCCCAATTTCATGAACCGCGGGGACATCACGCCCGAAGAATTTACAGAAATCATACATAATATGCTGAAAAGACTGATGTTTTTATCCCTCTTTTTCCTTGTCGCGGTATATCCGATGAAAGCGCAGGAAAAGCAGGACACGACCTATCTGTTCCGCTTCGTGGCGGACAAGGACATGTTTTACTCCCCGTGGAACGGCAACGGCGAACAGCTCGCCCGCCTGTTGAAATGCGTCGATGAGAACCGCTCTGCCATTGAATCGGGGCAAATGTACCTGTTGGTGACAAGCTACGGCACAGACGGAAATGCCGGGCAGCCGGCTACAGAAGTGGCGAAAGTACGCCGCAACCGGGTGAAGTCGGAACTGATTATGCGCGGCAAGGTAAAGGAAACGCATTTCGTTACAGACCGTTCTTTTGATGCCGGCTATACGGATGAGAACGGTAAATCCTTGCGCAACATAGTCATCGTTACACTTCCCGCCTCTGCGGACAAGGTAGCGGAAATAGCCGGAGAGGAAGCCGCAACCAAGGTAGAAGCCTATAATAAAGAGGTATCGGGCGAGGCGGAACGCGAGCGCATTGCCGCAGAGAAAGCAAGAGTACAAGCCGGGGAAGCTCGTATGAAAGCTGAAGAAGAGAGGATTAGGCAGGAGGAAGTACGGATAGTCGCAGAAAAAAACGAAGCCGAAAGAAAGGCAACGGAGGCAGAACACACTGATGCAAAAGGAACTACCCCAAAGATACAGAAGGAACCGGAACAATATCACGTAGCCCTGCGTGCCAACCTGCTGCGCTGGGCAACGCTCACACCGGACTTGGGGCTGGAATGGCGCATCAACAGCAGTTGGAGCATCGTGGCAAACGGACTTCATGGTCGTGGAACGATAAGGACCGCCGCTATGCCATCTGGGAAGTGATACCGGAAGTACGCTATTACATCGGCGAACAGAAGGCATGGTACGTGGGTGCGATGTTCAAGACGGGGCAATTCAATTACAAGCTGTCCGGCACCGGCAAGCAGGGTGACCTGATGGGCGGCGGCATTACGGGCGGTTATCAACTGAGACTGAACAAGGCACTCTCAATGGACTTCAACCTCGGACTGGGCTATCTCAATGCCGACTATGAGAAATACAAGGTCATTGACGGCGTGCGTGTACGCCAAGGCAAGGAAAGCAAGAACTGGTGGGGACCCGTCAGTGCAGGTGTAACACTGGTATGGACGATATTTTAATGGAATGAGAACATGAAGCATACAAGACGATATATGACAATGGCAGGTATGGTGGCGGCGGTGCTGCTCGCCTCCTGCGTGAAAGATGACCTGTACAACACGCCCCATCCCGACAAGGGAGCGGTGGTCATCACTACGGACTGGACGGACGCGCTGGCGGAAAGCACCGTGCCCGGCACTTATCTCCTGCGTATGGACGACGGCAAGGCGGTGCCGACAAGCGAGAAAACAACCGTTTATCCGGAACTTCTGACACCGGTAGCGCATACCTTATTAATATACAACGAGCCGGAAGGCATCACCATAGCAAGCAATGTGGCAACCGTGCAGCAAAAAGACGGTATGCTGATTCCGCTGCCCGGCTACCTGTTTTCGGCAGAGAAGCGGTTGGACATAGTCCAGGACGACACTCTACATGTATCTGTCCCGATGGAACGCCGCCTGTGTCCCATCGTCCTGAACCTTGACCTCAATGGTGAAAACGCAGACGAGATAGCCCGGATAGAAGCCACACTGAGCGGACTCTCCGGCAGCGTGGACCTGCGCACGGGCACGCCCGGAGGTGAGAGCCTGACGGCACGGCTTGACGTACTGCGGGCGGAAGCCAAGGCACGCGCCACAGATGCGATGGCGTTGGAAATGAAATGCCGCGTGACGGGAACGGCACAGGGAGAGCGGCAGATACTCACCGTAAAGGTAACGATGGCGGACGGATATGTAAGCACGATTACTTCCGACCTGACGGAACATTTGAAGGACTTGAATGCCGATATGGAACCCGTCAGGCTGGAAGGCTCGATTGAAGCCCCACAGGACGGGCACTTCAGCGGAACAATTGAAGGTTGGGAAGAAGTGGACGGCGGAGATACAGATGCAAATTGAAAGTTTTATTGAGACAAAATAAAAAGTAATGATAAGAAATTTAAAAACCAAAATGATGGCAGCAGCGGCAATGACAATCATGCTGACAGGCTGCAACAGTGAGGAAGGCTTGCCTGTAGGGGGAAGTCAGGGTATGGCACATTTCAGTGCCACCATCCATGCTCCGGGTACACGGGCCTACGACCAAAGCTGGGAGGTAAACGATGAAATCGGCATCAGCGGGACAAGCGGTGATAAAGCCTACACCAATGTGTGCTACCTGACGGAGGGAGGAAACGGCAGCTTTACTCCGAAGGATGAAAGCGGAAAAATCTATTTCCAAGGCAATGACGAAGTAACCTTCACCGCCTACTATCCGTGGAATGACCTGCAAGACAGAGCGACCACCATCAGTGCCGACACATGGGGACAGAAAGAACAGAAGAAGTTCGATTTCCTTTGGACACAGGCCAAGGGAAGCAAAACCAATCCGAATGTGGCTTTCACGTTTGCGCACAAGATGGCAAAGGTGGTGCTTACCGTGAAATGCGGTGACGACGTGAGCTATGAAGAGGTAAAAACCGCCGTGCTGACACTGGACGGCTTCAAGCACGGAGGCTCGTTCAATGTAGCGACCGGAGCTGCGGAAGCTACCGGCAACGAAAGCGCGATGTGGGAGTTTGCGAACAATAAGGACGAGGACGTGTACAACGCCCCGTTCAAGCGTGACGATGAAAAGCAGACGGTTTCCTACACCCTGATATTCTTCCCGCAGGTGTTTGACTCGGCATTGCCGTTTACCGCCACGCTGACGGGCGAACAGTCCTTTACGGCAAATCTCGATTTCAAAAATGCCAATGCAGAAAAAGACAAGGAACAAGCCAAGAACGAATGGGTGGCAGGCCGCCAATACAACATGGGCGTTGTGTTGAACAAGACGGGCATCACCGTGGAAGGCTGTACCATTGCTCCGTGGGAGGAAGTTCCGGGAGGCGATTTCTCGGCTGAATAAGATTGGAATAATATTAAAATCTAAAAAAAACAGATATGAAAGCAAGCAAATATTTATTTTTGGGAATGGCTGCACTGGCTTTTACGGCTTGCAGCAACGAAGAAGTGATAAACGATGGTCCGGTGGCAGCGCAGGTCAGCGCGGGCATCGAAGGTGTGCAGACCCGCGCAGCGGGAACAAGCTGGGATAGCAACGACGAGATAGGTATCAGTTGCAATGGAGGAAAAACACAATACACCAATGTGTATTATACCGTCAGCAACACATCCGACGGCAGTTTTACAAGCTCCGCCCCCATCTATTTCCAAGACTTGGAAGAAGTTACTTTCTCTGCCTACTATCCATATACGGCAGAAGGAGGTACGATAAGCAAGACCATAGCGGCAGACGACCAGAAAGCGGATGCACAGAAGAAGATAGACTACATGTTTGCCTCCGGAGCAAAGGCAAGCAAGACAAATCCGAATGTGAAGTTTACGAATGATGGAGCTACTGACGCCTGTTTCAAACATCGCATGAGCCAGTTGAGTTTTACTTTCAAACAAGGAGCGGATACCGACCTGACGGCTATGACCGACTTTACCATCAGTGGTTTGAAGATGGAAGGTACATTCAATACTGAGGACGGAACAGCCACTGCAACGAAAACGGCACAGGCAGAGGATTTGAAAATCACTGAAACACCGTCCGCATCCGATACCTACACCCGTTCGCTGATACTTTTCCCACAAGAGGTAAGTGACGGTAAATTCAATCTTACACTTACACTGGGTGAAGAAATCTATAAGACGGAACTGTCAATTCCCGAAGACAAAACAGCCTTGACCGCCGGCAACAAGTACACCTATACCATTACAGTAAACAAGACCAAAATCGAAGTCGGACAGTCTACCATTGAGGGCTGGGGCGATGGTGGCAGCAATAGCGGTGAAGCCACAATGTAATTAACCCCACTTTCAGCCACCTCATGCAGCAAGGATAATGCACGGAATATATTAAGGTATAAAGTGTGTTTCATAGTGTGAGGTGGCATACGGAAACAATAAAAGACAACTGAATATGGTCAATAATCCCAAGCAGGAAGGGATTGAATTTCCTGTTAACTTTAAATAATCAGTATTATGGCAGGTTTAGTAGATTTATTTTATCCGGACAACAAACATCGCTTAGACAGACTAAATGAGCTGGCAGAGCAGTGCAGCCTGTATCAGCAAGAAATTTCTACTCAAAAACAGGATTACGATGAGCTGATAAAGACTATAAATGAGGATGTTGTTAAAATATTTGGTTCGTTTCAAAAAGTGGAAATGAAGGATGTGAAAGTTCCGGATGGTTCCATCATCTGTCAAGTTGCGGGAGGTGTAGCCTCTATCTTTGCCGGAGCCGGAGCGGTAGCTGCAATGAATGTTGCATGGAAATCATGGATGCTGAGTCAAGGGCGCATAGGTGAAGCGGCTTTGGTCAAGCTGATAGGATATCCCAGATGGTTTCGGTTTGCCCGTTTCGGCGGTGCTATAATAGTGGCATTTGCTTTGGAATCCATTATAACAGCGATAGAGGGAGCTGTACAAAGAGATCAGTTGAGAGTGGGAATTCATGACTGCATACAACCTCGCGTGAATTTATTTAAAGTCTATAGGCGCAATAGAATGTTGATAATGAACTTGAAGGTTATAAAAAACCTTTTGGAAGACTTGCAAAGTATAGGTATTCTTACACCGGAACAGATAATGTCTGTGGTCATTTCCCGTGCGGAAAAAACTAAAGCTGAAATGGATTCCATCACTGACGAAATTCTTGAAAACGAGTTGGCGCAAATTGATATAGACCGCCAATCTTGGACAAAAGAAGACCATATATTAGGAGATTTGGTTGCATTGCCTCTATCTGAATTGGAGGAAGCACCGGTTGATTACCTTGACGGAAGTCTGGTTTCAGCAGAAGGCGATGATAAAATTTACCTCATAATGGATGGTAAACGTAGCCTTATCCCTCATGACAACACATTCAATGCGTTATTTTCAACGAAAGAATCCGTACATAAGATAGAAAAAGCATTCATGGAATCTATACCGGAGGGAGAATCATTGTCGGAATCAGCCTGCCTTATGAAGTGCGAGGAGAACGGAAATGTCTATTTTTATTCCAATGCGAAGAAAAAGTTAATCCGTTCGATTGGAGAATTCAACAAAGCCGGATTCAACCATGAAAACATACTTGGAATTACGAAAGAAGAAGCGGATAACATTGAAACTGCAGGTGATTTTATTGTAGCTGAATGGTAATTTTTTAATAAAAAGAAAATGGAAAAAACAATTAATGTAAGAGCTGACTCCAGAGAAATATCCATTGATATGCCGCAAGGTTATTTCTTGTCATGGTTTGCTACAACGCAGGCGGAATTTCGTATTACCGCCACACTGAAGGATGAATGTAAGACCTACTTTTCCGAAAGCAAGGCTTCTACGAACATCGATCCCCCTTTGGCGCAAGGTGCAGGAACGATGCTCGGCAAAAAATTGAAACTGTTGATAGACATCCCCCAATCGTTAAAGATAAGGATGGAAACCAACAAAAATTTTGTTGAAGTGGATGGGGTGGAAATCGCACGATGCTATACGTGGCTTATCGAAGACCAGAATGACAATGATTTTAATGACCTGCACCTTAGCCTGATTGGTTGGAGGAAGAAAGGATAACAACACAGCCATCCCGTGCGCCAAGCGTAAAGCACGGAGGTACACGAAACAAAGTGCATCGGGCGGCGTCGCTGCCGCCGGTGGCACAAACGAAATAGAAACAATTAAAACAACAACCGGAAATATGAAAAGAAGCAAAACACAATTGTTGCGGAGCCTTGCGGCGATGATGCTGCTTAGTGCAGGGCTTGCCTCGTGCTCGCAGGACGACATGCCGCAGACAGGCGGCACCCCACTGCCCGAGGGTGAATATCCGCTGACGCTCACCGCTTCGGTGGACGGAATGAATACCCGCGCCACCGGCAAGGACGCATGGGTAGATGGCGATATGATAGGCGTGCGCATCGGCACGGATGATGCGACAGGCTGCTACGAGCTAAACAGCGACGGCTCGATGAAGAATGTCATCACCCCGGTGTATTGGCAGAATACCGCTTCTTCCACTGTAACGGCATGGTATCCCTACGAGGGAAAAAAGAGCGTGGACATCTCCGACCAATCGAAAGGCTTTGTAAACATTGACTTTCTGACCGCTACGGCACCGGAACAAAACTACCAAAGCTCTGTGCCGTTAAAGTTCGAGCACCAAATGGCAAAGGTGAGCTATATGCTTCAGGCTGGCGATGGCATCACGGAAGATGACCTGAAAGGAGCGGCTGTACAGATTGCCGGCTACACAAAAGCCTCCTTCTCTGAAGGGGAATTGACAGGCAATGATGACGGCTGGATTACTCCGGCTTCCGACAATGATGCCATGCTTGTGCCGCAGGACATGACGGACAAAGCGTTTATCAGGGTACGTATCAACGGCAAAGACTTCATCTACACCCCGTCTGACGAAACCGCCGGAAACCTGAAAGCGGGCTGTCATAACACCTACACCATTACTGTCAAGAGAAACGAAATCGTGGTGGAAGCCGGGCAGAGCGTTACTTGGGGAAGTGGTGGAAACTTCACCTCAGGCATTGAGGAAACCCAGACATACAACCTCTTTTTAGCCTGCACAGATGACATTCAGGAGATATCGGTAACGGATAAAGGAGGTCAAACTCTGTCCCCAAAATCAGAAAACACTTATTCCTTGTCCACCCAAGGCTGCATAGTCAGGTATAAGATAGCCGAAACCGTACAACCTCCGTTCCGCCGCGACGGAACGACAGGAGGTTATGCCGAAATATCGGGAAGAAAAGAGGGCGACTTTTATGTCATGGAAATCTTCGACATGTCTTCCGATATAAGTATATCGATAGACCCGCACTCCGCACCCATTGTCGGGGACTATTATTATACCGATAACAGCTATTCGACCCAAATGCTCGATAAAAAGGAAAACTGTGTCGGTGTGGTTTTTCATGTCGGTCCAGGTCCGGGAGACGAGGTATCTGCCTATGATAGCAAGCTGAATGCCATTCACGGCTATGTGCTCGCTGCCTACCCTGCTTGTAATGGTAATCGTCCTTCTTGGTGCAATCCAAATTACCAGAAAGAGCTTATCGGCACTCATGAGCGACCCGACGACTGGTGCGGATACAAGAATACGAAGATGATAATCAATTCTGCCCAAAATAAAAACATAACCTTGTCGGCAGACAACTATACACATGTCTATTATGCCACCACATATAACCAAAACACCGCTCCGAGTCAGACAAGCGGTTGGTATCTGGGTTCTGCCGCACAGATGAAAAAGGTAATCGATGTGTCCGGTGTGATAACCGCTCCCATAAGTAATTGTGGCGATGCTACAAATATCAAATACTTGGGTACAAGTACCGAAAGGGACGATACTAAAAATGACATCTACGGTATCTACGACATAGAAGGCGGCAGTCTGCGCCTCGGCTTTAAAAACTACGGACAGAATCCACGACCTATATTAACATTCTAAATTGACCTGCAATGAAATTATTTCACCATAAACGCAACCGGCATCTTCTTGCCGCCGCTGCATTCATCATGCAACTGCTGTCCGCGTCCTGTACTTCCGACAGTTACTTGGACGAGCTCGGACAGCCGGAAACCTCTTTTGTCATCCAAATCGAGGCGGCAAACTTTTCGCAGTCCCCCGCCTCGCGGTCGAACAATACAAATTCCAATTACACCACCACATTCGCATCGGGGGACAAGGCAGGGCTGATTGCTGTCGACAAGAACGGAAGTGTCGTTCCGGAATTGAATAATGTCCCGCTCAACTATGATGACTCGAAATGGAGCTTCGCCGACGGATCCTCCTATTATAACTCCGGTTATACCTACATCGCATATTATCCCTACAAGGAGGAGGCAAGCGGGCTGAAAAGTATCAGTGAACTGCGGCAGGCGTTTCCTCCTGCATTGGACCAGTCGGATATAAGCAAATATACCACTGCCGAGATTATGGCGGCAGAGGGTGAATGGGAGAGCAGCAGCAAGACGCTCCGTTTCGGAATGAAATACCTGCACACGCTGCTGGTACTGCCCAATGCGTATGATACCTATTATCAATTTTCCGAAAATTCGTACAGTTTTTCCGCTCCGATAACGAATGTAGCCGTTACCGTAGGCGGCAAAGTATATAAGGCAATGAACTGGACCAATAACAATTTGAATCAGTACAGGGTCGTCATCCCTGCATCGAATCAGGAACGTGAATTGAGAGCCTGTTTGTCGGGAAATGACAAAAGTCTCATCCTTGAAACCCGACAGACACTGGCTGAAAGCCAGTATTACGAATGGCGAAACAATGGCTTCGACATTGGTAACTACTTTGAAAGCGGCTTGATACGCGTAGGTGATTTCGTTTGCCGTACAAACGATGGAAATGATTGGTTCATCGTGCCGCAGGAGGCATACGAAGCAGCGATCAATCCGATCGGTGTGGTGTTCCATGTCGGTCACAACGCTGAAAAGGATGATGCCATGTCTGTGTATCAGAACCAATTTAAGGATGGCAAATTCCATGGTTACGCGGTTGCCCTGACCGATGTGGGATCATATCGTTGGGCATACAAGGATGGTGCATACAGTCAGAATGCCGGAACGAGTACAAATACGGGGGATTGGAAAGGGTACAGCAATCAGAAAGCCATCGAAAATTTTGCCGACAACAATTCGGATGGATGGGAATTAAAACATTTTGAAGCGGCATATCGGTGCTCTCTTTATGGGACGGACCAAGGTGATAACTGGCAGCGTCGATACGCCGCACCGGTCAATACCAGCGGATGGTTCCTACCGTCGTGCAACCAGCTGACAACTCTTTATTCCTTGAATCGTGATAATGCGAATTTACTTGCCACATCAATGGACAATGTCAAGAGTCTGGATAAAGATCATATCCGTTGGTTCAGTACAGGTTGGTATTATTGGTCGTCCACTGAGAATTCGTACTACTCGTACAACGCGTGGTACGTGGACTTCCGCGATGGCGGCACGTACAGCAACCTTAAGAACGGTACGTACGATGTGCGTGCCGTCCTCGCTTTCTGATCTATTTACCTATTTAATCTATTTATCTATTAAAGACTTATAGAGAGTAAAGTCTCGCGAAGCGGGTCGAAAAATTTAAAAAAATTGAAGCTATGGCATTATCCGAGGATTTACCCCTGTACCGGGACACTTACCGGTTGTTGAACAACCTGCTGGCGCTTACGCAGGATTTCCCGCGCTTCTTCCGTTACAGCATGGGCAGTCGCATGGTGGATTTGACTCTGGATATGCTGTCATTGATTTATAAAGCCAACAGCAGCTATGAGAAAGTGGGCAAACTGACCGAATTTCTCGACCGCTACCGGATGTTGCAGATGCTCTTCCGCGTATGCGTGGAGCAGAAGGTGATAACGGAGCGGAAATACGCCTCTTTCGGGCTGCTGATGGAGAAGATAGGCAAACAGGCTACAAGCTGGAAGCAGTATAACGAACGCGGAATGAAGAAGAATGAAGAAAAAAGGCAATGATTTATCAGTCGGAATCCGGGCGGTCAAGGCTTCCCGGAGCGAACTGTTTTTAATTGAAAAAGGGCTGCCGGCAGGCTTCTCTCGTGCAGGGAGGCTCGCAAAGATAAACACAGGCAGCATCTGTTGGTCGTCCACTGAGAATTCGAACAACTCGAACAACGCGTGGAACGTGAACTTCAACAATGGCAACACGAACAACAACAATAAGAACAATACGAACGATGTGCGTGCCGTCCTCGCCTTTTCAATAAAAACTTTACGATAAACAAAAAAGAGTATTGAGATATGGTGTTACAACAAAGTCTTTTCACGGAAGAGGAACTCGGCGGCATCCCATTGGAGGATGTCTTCGAGGCATACTTCGAGTGCCGCAAGAAGAAGCGCAATACCTGCAATGCCCTTGCCTTCGAGAGCGAATACGAACGCAAGTGTGTAGAGCTGTGGCGGGAAATCAACTCCGGCACCTACCATCCTTCGCGTTCCATCGCTTTCATCATTACCAAGCCCGTGAAGCGGGAGGTCTTCGCCGCGGATTTCCGCGACCGCGTGGTGCACCACCTGATAGCCCGAAGGCTCGTTCCCTTGCTGGAAGCGCAGTTTATTGACGACAGCTACAGCACCCGCAAGGGCAAAGGCACACTGTACGGCATACTGAAGGTGGAGGAACACATCCGCCAATGCTCGGAAAACTACACCAAAAACTGCCACATCCTGAAGATAGACATCCGCTCGTTCTTCATGAAAATATCGAAGCAACGGCTGTATGACCTGACGGAGCGTCTTCTGCGGGAGCGGTACGAGGGAAACGACTTGCCGGTGCTGCTTTATCTGCTCCGGGAGACGGTGTTCAACCGACCGGAAAAGAACTGCATCCGCCGCACGCCTCCCCAAAGCTGGCGCGGATTACCAAAGGACAAAAGCCTTTTCCATTCCGACGGCACTTGCGGCCTGCCCATCGGCAACCTGACCAGCCAGTTGCTTGCCCTGAACTTTCTCGATGAACTGGACCATCTGATTACCGGAGAGTGGGGCATTGAACATTACGGCAGGTATGTGGACGACATGGTGCTGGTGCATCCGTCCAAAGAGCGTCTGCTGGCGGTCAAGGCGAATATCGCCGCATGGCTCACCGCACACGGACTGTCGCTGCACCCCCGCAAGATGTATCTGCAACATTATACGAAAGGTGTGCTGTTTGTAGGCGGCATGATACTGCCGGGAAGGAAATACCTAAGCAACCGCACGGTGGGGTTCTGCTACGATGCCATAGACCGCCTGAACCGCCTGGCGGAAAGCTCGCCCGACTATGTCCTGACACACGGGGAGGAGTTTGTCAGCACGGTCAATTCCTATCTGGGCATGATGCGGCATTTCGCCTCGTACAACCAGAGACGCAAGGTCATGACGCGCGTGGGTAAGGAATGGTGGAGGGTGGTCTGTTTTGAAGGACACATAGAGAAAGCCGTCCTGAAAAGACGGTACAGACCGGCGGAGCGGAAAAAGAGAGAGATAAGGAATGAGATTACGGAACTAAAAAAAATGACATGACCGAACAGGAACTCATCAACAAGCAAAAAGAGTACGGGGACAGCCGTTTTGCAGTGACACGCTCCGGCAAATTCTTCTGTGCCTACGGTTGCGGAGCATTCGCATTGGCGCGTGCCACCGGCTACCGCGTCATGCGCCGTCCGCGCAAAGGGGGACACTCCGTGCTGACCACCGGATTTCCGGAAAGCCGTCTGGCGAATGTACTGGAGCAGATAGCCGCCTGCGGCGGCGAGATTGTTGTTCAAGAAACAGACTGTTTCGTTTTTGCCGGCATAGACGGCAGTGAGGACGACGGGCTGGTTTCGGAGCAGAAACCGCCGAAAGAACATAAAGATACGGGGATTCGGAAGGATAAGGCAACCTTACGGGAACGGATTATGTCGTTCGACCTTTCCCGATCCACCCCGATGGAAGCAATGCTGTTTCTTGACACACTGCAAAAACAGATTAAAGAAAACACAGTCTAACAGATACCGAATATGGGAAAGAAGATGTCATTGCAACATAAAATCCTTTTCGGATACGTGGTACTGGTGGCGGTCATAGGAAGCATGGCCGCCACTTTGCTGCATGAGCGGAAACGGCTGCGTGAGATAGAAGCGGAAACGGTAAAAATCCGCTCGGTGCGCCTTGACATCAACAAGGCACACAGCCGCATCACGGGGCTTGCCATCCGGGGTGAGAGCGTAGTGGCATGGGAAGAGGCGGACTATCGCGACTACCGTCGCCACCGGCTGCTGACGGACAGCCTGCTGCAAACGCTGAAGCCCCACTGCCGGGAATATGTGCACCCCGGACAGATAGATACCCTGCGGCACCTGCTGGCGGAGAAGGAAACACACCTGCTGCGCATCATGCAGAACCTCGACCACCGGGACGAGCGCGACAGCCTGCTTGCCACCCAGCTGCCCGAAGTGGCAAAACGGGCGACAAGGGTACGCACCATACGACAAAAGAAAAAAGGCATCGCCAGGCTGTTCGGCAAGAAAGAAGAGATACGGGTCATGCCCTCCGCCGGGGAACTGCATGCCCTGAGCGACAGCCTGACCGCCATGCAGCGCAAGCAGGAGAAGGAGATGGATGCCTACGCCGACAGCTTGCGCACCCGCAACCGTACGCTGAACATACAGCTGAACCGATTGATAAACAACCTCGACGGGCAGGCACAGACCGCCTTTGCCTCACGGGAGCGGAAGATGGCAGAAGCACAGGACAACTCCATACGCCTGTTCACCGCCGCCATCTCCCTCTCCATCATCCTGCTTTTTCTGTCCTACCTAACCATACACCGGGAAATCAAGCGAAATGCAGACGAAAAAAGGAAACGGGAAGAACTGATCGGGAAATTGCAGGAAACTATCCGGCATAACGAGGAACTGACGAGGGAAAAACAAAGCATCATGCAGACCATCACCCATGAGCTGCGCTCTCCGCTGTCCGCCATACGGGGCTATGCGGAAATGATAGCGACTGATAAAGAGAGTTCCATTTGCATCCGCCATGCGAAAACCATTGGCGATACTTCCGGACGGATGGCAGGAATGATAGACACGCTGCTGAACTATTTCCGTCTGGACAGCGGAAAGGAAACCGTCTGCTCCCTGCCGTTCCGGGTAAAAAGTATAGCGGAAATACTGGAAACGGAGTTCATGCCACAGATGGAAAAGAAGCGGTTGGCATTTGAAACGGTCAATGAGGCGGACGAGGTTGTCATGGGTGACCGTAACCTGATACTCCGCATCGGCAGCAATTTGCTGTCCAATGCCTTGAAGTTTACACAAAAAGGCTCGGTCAGACTGATTACCGGATATTCGGACGGCAATTTCATGTTGGCTGTGGACGATACAGGCACAGGAATAGACAAGGGAAAGCAGAACCGGATATTCAAGCCATTCGAGCGGCTCGGCAATGCCGCCACGCAGGACGGCTTCGGGCTGGGACTCGCCATTGTAAGAAGCCTTGCTGAACTGATGGACGGCAGCATCACGGTGGAAAGCGTGCCGGGAAAAGGCAGCCGGTTCACCGTCACACTGCCGTTGGAAAAGTCGACCGAAACGGAAAGACAACCCTCTTCCTATACCGTAACGCATCATCTTTCCGGGTGTTCCGTGCTTTCCATGGACAATGACCAGATGGTACTCGGTATGCTGCATGATATGTTCGAGCAAAGCGGGGTACATAATGAAACCTGCATGGACATGGGCGGACTGACTGAAAAACTGCGTGGCAGCCGCTATGACCTGCTGACCACCGACCTGAAAATGCCGGACATCAGCGGCTATGAGGTGCTGGAACTGCTCCGTTCATCCGACATCGGAAACTCGCGTACCATTCCGGTACTGGCGATAACCGGTTCGGGAAGCGTTACGGAAGAAGAACTGAAACAGGCAGGGTTTTCCGCTGTCCTGTTCAAGCCGTTTTCCATTGACGAACTGCTGGCAGTGGCTGAACAGTGTATCGGAGAAAACCGGACACGATACATTGACCTGACCCCGCTGTTTGCCTACGGAAACAAACGGCACAGACTGGAATGCCTGATAAGCGAAACGGAGAAAGAAATGGCAGGCATCAGGAAAGCCATAGACAATGCCGACAAGGATAAAATTGACGGCTGGATACACCATATCCGCAGTTCATGGATGCTGATAAGGGCAGAACAGCCGTTGCAGGAACTGTATGAGGCAATACATGAGAACCGGACAATGGAAGAAATACAGGCAAGAGCCGGGAATGTGCTCTTACAGGGAGAGAAAATCATCCGGCTTGCCAAAAAGGAGATAGAGAAAACGAAATGGGAAAAATAATAGTGATAGAAGATAATCCGGTATTCCGCGACCATGTATGCGGAATGCTGGAAAGTGAAGGCTACACGACCCGGACTGCATGCGATTGCGCCACAGCCCGCAAGTTGCTGGCGGCACTGGAAACGGACGATATAGTGCTCTCCGACCTGCGTCTGCCCGACGGGGAATGCACGTCATTGCTGGAATATATGCGTGCTTCCGGCATGAGAAACCCCTTTGTCATCATGACCGACTACGCACAGGTAGTTTCGGCTGTCAGTTCCATGAGGCTCGGAGCGGAAGATTACATTCCCAAAACACTGTTGCAGGAAAAACTGCTGCCCCGGATAAAGGAGCTGGCGCACAAAGCGGAGGCAAGGCGCAAAATTTCCATATTCGAGCGCAGGAGTACCGCATTCAGGGAGATAAACCGGCGTATCTCGCTGGTAGCCCCGACAGACATGGGCGTGCTGATACTGGGCGAGAACGGTACGGGCAAGGAACACATAGCGGAGAAGGTACACGAGCGAAGCCGGCGTGCGGGCGGACCGTTCGTAGCCGTGGACTGCGGCATGCTGACTGGAGAACTTGCCGCCTCGGAACTGTTCGGACACCGGAAAGGCTCGTTTACGGGAGCCGTGGCAGATAAGAAAGGGTGCATGGAAGAAGCGGATGGCGGTACACTGTTTTTGGACGAAGTGGGCAATCTGCCACCGGAAGTTCAGCAAAAGCTATTGCGTGCACTTCAAACAAAAAGTTACCGTCCGGTAGGAAGCAACCGGGAACGGAAAGCGGATGTCCGAATCATAGCAGCCACCAACGAGCATTTGGATAAGGCGGTGGAAGAAGGACGCTTCCGCAGAGACCTGTATCACCGGTTGAAAGAGTTTGTCATACAGGTCCCTCCGCTGCGTGAATGCCGGGAGGACATCCTGCCGCTGGCGGAGTTTTTCCGGGAGCTTGCGAACAGGGAACTGGGACGGCATACCGAAGGATTCGACAAGGAAGCGGAAAAGATACTCATGGCGCGTACATGGGCGGGAAACGTGAGGGAACTGAAACAGACCATCAGTTCTGCCGTATTGCTTACGGAAGGGAAACTGGTCACTGCCGACAAACTGGAAGCGGAAGGTAGCGCACAGGCTGGCTGCATACTGCTGCTGAAAGACGAGAATGAAGAAAAGGAACGTATCGTGCAGGCACTGGTGCAGGCAGATGGAAATAGGGAAACGACAGCCAAACTGTTAGGAATCAGTCGTACGACCTTGTATAACAAGATGAAAGAATATGGTATGATGCAGAAAAATAAGGAAAAATGAGCAAATATGAACTGAAATTGCTATATTTGCATGAACATAGGACAGAACGGCACAGACAAACATGTGTTTTGATGTGCTGATGAAAATATAGTATAGAATAAGACCGCAAGGCGTTTCAAGTGTAAATCTGGTAAATTGAAACTGAAAGAGACTAATTGCGTGATGCTTATGCTATGCCTTGGCATAGCGTGCATTCGCGTACATCTTTCAGGGGTTTTACCAGAACCCACACTTGAGGTAGCGTGAATTGCGCGCTATTTTTATTTTACGGCTTACGGTCACAACAGAATGACCGCTATGGCAAAAGTCCGATTACTCGCCGTCCTGACAATGGACGGATGTCCGGCAGAAACAACCGCTCTGTGCGGACAATGGCTCGGTTCCGACAAGTACGGGATAGGTGCGCTGAAAGAAGACGCCATCTGTATCCTGAATGAGAACACGTCACTTACCCACCTCTCCAGTTGGACAGAAAACTCCGATGATTCATTGACCTATCTGATAGAAGCCAGCGAAAAGACGGCAGGTATCATCAACGGCATGATGCGTATGCGCCTTGTGGATGAAATCATCCTCTACCTGCTTCCCGTCATAGCGGGAAACGGCAGCAGGCTGTTTCAGGGCTCACTGCCCGAAAGCGAATGGACATGCACGGAGAGCAAACGGTGGAAAGACGGCATAATACGGATAACCTATGGTCGGAAAACACCCCGCCAGCCGGTGGTTGTGTTCAAAACATGAACATTTTCAAGAGCTTCCGACGTTCAGAATGTGAACATACGTTCAGATTTTGAACAAAAAACGAGGCATGAAAGTTTGTGCCGAAAAATATTTTCTCACTCTATTTTACTGAATATCAGATGGATATTATTATTTAGCAGAAAGGCTGTTTCGACAGGAGCGGTATTTGTCCAATCATTTTATGTGCGCACACTTTTAATCCAAGTGTAATAACATAAAAATGAAAGAGATATGGAATACCTCATATTGACAGAAACCGAATTTTTCGGTCTTATAAACGGGAGCGATGAAACAGCCGGTCTGAATACCGCATACAATTGTTTTGTGAAGGCGGTTGTAGAACTGATGCATGACGGCGATACGGACGGGGCGAAGATTGCGCTGGCGTATGCCGAAAACGAACTGCAATACCACCACACGCAGTATATTGCGGGTATGAGAAGCCATACCGCCCTGTTTGTCCGTAAAGCCTTGTCTTTCATACGCAAGATGCAGAAACATATCCCCTCCAACCGCCTGCAGGTGCCGCCACTATCCATAACCATCCACTCTGAATGTGAAAAGAAAAATGATATTCCTGTCAATGCCCCTTCCATGCGCTGGACGGGCAGTATGGCTGAACTGGTGGAGCTGATTTACGGGCTGGATGCCATGAAGCTGGTAAACGAGGGTGAAACGGGTATCAAGGAACTGCTGGAAGGTTTCTGCAAGGTGTTCGGCATGGAAATAAAAGAGAGCCAGTGTTACAATACCTATGCGGACATCAAGCGGCGGAAGAACGAGAGCCGCACCTATTTCTTCGACAAGGCTGCGGAGAAATTGAACCGGCGGATGCAGGAGGACGAGGAACGGGAGCGGATGCGGAAAAGATAAGCAGAAAATGAGGCATGGGCGTCATAGTCTGCAAAAAATTGCTTACCTTTGCAGAAACAATTATAATACAATAGATTATGGCATTAGAAATTAAAGCAATCCCCACGCTAAAAGGCAAAGAGGCAGAGCGTTTCGTGAAGGAAGCGGACAAAGCCTACAAAAGCAAGGAGAAGACCGACTTCAGCAAGCAGGTAAAGATAGCCCGTGCCATACTGAAAAAAGCCAATATGTTGTAGGCATGGGATTCCTGTTAGACAAATGCAGTTTTTCTCCGCTTGACGAGGAAGTCATAGGCAAATGCCGTCCTTTCTCATGCGGCAATGCCGACTTGGACGACTTTTTCCGGCAGGACGCACCGCTTTACAGCCGTCAGATGCTCGGAAAGAGCTATTGTTTCCGGCTGGACGAAGACCCTTCCGTCATTGTCTGTGCATTCACGCTCTCCAATGACAGCATCCGTGTGGACATATTGCCGAACAGCAGGGAAAAGAAAGTGCAGAAAGACATCCCCCGTTCCAAGCAGATGCGGCGTTATCCGGGCGTACTGATTGGACGCTTGGGTATCAATACAGAATTTGCCCACCGTGGTATAGGCAGCGAACTGATGGAGTTCATCAAGTCATGGTTCATAGACGCAGGCAACAAGACCGGCTGCCGTTTTTTGATAGTAGATGCCTATAACGAGGAAATTCCGTTGGGATATTATCAGAAGAACGGTTTTACTTTCCTGTTCTCCACCGAAAGCCAAGAGGCGGAGAATACAGGATTTGACAAGGATACGAAACTGCGTACACGGCTGATGTACTTTGACCTGATTTCATTGGTCAATGAGCAGGAAGAATGACAAGGGGACAATTCAAATGAAAAGAAAACAAGCCTTCCATGCGAGTACGTAAGGCTATTATATACTTTTGGAAGGCATTCTATTTATAACGGGAATGGCAAAAAAGAAAAAGCGGAAACAGCACACAGCTACCGACTTACCGATAATCCTTGATTACGAAGGTGAGCCGATGTCCGTCTATGACCCGATAACCATGATGCCGTACAGTGAACCTCCCCTAACAGAAAGGACACGTTTCAAGAAACTGAACAGGGAACAGAAGGCGGCTTTCAAATCACTGGTGGTGTCAGCCATCACCTATTATTGGGAAACGGAGAAGCAGATACCTTTCGGAGAAAGTATGGCAGACATCCGACACTGGCTGACAGAAGCGTTTGCCGAAGACTATGGAATACTGCTGAAAGAAGACACCGAGTTGAAAAACTACCTGATGACCCTTGTCATTTCATCCGTCAACAAATTACTCAAGGCAGAAAGACAGATACAAGAAAAGAAAAATCCGTAACATTTCACATTGGAGTGCTACGGATTTTCCTTTTTTCGCTTGCGGCGTGTTACTTGTTCTGCAAGAGGTATTGCAGTTCCGGGTCGGACTGGATGCGCTGCAACTCGTCGGCGACAATCTGCCGCACTTCGGCACGGATGCGGTTGTAGTTCTCTTGAATCATCTCCTTCATGCGGTCGTTGCCGTCGGTATCGGTAAAGTCCGTGATGACGGGAATAGGCTTGTAAGCCTGTTCCTCACGCTTGACCTTCTCGGCATCCACCACAATCTCGCAATGGAAAATCTTCTGCTCGATACGCTCGTTGAAGTTGTCGGCGACCGCCCCGACGAACATGCCCTGCGTGAGCGTGGAAATCTTGCTCGCCGGGATAAGGCTCTCCATCTGCGTGTTGATGGAGGTGGACTTGTCCTCGCGGTTGATGGTGATGCTCTGCCGCTTTTGGAGAATCTTGCCGAAACGCTCGGAAAGGGTCTTGGCGGTCTCACCTACCACCTGCCCGGAGAAAATGTTGCCGACGGTGTTCATCACTACGGCGGCCTCCTTGTCGCCGTAGTCGCGCTTGAGCTGGGAGAAGTCCTGAAAACCCAGCAGAGTGGAAACCTTGTTGCTCCGGGCGGTGGCAATCAGGTTGTCCAGCCCCTTGAAGTAAATCGTGGGCAGCTCGTCGATGATTATCGAGGATTTGAGCCTTCCTTTCTTGTTCACGAGCTTTACGATGCGCGAGTTATACAGCCCCAATGCCGCCCCGTAGATGTTCTGGCGGTCGGGATTGTTGCCCACGCAAAGGATTTTCGGCTCGTCGGGGTTGTTGATATCGAGCGTGAACTCGCTGTCGGACATGACCCAGTAAAGCTGCGGGGAAATCATGCGCGAGAGCGGAATCTTCGCCGAGGCTATCTGTCCGGCGAGCTGTTCCATCGCTCCGCCCTGCCATGCGTCCATGAACGGGGAAAGGTAGTTCTCCAGTTCGGGGTAGCTGGTCAGAATGGGAAACACGTCCTCGTAACGGCGGTTGAGCAGTTCGATGGCATGGGGAAAGGTACAATACTTTCCGTCCTGATAGATGCGCAAAAACCATATCACTGCGGCGAACAGGATAATCGGCGACTCCACGAAGAAATCCCCTTGTTTCTGCACCCAAGTCTTGTTCAAATTGAGCATAATGGTATAGGCACTCTCGTAGGCATCGGTGATGTCCTCCATGAAATCCGGGCGTATGGGATTACAGCGGTGCGAGCGGCGCGGGTCGTCGAAATTGATTACATAGAACTTCGGCTTGACCCTGTACCCGTCCGGGTGGTTCAACAGATGGTTGTAGGCGATGGTGGAAAGGTCGGGATATTTAAAGTCATAGATATATTGACTAAAACCTTTCTCAATCTGCTGCTTTATGAAGGAATTTACCACGGCATACGACTTGCCGCTGCCCGGCGTACCCAGCACGATGGAAGCACGGAACGGGTTTACCACGTTGATAAATCCGTCGTTCCACTTCTTCTTATAGTAAAAGCGGGTGGGCAGATTGACGGAATACTCGTTCTCCATGAGGCGGGTTTCCTGCATGAAACTCTCGTTCTCGACATTGAACACGTCTTCCATGAGGTTGGTGCGCAAGAGGCGGCTCATCCATGTGCCCGCCATGAGCAGGCAGACATAGCCCGCCGCCATCGAAGCGGTGTAGAAACCGGTGACCGCCTCCACCGGGAGCGGCAGGGACAATATCCACCAGTTAAGAAAGAACAGCACAAGCCCGGCGGCAAGCACCGTCCAAATCCTGCGCCAAGTGATTTTCTCCTCCTTGACGCCCTTCGTGCCGAGGCACGAGAGCGCGAGCAGCAGAAGAGCAAAGAACTTTGTGTAGAGGATATGATGGAACAGCCCTGCGGTGCGGTCGAAGTTCATCAGCACCCTGTCCACGACACCTATGCCGATGCCCCACAGCCTTATGGCTTCATAACAATACCAGTAGAGGTGGATGACCACCAGAATAATGCTCACGGCACGGAGAAAGTCCATGATTTTCGCCAGTGCCCTCAAATCGTCTTCCTGTTGTGACATAATCTGTTTCTGTTTTTAAGTTGTCGGTAAAATAAATCATAACCCCAGCCCTTTGCGGCGTTTCTTCCGTCTGCGTTTGAGGTCACGCTCGAAAGCGGCTTCCTCCGCCTGTGCGCCCGAAGTGTCACCGCCGAGCAAGCCCAAACCGGAGGAATATCCTCCGTCGTGCTCCACGACGGGACGGTCTTCGGGTTGCTGCCCGTCCACCGTAACAGTGAAAGGCATGGGCGGAGTACCGGCATAAGGCAGGGTGAAATGTTCCTGCAAGGCATTGGCAGAAAACTCCTTGTCCAAGCGCGAGCCGTTGAGAACGCAGCCCGTGCGGTGGTCAATGAAGGTTGCCCCGTAGATGCGTCCTTCGTCGGTGTGGCGGAACACCACATCCACGCCTTTCGCTTTGAGCAGGGCGACAAACTCCTCCCGGCAGTACGTCCGGGCAAGCGCGGCGGCGACGGTCTTGCGGGTTATCTCCGCCAGATGCCTGTCGCGGATTTGCCCTTTGGAGTATTCAAACCTGCGCTGTACGGCTTCATAGCCGACGGACTTGCCGATGCGGGAAGCCTTGAAAGGGTTGCCGGTTCTGTTACCGGCATCATCAGTGGCAGAATAGACCAGCCCGTGATACTCGCGTCCGTCCACCATGCCGTGCGCTTCCTCCACCGTGACATTGTAGAGCGAGAGCAGGGCGCGGTATTCACCCATCGTCTGGAACTTGTAACCTGCCATGACCGCCTTGGCTACATTCGATACCTGCC
>ERZ809201.150-NODE-150-length-44152-cov-5.195660_pt1 | contig 44152 bp, 38 predicted proteins | sample MGYA00520516_ERZ809201 | MGnify/ENA primary metagenome ERZ809201 (study PRJEB31570, sample SAMEA3213006) | Homo sapiens | biome: human-gut; feature: human gut; material: fecal | place: Sweden | collected 2011 ... | reverse complement strand
ACCCTTGTTTGCCTTGTCTTTCATATCAAAATCTCCATTTTATTCAATAATACAAATTCCGATTTGTTTATTGCCCTTTTATAACGGTTGCATCATTTCAAGGATGATGCCATCATAGACACGTCCTTTAAAAGGTTTCAGTACCTCAACCAGCGTCCTTACAACACAGGATGGAGTGAAGAATTCTCCACCACGTTTACCTTCCTGCTCCGCAAACATAGAAAGACAATATTCATATGTACGTCCAAGTATATCCTTTTCATCTCCATGCTCAATCATCTGGATATTTGTGAAGAGGTCAACAACATCCCCCAATCTACGTTTATCCAACTTGGGGCGTGCAAAATTCTTAGGTAATATATCTTTCAGACGTTTATTTTCCTTTTCTATCGCACGCATAGCATTATCAATCACTGTTCCAATTTCTGGTGTATGTGCCTGTCGCGCAATTTCACTCCATCTTGCATCAGCAGGAACGAAGAAGATACCTTCAGATGTATACTCATCAATATCCTCTTCAAATCCATCCCCTTCTGCAAGCAATGCTTTATATTTTTCATCAAATCGATTGGAAATATATTTTAAGAAAATAAGACCTAATACTACACTTTTATATTCAGATGCGTCCAGATTTCCCATTAATACACATGCCGCATTCCAAATCTGCTTTTCAAATCCAATATCCGCAGTGTTTTTATCTGCCATTTTATCTGCCTCCCCATCCTTTTATTCACTCAAGAAATTATGTTAATTATACCCAATGAATTGTCGAAATACAATATTTTTGTATTATTACAGATTTTTACGGGGAATTATTTGTATTTACTCATTTCCAATTAGAAAACGCACTCTCATAATTGCTCAGATATGTATACGGAATCTGGATTTCATCATCCGTCTGTGTATAATCAGAGGAAGAAATCGGAATCGGATTGCAACCACCACCGCTTTCGCCGATCTGGTCAATCGCAAACTGGCTTCCCTCCGGTGCATCAATCACCCACTCTACCGGCATACCTGCCTGCACCGTAGAAAGTGTGTAGCTTTTGTTAATTATTTTCTGTGCAAAAATGCGCCTTTACACAGGCTTTTAAGTTCATATACGCCTGCTTTTTCTCCATAGCAAGCCGCTTTTCTTCCTCTGTGCTGGTTACGCTTGCCGCATAGCACCCGGCAAATACACCACTGTCGATACACGCTTGTACATCTGCACCGAAACACCCGGCAAATGCATATACAGGAACGGAATATAACTTTGCGATCCGCGCTACACCGATCGGTGTCTTCCCCATCAGCGTCTGCGCATCGAATCTGCCCTCTCCGGTGATAACTGCGTCTGCTGTTTTGATTGCCTGCGCGATCTGTATCTCATCTAATACGATGTCAATGCCCGGCTTTAAGGCTGCATGTAAGAACATCAGACACGCATACCCTAATCCACCAGCCGCACCTGCACCGGGTGTCATGCGGTTTTTGACTTGACTCTGCCTGTCGTTTTTTTCAACGTTCTTGTCTGCTTCATCATAACCGGTCAGCTGATTTTCCATCAGAGTAGGATTTTTCCGGTACATATCTTCCACAATATCTGCATACCGGTTCATCGCCGCATCCATTGCCTGTACCATCTTCGCGTCCGCGCCCTTTTGTGGCGCAAAGACGGCACTGCATCCCTGTGCACCGACCAGTGGATTCGTCACATCGCACGCAATCTGAAATGTACACGAAGCAAGCTCCGGCATTACATCCTCTGTTGTAATCGACCGCACCTGCGCCAGTCCCTCCGCGCCATAGTCAACTTCTCTTCCTATCGCATCCAAGAAATGATATCCAAGCGCCTGCAGCATTCCGATCCCTGCATCATTTGTTGCACTTCCACCGATTCCAAGGATAAATTTCCGACAGCCACATGTAATGGCATCGCGAATCATCTCGCCAACCCCATAGGTCGTCGTATGCATCGGATTTCTTCTTTCTTCCGGGACAAACGGTAATCCGGCTGCCTGCGCCATCTCCAAAACTGCCGTCTTTTCTCCTGCCTGCTCGTAGATTGTGTACCCCGCCAAAACTTCCGTTCCGACCGGTCCGGTCACAGAGATTGTCCGCGTCTGCACATGCTCCTTTCCGAAGGTAAGTGCTTCCACCGTGCCTTCCCCACCGTCAGCAACCGGAAAGATCTGCACATCAACGTCCGGGTACTGCTCTAAGATTCCGTCTCTGACTGCATTCCCTGCTTCCATTGAAGTAAGACTTCCCTTGAACGAATCCATCGCAACGACGATTTTTTTCTGACTATTATTTTTGTTAAAATGATTTACCATATTTATTTTCCTCTCTGTCAACTGCAATTACCTACTTCACATTTTATCACATATCTGCTATGATGAACTACAGATTTATTGGATGTATTTGTGAGATTGAATGGGGCGTAAATGAACTGCAAAAAATCATATCGAGGATTGCTTAATTTCATCATTTCCATCGTAATTCTGTTCTCTGGTCTGTACTTTAACCAGACGGAAGCGGATGCTTTTTTTGATGCGGCAAAACCTACCGCCCAGTCGACGGTCAGCGGTGTTGAGCTTCCAATCTCAGCAAATACACAGATCAATACAAGCGAGCTTCTCCTTGCTTCGAGAACCTCTTATATAAAAGAAGTAAAACAGGGACCTGCACAGGCAGAAACATCTGTCCGGTTTATCGCAGCACTGCCAGATACACGGGAGCTTTCTTCCTCCCGCTATGCTATTTTTTCAGAGCCAATTCTGTCGAAAACAATTATCAGTCAACAGAAGATCCTATGCTATATCCATGCACAGGATGGGAAAAAATCCAACTATTTTTCAGTTTAATCAGGACTAAACGTGGGACTATGAATGCACATAGTTTTCTTTGCGTACTTAAAAATTGAAAAATGGAGGACAAAATCTATGTTTATGAATATTCTTGTTGGTATTATGGCTGCAATTGCAATTCTTGCCGGAGTCTGGGGCTTCTGGGTGGATCACAGAAAGGATAAGGATCTAACAGATGAAACATCTGCTGCAGGCAACGCAGATACGAGCAGTAAAAACTAAACAAAGTAACACGAAATGCCGGGACAGACATCCCGGCATTTTCTTAACTGTTGTAGTGTCATCGTTTACTCCCCTTTCTCTTCCTCCACTGCCTGCAATATCATGTTCTTAAGCTGTCTTGCGGCAGCGCTGAGTGGATGTTGGTTATCCAATACCATACAGATCTCACGTTTCGGAATTTCTTCTTTTAACGGAATCTGCACGATTTCTCTTTCCATTATAGATTCTCTTGCCATCGCTTTTGGAACAAATGCAAGTCCAAGTTCATGCCGTACCAGCGGCAGGATCTGATCGGTCGTTGCAACCTCCGTATCCGGGGACAGTTCCAGTCCATATGATAAAAACAACTGATTATAAAATTGAAATGTCATCGTCTCACGCCCAAGACATATCAGCGGATAATTTTTTAATTCCCACAGCGATATCTCCTGACTTCCAAGCGCCATGAACGTTCTTCCTCCGACTAATACCTCCTGAAAAGACTCCAATACAATTTCCTTGAGCGGGGCTTCCACCGCCGCCGGGGTTGACACGACCGCAAAATCAATCATTCCACTTTTCACTGCCTCGATTGCCTGTGGAGTTGAGTGATTATAGATTTTCAGACGTATACCCGGATATTTCATATGAAACTCTTTCAGCTTATCCAGCAGATAGATATTCAAGGCGGTTTCACTCGCGCCGATTGCAATACTTCCATGTGTCAGTCCCGTACTGTCGGTCAGCTCCTCCTCTGCCGCCCATAACTGCAGCATTGCCGCAGATACATGCGTATACAGGCGCTGTCCCTCCGGTGTCAGCTGCACACCTCGGTTCGTTCTAACAAACAACGTACTATGAATCTGCTGTTCTAAGCTATTCATCGCACGTGTGATATTCGGCTGGCTGTTTCCTAATACACGGGCCGCCTTTGTAAAATTCTCATATTTTGCCACATAATAAAAGATTTTGTAATATTCAAAATTTACGTTCATGCCTCTCCTCATCCTGATATATCAAAGCAGTATCTTCAATATATCAATTATAGTTTTTACTTATTTCTGCATGCATAGTATAATCTGTCCGAAAAGAAAAAGCAAGAAGGGATGTGCATATTATGAAAAATACAACGATGTTTCCAAGAGAAGAACATGCAGATGTTTTGTTCCAGAAAATATTAAATGATCCATGGGCATGTGAAAAACTGCAGGAGACCTTTTGTAATTCTCTCGCGCTGAATGACGATACAGCTAATTCCCCTTCTGCATCCACATTTGCCAATGTCCTGTTTGATGCATACCACAACCGGGATTTGTCTGCATTTCTGATGGTAATCTGTCAGAATACACTGTTTGATCTGCTGCGGAATTCTTATCTGATTCCATACCGGTTCAATGCAGATGGGAAGCAAAACCCGATTATCATGACAGATACAGAAGGAAATCTGTTATCCGAATATAAAAAAACAGTTCATGAGAAAGAATATCATCATTTTCAGAACGTATGCAAAGAAATCGGTTCAACACAAAATATGTTCTTAGCACAGGCTTATCGGTACAGCCACGCATATACATCTGATTCTATGGACATCAAGCAGAAAAATCTGGAATCCTGCACCGGCGTTCTCCTGATTCGCGAGCTTCCAGACACGATCAAGCAAAAAGAAACCGAAGCAGAAGCCTATTCCGCAGTCTGGGATCTGATGGTAAAGCTGGAGAAGGAACTCCCGATGGCATTTGTATTTTACGGACAGGATACTCTGCTCGAACACAATGAGCATTTTGACGAGCTTGGAATCTTCCTGCCAAATTCCGTTTTTTTGAATAATCTAAAACGGCATATTACAAAAGCAGAGGCGATATTATATGAAGAAGAACACTGATCCGATCTCAACTTCCTATGTTGATATTATGGAAAAAAATCATATGGAAATCCCCTGGCATGATTATACCGGTGATGACAGCAACGTGCTTATCTCCGATGCGGGATTGATTGAAAAAGCTTCCGTTATCGGTCGTGTCGGTCTGATCCTGCTTTCCTGTGGAACCGGAGCATGGCGTGTCCGTACATCCATGAATAAGCTTTCCAAAGAACTCGGTGTAACATGCACGGTCGATGTCGGTCTGATGTCCATTGAGTTTAACTGTTTTGATGGAAATGATTGTGTGTCCCAATCCTTAAGTATTGCAAATACAGGCGTAAACACATCCAAGCTTTACCGAATGGAGCGTTTCGTCGACAGCTTTCCGAATATCGAAGCCCATCTGACTGGTGAAGAAATCCATAAAAGGCTTGATGAAATCGAGAGAATCCATGCGCTTTACTCTCCTGTCAAATTAGGACTGGCGGCAGCACTCGCCTGCTGTGCATTTACATTTCTGCTCGGCGGCGGTCCCGTGGAAATGATTCTTGCATTTATTGCTGCAGGTGTTGGCAATATCATACGAACAAAACTGATCAAGCATCATTTTACCTTATTTCTAAACATTGCTGCTTCTATCTCGGCTGCCTGTCTGATCTACACGATCTGTCTAAAGCTTGCCGAAATGCTGTTCCATGTAGCCGCGGTGAACGAAGCGGGTTATATATGCTCTATCCTGTTTATCATCCCAGGATTTCCATTTATTACAAGCGGCATTGACCTTGCAAAGCTGGATCTCCGTTCCGGACTGGAACGACTGACTTATTCCATTATTATCGTTTTGGTTGCAACCATGTCTGCATGGATCATGGCTTTGCTGTTACATTTGCAGCCACTGTCTTTCGCAGACATGCATATCAATGTATGGGTACATTTTATACTCCGGATAATTACAAGCTTCTGTGGTGTATTCGGATTTTCCCTGATGTTCAACAGTTCTGTTTCAATGGCATGTACGGCTGCAATGATTGGTGCTGTCGCAAATACACTCCGTCTGGAGCTCGTAGACCATTGTGGAATTCCTGCCGCTGTGGCTGCATTTCTTGGGGCACTGACAGCAGGACTTCTTGCATCCTTTATAAAACAGAATCATGGATATCCAAGAATTTCACTTACAGTTCCTTCCATCGTTATTATGGTTCCGGGACTTTACTTATATCGTGCAATTTATAACTTTGGCATTATGTCTCTTACCGAAGCGGTCTCGTGGTTTACATCTGCAATCATGATTATCATTGCACTTCCACTCGGTCTGATCTTTGCAAGAATTCTGACTGACCGTACATTCCGGTACTGCACATAACACAAATTACCTTACCAAACAAAGGAGGACAAACAAATGCTTACAGCCGTAACAGGTATCAACTGGGGTGACGAAGGAAAAGGTCGTGTCATCGATCTATTAGCAGAGCAGGCGGATATCGTCGTCCGCTATCAAGGCGGAAATAACGCCGGTCACACCGTCGTTGTTGGTCGTGATAAATATGTATTAAATCTGCTTCCATCCGGGATTCTGCATCCGGATGTCACATGTGTTTTAGGGGATGGAATGGTCATTGACTTAGAGCATCTCACGAAGGAAATCGAGGCTCTGCGAGGAAAAGGTATTCCTATCACACCAGAAAATCTAAAGCTTTCCAAGCGTGCCACGATCTCTATGCCTTGGCACCGGGTGCAGGATGAACTAGAGGAAGCCCGGCTGGAAAAGGATGGTTCCGCCTTCGGTTCCACACGTCGCGGTATCGCCTATGCTTACAGCGACAAATATAGAAAGAAAACGCTCCGGCTTGGTGATCTGCTTCATCTGAACGAGGGCTATATACACAACCGGCTGCACATGATGCTGGATGCCAAAAACATGGAGCTTTCCGGCTGTTATCATCAGGAGCCAATGTCCTATCCGGCACTGCTCTCCTGGTGTGAGAAACAGGCGGCAGCATTCTCCGCATATATCTGCGATACCGGCGCATTCTTAAGAAATGCCCTTGCAGACCATAAAAAAGTGCTTTTGGAGGCACAGCTTGGTGCCATGCGTGATATTGACTATGGCATATTCCCATATACATCCAGCTCATCCACGATATCAGCCTATGGTCCGATCGGTGCCGGAATCCCCGGTGCTCCGCTCTCCCATGTCGTCGGTGTTCTGAAAGCATACTCGACCTGTGTCGGTGCTGGTCCATTTACCGCAGAGAAAGCAATGTCCGAATCATGGAAAGATGATCTTCGCCGTGCCGGCAATGAATACGGTGCTGCAACCGGACGTCCAAGACGTGTTGGTCCTTTCGATGCCGTTGCCAGCCGTTACGGACTCCAATGTCAGAACGCAGACCGGATTGCCCTGACAAAACTGGATGTATTAAGCTCCATGAAGGAAATTCCGATTATCACAGAATACCTGCAGCACACGAAACATATTATGGATTTTGACCCAACAGATAATATGGATAATCTCCTGCCTGTCATCGATATCGTTCCTGGCTGGCAACAGGATATCTCGCATTGCCGTTCTTATGATGAACTGCCGGACAATGCAAAACGATATATAGAAACGATTGAAAAACTGCTTGATCACGAGATACAATTTATCTCAGTCGGTGCGGAACGAAATCAATACCTGACAAAAGGGGAATGGCTGTAAAGTCACTCCCCTTTGTTATGTGTACATCTTCACTCTTCTCTGATACTCTGCATACGTGAGCGGTGCTTTCTCACTCAGTATCTTTGATTTAATCACAGTTCCGATAAATAACGTATGGGAACCACAAGATATCTTCTCTGTCACCGTCGCTCCAAGCATCGCCACGCTCTGCCATCCGAGATACGGGATTCCCTGTTCATTGACCGGAAGCTCCAGTGTTTTCATTTTGTCAACATCTCTTCCAGACTGATATCCAAAATGCTTGATTGTCTCGAAGGTGCATGTCTCATCTAAGATACTGACTGCAAATATCCCACTCTTTTTGAGTAACTCACATGTATAACTCTGATTGGAAACCGCAATTGCAATCTGTACCGGCTCGTGGCTGATCTGCATACATGTATCAATGATACAGCCATTTGCTTTTTTCTCCCACACCGTCGATAACATGTATAATCCATAGGTAATACACTGTGTTGCTATCCGTTCCATCTTCCACATCTCCTATCTGATTTTGTTTCCGATAGTATGTGCAAAATGAGATTTTCTATAGATAAAATATTATCAATTTAAGCAAAAATGGTACAAAACAGATCATATATTGTCTATTTTGTACCATCATCAAAGGACAGGAAATAAGATTTAAAATCTGTATTTGGATTGTTCTAGCTCCACATTGCCTCGATCTCAGTCTTGGATACCACACCGACACTTTTCTTCACGATCTCGCCATCTTTGAACAAAATCAATGTCGGGATGCTTGCCACGCCATAAGACATCGCAATATCCATCGCCTGATCGACATCGAGCTTGCAGACCTTGACCTTTCCTTCATACTCGTCCGCAATCTCAGAAACCGTTGGTGCCAGCATCTTACACGGGCCACACCATGTTGCCCAGAAATCTACGAGCACGAGTCCCTTTGCATCGAGTACTTCTGCCTTAAAATTATCGTTATTTAAAATTACTTCTGCCATTTTCATTCACTCCTTATCTTTTGATTTATGTTACCCTTTGCTGCTTCCTTTTAATCACGCTACCACGCTTCACCCGGATATTTCATGCCCCAGTCTTTCCGAAGCTTCGTCATGATTTCCATTACATCCCTGGAATACGCAAGCTGCATCGCGGATGCATCCCCGCTTTTTACCGCCTGCTCCATATCCTGCATCTCATAGTAAAGCGCATCCGCAGTATCTCCGGCTGTAATCTCTGTCTGGACACCACTTTCCGCATCGACAATGACTGCCTTATTCGCACGCGGATACTCCATAATCTCGATATAGCCTTTTTCCAGACTGATCATCGCACGCTTTGGCTGTTTTGAATGCATCGAGAGTGCAACCGTTGCCATCTGCCCCTGGGCATTCTTGAGCAGAATTGTTGCCTGCTCATCCGAACCGGTCGGAGAAGGCTTCCACTGGCTCACGATCTCATCCGGCTGTTCGTCCAGAAAACTCCGGACGATTGACAATGCATATACGCCGATATCAAGCATCGCGCCACCGGCAAGATTCATATTGAAGAACCGGTTAGACATATCATATTCCTTGAAGCTTCCGAAATTCATCGTGATGATCTGCACCTTTCCAAGCTCACCACTTTGCACGATATCCCACAGCTTCTTGTAGATTGGCATATGCCAGATCGTCATTGCTTCTGCAAGCACAAGCTTTTTTTCTTTCGCAAGCGCGATCATATCATCCAATTCTCTGCTGTTAAGCGTAATTGATTTTTCAACAAGCAGATGCTTTCCATACATCAGCGCCTGCTTCATAAATGCATAATGTGTATTATGCGGACTCGTAATATAGATGATATCTACATCCGCATCCAAAAACATATCATCGATCGTATCATATACTTTGGAAACACCATATTTTTCAGCAAATGCAACCGCCTTCTCATGCGTCCGGTTTCCAACTGCATATAACGATTTTCCCATCTTCTGCAATGCCTGTGCCATCTCATTTGCGATCACGCCGGTACCAAGCACTGCCCAATTCAACGTATCCTGCATCCACTTTACTCCTCATCTTTCACTAATATGTTTCAATACCATTAAAATAATCTTTTACCATCTTCACCACGACACCCGACAACAGGAATACCGCAATCAGGTTCGGGATTACCATCAAACCATTAAATGTCTCCGCGATGCTCCAGAGGAGCCCGAGATTCATCGTTGCACCAACGATTGCAACCAGGGAATACACAAGCATGAACGGTTTATTTACCCGTGTACCAAACAGAAATTCAATACATCGGACACCGTAAAGTCCCCAGCCGATGATTGTTGAAAATGCAAAACAACACATTGCAATCGCTGTGAAGATGGATACCCAGCCACCATAAGTCGCCGTGAATCCACTGATTGTAAGCTCTGCGCCTGCCGCCTCTCCATATCCAATCGGAACTTTGCTGCATAAGATTACAAGCGCGGTCAATGTACAGATCACAATCGTATCAACAAATACTTCGAAGATTCCGAAGAATCCCTGCTTTACCGGTTTTCTTGTATCTGCACATGCATGTGCGATCGAACCCGTACCAAGACCAGCCTCGTTCGAGAAAATACCACGGGAAACACCCTTCTTCATACTCATGAAGAAGCTTCCAACGACGCCACCAGTCACAGAAGCCGGGTTAAATGCGCCTTCAAAGATCGATGCAAATACCGATGGCACGTTCTTGACATTCAGCAGCACAACTCCGATTGCAAGCACGATATACATCACTGCCATAAACGGTACCAGCTTCTCTGTTACCTGTCCGATCCGCTTAATTCCGCCGAGCAGAATGAGCGCGATCAGGATTGCCAGCACAATTCCGATTATAAGATTCAAGGTAGAAACCTGATCCTCGGAAATTACATTATAATTAAACAATGCAGAGTCAATCGCCGTTGTGATCGTGTTGACCTGTGTTGCATTTCCCGTACCAAATACCGTCAATACGCCAAATGCAGAGAACAGATACGCCAGCCATTGCCAATGCTTCTTCAATCCATTCTTAATATAATACATCGGTCCTCCGACATAATCGCCATCTTTATTTTTCTCGCGAAAATGCACCGCAAGTGTAACCTCTGCAAACTTCGTACACATACCAAGCAGCGCAGATATCCACATCCAGAAAATTGCTCCCGGACCACCGATTGCGATTGCTCCCGCTACACCTGCTACATTTCCGGTTCCGACCGTTGCCGCAAGAGCTGTACAGACTGCCTGAAACGGAGTGAGCGCGCCATCGCCCGCTTCCTTCTTCTTGAACATTCGTCCAAATGTCACCTTCATGGCATATGGGAACTTCCTTATCTGTAAAAACCGGGTGCGGAAACTTAAGAATAATCCAACACCGATAATACAGATCATCGCCGGCACGCCCCAGATAAAATTATTGATCACACTATTGACTGCATCTACTTTTTCTAACATTGATAAACTCCTATTCTAAAAGCCTTCCTTCTTTCGTTGTTTCCGAAGCTCGCTGCGTTTCTTTCCGGCCTCCCATTCCGCCTCTTCCACAACTGTCTCTAATTTCAATCTTGGTACCCGCCGCGGCTTATTATCCTCATCCAAGGCTACCAGTGTCAGATATGCACGGTTCACCGGATAACGCATCCCATCTATCTTCTCTAAATAGGAATCCACGCGGATTTCCATCGACGAATTTCCGACATAGGTTACGCGTCCGATCAATACGACAATATCATGCTGACGAAGGCTACGCAGAAAAGTCAGATTATCTACCGATGCTGTGAGCACATGTCCCTCAGAATGCCGCATAGCCGTAAGACCTGCCACCTCGTCAATCCAGCCCATCAGTATTCCACCAAACATCACATCTGCGCCATTTAAATGTTCCGGACGAATCTCGTGAAACTGCTCGGTCAGAGAATCCGCAACCCGTTTTTCTTTCATTTGTCCTTCCATGCTGTCATTCCTTTCCTGTAAATCATAAATTCATTCTAGTATTCATCATCAAACATATTAACTGATTACCAACACATACTTCTATGCACATCATGTTATCCGATCAACTCATACTGCAAAAATTCATACTTTAATTTCGAACCCTCGCTGATATTTTCCGGCAACAATGCTCTTGCAACCAGTTTCAGATCATCCGATTCGATATCCGTCCGCTTGAGATTTGCATAATCTCCATCAATACTTACCACTTCATAATACCATGCTTCCATTTTTCTACTCCTTCTATTCTGTTCTGTCAACTATCTCTGATTATACACGCATTCTCACCTATAAAACAAGGAGAAATACCAGTTCTTTGGTATTTCTCCTATCCTTCATACACGCCCGTTTATGCTGAGATTGTGTAGGCCGTTCTGCCGCAGTCCTCAAACAGCATATCATCGAGTGATTTCTGAATCCTAGACTTCAGATACCGGACACCCATTCCGGTTTCAAAAGCTTCTTTTGCAAGCTTCTTTTTTGCATCTGTCGGCATGTTGATATCCACACGATAATCCTTCGACAGACGCTTAAGTGGGCTGATTCTCTTGTCAGACAGAATTCTAAGATAATCTTCTTCTGTCATTTCGTGGAGCTGCACAATGTTATTGATACGTCCGGCAATCTCGGTTCGGACATTGGCATATTCCACCAGGTCTTCCTGCGTAAAGACACTGTTGTACCCATCGAACGTTTCCCCGGATATGGCAGCTCCAAACCCAAATGCATGTGGTTTCTGCCTTTTCGCATTCACCATCATTTCAAAGGAACCGAGGAATACAAAGCTGATATTTGATGTGTCCAGATCGAGTGACTGTTCCCCCTGAAGCATGTTATCACCTTCAAAATGAACCATATCTCCTTCGAGCACCTTGAGCAGTTCATTCTGTACGACCTGTCCGCATCCCCTTTCGCTTCCTCCTTCAAACAGTTTATCTGCCTCATCAAGAACGATGATCAGATGCTTCTGTTCCCTTGCGGATACTCCATCAAACAGATTCCGAACCTTCATATTTCCTTTCCAGCTCGTACCTGTGATCGATGGTGCATTATGGATTTTAATATTGGGATAGATCTGCGCAAGCTGGCGGAAGATCTCCGTCTTTCCACAGCCAGTCGGACCTGCAAACACAACGTTCTGTCTTCTGCCATTTACATGGTTCCACAGAAGCATCGCAGCGGCACGCTTCGCGTCCTTCTGTCCGTAGACACGCTCGTCGAGATACTGGTAAATAGACGCCGGTGTCCGAAGGATATCCGACGTATCTGCCTCATCCTCTGCCTCATAATCATCCTCATAATCATAAGGCATGTCATCCCATGGTTCTTTCTGTGATGCCACTGCGGCAGAATGACCGGTAATCATCCGCAAATGCTCCATATCGACAGTCTTATCGCTGCGATCGGATGCTGCCTGCGGAATCCGGTCATGGTCAGTTTTGATGTAAGCACTCATCAAGGCAGCCGAGATGTCCTCTACATCCTCATCAGAGAGATCCACATCCTCGAGTGCATTGATTAGAAGATCCTTCACGGTCTTCGTCTGCATTGTCTGCCAGGGTGCACTTAACCGCTCAACAGAATCGAGAATCTTCTTGTATTCCTCATCGGAGATATTATCATAGTCACCCGCATTTACATCCCGGATAAAACTAACCGACGGATTCTCAATGTTCCGGTCACCATATCCCCTGCTTGCAGCACGCAGAAGCTCCGCGAAAATATCCTTTGTATTATCCAGCTTCATAGAATTGTTCCTCCTTATTGTACTCTTCTTTGTTTTTGTTTTCTCTCCCACACTTTTTCCTGCCGGAAAGCAGCTTCAAGTTCCATGCGGCTTTCCTCAATTTCATGCTTTGCTACATCATCGGCTTCCTCTGGTGCATCGACCCTTACCGGCTGATCAAAGAACTTTGTGAAAACATCCGGACAATTCTTTGGAACCATACGGTTATATTTCCGGAATTCATCTAATTGATCTTCCGGCGCATCGAATTTCATATAAAACCAGCTCACTGCTTCTTCCATCGTCGGAAAATCGAAATCCTCCGTATCAAGCTCATAGGCGGATCCCTCCACCACATTTATAAAACTCACAAAGCAAAACCCACAACTGTGTTTCATCTGTGCTGCAACCTCTGGATAGAACAGGTAATGTTTTCTGCCAATCAGAAAGATGCCTCCCCCGAATTGCGCATCTATGACAAGCGGGATAAATACCGTATCCCTCTTTTCCTGATTCAAAACATCCCGGAGCTGATTGCAGGCAGTATAATATTCCCCATAGGATTTGTTTTTTCCATCCTGCAACGATACCACATTGCCTCGATTGCTAACAGCAAATGGCTCTATCCCAATCTCCTTCATATAGGCTTCCAGCATATCCAGTCCTCGGTCCTTCTTACGTGACTTTCCTTCCTCCTTCTGCCCGGGCCGAAATCCCCCATCGTACAGCAATGTATTTACATCGTTGGCAATCAATCCATCCAGCAGTTCATCTGTCAAATCTGAGAGACTCTGTTCCGTGTAGATCTGCTCCACCGCTTCTGAAAACCGCTCTGGCGATTTCGAAGCAAAGGCAATCATAAGCTTCATCTTATCGCATTCCTTCCGCATGCCTGCAAATACCTCATCCCCACTCAGGCTTCGTCCAAGCATAAGGAGCTTCTTTCGATCTTCTGCGTTCAGATGTACACGGATATTCTCTAACAGGAACGAAAAAACAGATACTACATACTCTGCCTTTGTCAACCTGATCGTACGGATAAACTCTGACGCTTCCATCTCATCGCTATGTTCCCCAATCTTATAGCATTGATATTTCGATGCAAGCTGTACATACGCATTTCTCTTTTCGCCTTCCCATTCATACTTCGTATATAACGCAGTCATGCATGCATCAACCGCCTGGAAATCTATGCCTGCCAGTTCCGTCTGTGTAAGCATCGCTGCAATCTGCCCAATCTCCTGTCTGATTCCATCCTTCGTTTTCGCAAGATTCTTATCCCCACATACATCTGTAAGCAGGAACTTCTCGAACCGTGCTCCATCTTCCGGATTGCTTCTCCACGCCTGATATTCCTGCACGAGCCGGATCCGGAGATTCGCTTCTTTCTCCTGTCTGACATATCGATAAATAAAGGATTCCGTCCGCCGGTTATGGTAATCCGTACCTATCCGCCGGTAGAAATCTTCTTTCATTCCAGCCATCTGTTATACCTCTTTTCGCAGAATATCGATCTTTTCCTCGGTCTTTTTCAAATATGTGTAAGCCTTCAGATACTGATCTGTATCATTATATAACGACAATTTATGCTCACACAGGAAGATATCCAACATGCCTTCCACAGCCTGTTTCATCTTCGACATGTAGGAATATGGAAATTCGCCGGCAAATAACATCGATGCAAATTTCTCAAATACCTGACAGAAATGATCGACATCCACAAATTTCTCTTTTTCCCTTTTATATGCCCGTTCATTTGCTTCCCGTAACTGCCGTTCTGTCTCTGATTCTGGTATTTCCTCATAGTCATCCATGATTGCCTGAATCTCCTCATCCGATAGAAAATCTTCCATTTCATCCGGATCCTCCCCATCAGGTACGGATAGTAATGCAGCATCTTCCTCCTCGAATTCTTTCCACATTTCCGCGGGAATCAATTTGCTGAAATTCTTACCCAGCAGATCCTCATAGATCACGCAGCTATAGTCAAGCACATTCTCAAACACAATATTTCCTGCATATCTGCGGTCAAATGCCCAGTCATATATGCTGTCACGATTCTTAAAATCTTCTGCACAATCCAGAATTTGCTGGAAATTGCTCTGCGGCATAGTATCCATAATCTCGTACATCCATCCCATATCCACAAGAGACACCCGGATTACAAGATATAAAAACATCTCCACATATTTACAGAATGCCCGCTGTTCCGGGATATCTGAGTTCTGGATATTTCCGATCCAGAGAAGTTTCCGGTTTGCATATATATTCATGTCCTTTATAAGTTCATGAATCAGCTGTTGTGTCTTCTTGGCATAAAATTTGCCCGCATTATCTGTCACAAAAGGAAGAATGGATGCATTTCTTCCACTCATCACCTCCTCAAGATCTTTCATCTTCTCCTGAAACTTCTTCTTCCGAAACCATACACTGTCCGTTACCGTCATATCTGCCATTTTTTAATTCCTTTCTTTTGAGTTGCTGTTTATATGCTCTAATTATACAATATTATATAATCTTGTCGTAATTTTTACAACAAAAAAAGATATCCTTATGATTTCTTACAAAACCACAAGGATATCTTCAAATTATATTTTTTAATCTGGAATAATCTCGATATATACCTGATCATACTTGTGCTTTAATTCCTGCTTGATCTCATCCCGTACCTGATGCAGGATGCTGATATGTATCACATCTGTCTGGTTGCCAATATAGACTTCCACCCAGATCTTCCGTCCCGTCTGGATTACATCAAGGAATGTCACTTCGTATGGATAATCCTTCATATGCTTATCTACGATGGAACGGATCTGGCTCAACACCTCTTCCTCCGGTGCAAACAAAACCAGATTCTTGATACTCTGAAAGATCACAACGACCGGCTCCCGGATCAGCAAAATCGCCATCACTGCCGCTACTGCCGGATCAATATATGGTGTCAGGAAATGAAGCTTCGTATGAAGCAACAACACCTGTACCACAAAAGCAACCGCCACACCCAGACTGCTCACAACATCCAGCTTCCACATATAGAGCTCTGCTTTGATCGTCTCTGACTCGTATTTCTTACTATAATGATTCAGTATGAGATACATCACTGCACATCCTATGCAGACAAGGAACTCAAACACCGCAATTTTCCCAGCATTTACCTCATGTCCGCCATGCACGAGCAGCTTTACATTCTCCACCAGCAGATTACAAGTGAGTGCCAGCAGGACGCTGTACTTCACGAGCAGGAACAGCGATTCTACCTGTGAATACCCATATGGGTGTTTCTCCGTAACCGGCTTATACAGAAGTGGCACCAACACAAGAAACGGTCCAATCATTACCAGATCTGCTGCATCAAACAAACAGTCTGTAAGCAGCGAATGGGAATGCGTGATCCACGCCATAACTCCTTCCGCTATAATAAATAAAAGGCTCCCCAGAAAAGATAACCGTAATATCTTCTTCTCTATCTTCAACTTATCTTTCTTCATATATCTAAATCAAATTCTCTTTCTACAAATTTCCTCTTTCTTTTCTAGTCCTCATCCGGATTCACAATGGCACCAATCTTAAACTGTTTTCCCTCTTTCTGCCACTGACAATACTCTGCAGTTGCCGCAAACAATACATCCCCGGAAGAATTGATTGCTGTCTCCAGCGAATCCTGTACCACGCCAATAATCATACCAACAGCTACTGCCTGCATCGATATATCCTGTGGAATCCCGAACAGCGAGCATGCCATCGGAATTAACAGCAAAGAGCCTCCTGCGACACCCGATGCACCACAGGCACCAAGTGTTGCCATCAGACTTAACATAAACGCCGTAGGAATATCAACTGCAACACCCATAGTATTTGCCACAGAGAGTGCCATAATCGTGATCGTAATTGCGGCCCCATCCATATTGATGGTTGCGCCAAGCGGAATCGATACTGAATAAATATCCGGATCTAATCCAAGCCGCTTACAAAGTGACATATTAACCGGAATATTTGCAGCCGAACTCCGTGTGAAGAACGCTGTGACACCGGACTCCCGTAGGCAACGGAACGCCAGTGGATATGCATTTTTTTTGAGAAACAGGCTTGCCAGCAATGGATCTACAATAAGCGCAACTGTTAACATCGCTCCAACTAACACCAATAACAGCTTTCCATATTCTTTGAATATCGATAGTCCACTCTCGGAAACGGTTGTGAACACCAGTCCCATAATACCAAATGGTGCACAACCGATGATCCAGCGAACCACACGCGAAACAGCATCTGAAACAGAAACAAGCGATGCTTTTACTCCCTTGCCTGCACTGCGCATAGCAAGCCCAAACAATACTGCCCATGCTAAGATACAGATATAATTAGCATCCAGCATTGCCCGAAGCGGATTATCCGTAATATTCATCAGGATATTCTGCAGCACTTCCACGATTCCCGAAGGCACAACCTCCGACTGATAGGACTCAATATCAAGCGTTATAGTTACCGGAAACAAAAAGCTCGCACTCACAGCTACCACCGCTGCAAGCATCGTGCTTAAAATATACATAAATGTAATCATGCGGAACTGCCTGCCATTTCCTTTCCCCGCATTTGCAATCGAACTGATTACGAGCACAAACACCAGAATTGGTGCAATTGCTTTCAATGCCCGCACAAACATCGTTCCGATCAAACCAATACCGGTTGCCTGTGGCACTAAAATACCAAGCCCTGCTCCTATCACAATTCCGATCGCAATCTTCGCGATCAGGGATACACGATTCCACGCATTTGCTATGTTCTTCATTTGTTACATATCTCCCATATCATTATTCTCAATATGCAGACACGTGCAAGCACGGTCAGTGCAATGCTCATTGTAACATAGAAAAACCACTTCGTATACACAAACCATTAGTAATTTTAACACATTTATGTAAAATACATACTTACCCCTGTAGCAATGACAATACACTCTGACTATCCTTGTTTGCCTGTGCTAACATAGATTGTGCCGCTTGCTCCAATATACTGAATTTGCTGTTATCCATTACTTCTGTAGCCATATCTGTATCTCGTAACTTTGATTCTGCATTTTGCAGATTTTCTGCGTAATTCATATTATTGTCATAAGTCACTTCCAGACGATTCTGCATCGCACCATAATAGGAGCGAATCCCTGAACCATGTCCCTTAGATGCTATGACCGGAGTATTCATCGTATCAAATGCCAGCCGAACATCAACCGTATGTGCTTTTGTTCCTGTATTTTCAACAGAATAAGAAATTTGATAACTTCCATTCGATAGCTTAATTTTCTGGGATAACTTCACACTATCTCCAAGTTCAAAAACTGTTGTGGATGTCATTTCATCTACTGAACTTGTCGTTGTCTTTGCATATTTGGAATCATTATACAAATCATATGTAAGCAACTTTCCATCCATTTTTACACCAAGCTGTGACATTGCGCAAGATAAATTCAAATCTCCTGCTTCATTTCTTACATTTATATATCCATTTTTTTCTGTCATTTTACCTGGTTTAACAAGATTTGTATACTTGGAATCTGCTGGCTCCTTTGTATATATCACGTCTGTAATCGTCTCATATTGATCTTCATAGATACTTTCACTGTAACGCGTTTTTTCATCGTACACTGTGTGCCCATCTGGATTGACAGAATTTACAGTTTCTTCCTCTTCATAAGTAGAGGAAAATGTTCCCTCCTTAATCCATGTTTTTTTGTTTGGGAATCTTTCGGTGCCGGACCAGCCTTGTCCACCCAGATCACATTTATGTCCGTCTTTGTTGTTGTCGTATCAATCGAGAGATTTTTCGTCGATATCACAGTTGTTTTGGGACCATCCAGAATTGTATCTTTCCCCTGAAAAAGCTTAATTCCATTAAACTCCGTATCTTTATATATACGATCTTTCTCTGCTCCAAGCTCCGCCAGCTCATCCTCTATGCTTTGCAAATCATCGTCGTCATGAATCTCATTTGCCGCCCGCACCAGAAGTTCACGTTGTCGAGCAGTAATGTTATGCACCTCATTCAATACACCATCCGCAGTTTGGATCAGAGAAATAAATTCCTGCAATATTAAAATCACTGCCGACACGATTTGCCTTGTAGCACTCATCAATAGCCCTGATAATATCCGTCATTGCTCTTCCGTCCTTATACTTGGCAAAATAAGTATCAAGGTAGATAGTTGGTGCAATATTGATATCACGCTCACAGATAGTAAGACCTGTAAGAACCAGACCATTGTTCTTCTTTACCTCACGAACAAAGACCTTGTTATCTGAATAGACAGATGTAAACGCCTCTTTAATAATGCCTGCGAATACCTGTAATGAATTGATTGTGTTGTTTGCCATGATAAAATTTTCTCCGTTGTTTGAATTGTTGTTGCTGTTGTTATTAGTTCCGTTGTTGTTTAAATTATTGTTCATCATAATGTGAATCTCCTTTTCTACTGATACTTTTTTCTTGTTACTGCTAATCCACCTGTACATAAAAATAAGTACAAAGGCAATTTGGATAATTAATGCATCCATCTGTGATGCTAACCTCCTTCCCTTAATATTTGACAATTTTATGACTTGTCAGGGTCATCTGGTAACTGCATTGCTTCCATGAACATAGTGATAACTGTACGGATTCCCAGATAAAATCCATACTTCTCTGCGGAATATGATGCGGAATAAATCATATCCCGTATCGTTTCCAGTTCTTTCTCTGGCATAGATTCCCTAAATGGTTCTATGATTGCATTGACTTCTTCATCAAGCTTTCTTCCGACCTTGATTCAGTCAGGCTCATAGAATATAACCTTGTCAAAGAGCTTATTTAATACATCATGCATTGCTACTCATCTCCTTTCCTGCCACATGAGGGCATAATAAAAGAGCAGTTTTATGACATGCTCAGGTCAAATAAAAAAGACACCAAGATTTCTCCTGATGCCTTTGATACTCCTATATAGAGGGGGTGGGATTCCGAACTAAGAATTGCTTTTAATATTTAAAACGTGCTTAGCTCCAAAAATATATATAATTTTTTTGCCTATACTGGCGGCTGTAACATTCTGTTACATTTTTCAATAACATAAATAAAAGCCCGAACAGCAGGCATTCCAACCATTCGGACTCTTATGGATATTATTGAGTTCATTTGAAAATATATTTTTTACGGCAGTAATTTATCAAGCCACCCACTAAACTTTTCACCATGTATAATACGCTAATCACTATAGCCACATATAAAGTAAATCTTACAGTCACCTTATCGCTCATATAACCTATTGCAACGTTCTTAACATCATCTGATAGTAATGAAATAATAATGGCAATTAATGCAAAGATAGCCGAACATAGATTAAGATAGAAAGATGTCTTTTGCATTCTATATGATAATGTACTATTTCTGGCCTCCACATGTGAATTAACAACTAAAACAGTATCATCAATCAGCTTTTTACAATGTTCCACCGTTTTATCAAGATTCTCAACAGCATTCATTGCTATAGTTTTACCAGTACCAACATTATATTCACTTGGTTCTAGATACCCTCTACTTTTAAATTCATTTACAAATCTTGTAGCATACATTAATGAATTATCCGTATCTAATTTAATTTGTAGCCATGTATCTAAATTTGCATTCTGCCCACGCTGAATCCATACGCTTATTTGAGTAATCTGGTCCTCAATGGCATTTTTCAACCCGAGTACACATAGGTATTCAATAAAATGCCCTACTATGTCATGTGCAAAACATTCACTATCATATCGGTCATTCTTATTTCTTTTGTAAATATAATCCAGCTCGACATTATGTTGATGCAATGAATTTATACACGCATCTTGTCCATTTATAAAATCACAAAACCTCGCTTCAATTCCTATGCTATTCCAAAATTCCTTACTAGAATTTCCATCTATATTCGTTTTAAAAATATTAAATGCTATAGGTTTATTATTCATTGAAAAGATAACGCTTCTGAAGTCTTTATGCAACTCTTCAGCTAATCTATATTTAATTTCTTCTAACAAAACTGCCAAGATTTTTTCTTTGTATATATTTCCTGGATTTGCTCCCTTACCTATTCTCCGAAATTGATACCATCTTAAATTCTCTATTCCAGAATAAAACTCGTGTTTAGCCCTATCACTAACGCACAATTTATTTATCTTGTCTTTCCATTCTTCGTTTATCCAAAATCTATAGACAATCCCCACAAAGGAAGAAGACAATGACAACATCTCAATATTTAATCTTGAAGCATACCTTGAAAATTCACATCCTGGCTTAAAAGCAAGTGTTGCAGCACTAAATTTAAAAAAAGAATTATGTACTTTCTTATAAATATCAACATTTGTCTCTTCTGTATGATTAAAACCGTAAACATATTTACCTTTCAGCATTCTTTGAATTTTCTTCTTAAATTCAGGCAAAAATTCTTTTGGAAGTATATCTACAATTTCAATAGCTTCTAATTCAATAAATGGCTCTATCTTCTCTCCTGTCTTACAATTATATTGTGGCTCTGCACTACAATTTATCTCATAGCCACTACTTTCATAGTTGCCCGAATCCAACATAAACTCTTCTGATTCCTTCTCACGGAAGATTCTCCTATATACATTTCTATGTTTAATATACTTTTCTCGTAAGGCAATCATGATTTTATGTTTAGCAGGTAGAGCCTCATTTCTATAAACAGAGTTTGTTACCTCTATTCCAAATTCTTGATAGAATTCATCGAAGTCAACTCTCACATCATACATATGCAGCAAATCACCTCCTCTCAAAATTTCAAACTATTGCTCTGCGATTTTGCCAAGTATCTTATAAAGAGTCTTAACCTCTTCCTCGTTGAGCGTGACTCCTTTTCCCATCTTTTCATGATTTGGAGCCCAATCTCTTAAGTCATACTTTGGTTCCGCTCCGTTCCAAGAGATAAGATTTAATTCCTTCTGCCATCCCTTAGCACTTTCTGATAATACACCAAGTTCTTCTATAATTTCATATTTAATATCTGCCATAATTTTACATCTCCTATAAATATCTTTGCTCAACAATTTCTCTTTCTCTTGCTGATAAACCATAAATATCATATACCAAAGCATTCAATTCATCTTCACTCTGATAATCGTTCGGATTATCCAACATTTTATTCACAAATTCTTCTATGCGTTTTCTATTATCTTCGTCAATGCGAACAGGAATGTTATCAACTTCATATCCATTAACATTGCTATTAGTACTTAACTTTGCAAAATACCAATTTAATAAATGAGAATTAAGTAATCCAAGAAAATATAAATTATAATTACCACACATTAAATAGTTTACTGAATTTGCACAATATTCACCCTCTTTAGATATCGACATTTTCAATCTATATTTCTCATTTACTCCTGTTATACCCTGCATAACTATTCTTGACTGCAAATGATGTTGACTTCTTGGGGTTTTATTCTCTTTTAAATACAATTCACTATCCAAAAAAAGAATATCTCCTTGACTTATATTATCTGTTGTATAGAACTTCTGTACTTGAGCCCCTCTAAGCATTCTTGCATAAGTATCTTCAAGATGAATATACTTTTTATTCAAAGATAAATCTATCTCTCCCGTATAGCATTTTGAATATTCTGACATACGAGAACTACCTTCACAAATTTTCAATAAAATACTATATTCATCTGGTGTCATAAGTGGTATCGTAAGTGATTCTGAATCAATTGTCTCAATATCCTTCCTTGACATCATGGTTTTTTGTGATTTTAAATCAACAAATCTATCTGTGCTTATACGCATTGGAAATTGTTCATCTTCTTTTGCTAAAGTTTTTGAAGAACCTAAAATGCATACTGACATTTTTGCAGATTTAAACACTCTTTTATTTTCATTATCCCTTTCTGGAAAGGCCTCTAAATAGTCAATTTTGTTCTTATTAAGAACAAATTTTCTCAATTTTGCAGCACTCAAATCACACATAAAGGCCATCGGGAATATAAGCGAAAGGTGACCATCTTTACGTAATATATCGTATGATTTGCATATAAATAATCTAAATATATTTATCATTCCACCTTTTGCTGGTTTATATATATCACTTTCCTTATAACACTTTAGTTCAAATTCATCTGCTTTTATACTTTCATTTTGATTTTGTTTTTTATTTAATAAACCATAGGGTGGATTACCAATCACAGCATCAAATCCACCATTTTCCTTAAACACCTTAGGGAAATATAACTGCCATAAAATAAATGGTTTAGAATTTTTATCTAAAGATTCTATATAACAATTTTCTAATTCATTATTTCCTTTTATCTGCTCTAAAATTATTTCATTGTAGATTTTCTGTATTTCTTTCTTGATTTCCTCTTTATCTGAATGTTCTTTTGTAAAAAATAATTTATCTTGTAATTCTATTAAGTGAGAAATCAAACTATCTACACCAGGTTGAAAAATACTTTGCTGTACTCCATTATCATTTCCTAAAATATTACTTTTAGTGATAAGTTTTATACCTTTAAACTCATCCATTAAACTATTTCCACAAATAATATTGCAATCCAAGTTAGGCAACTGACGAGGCTTTGTATGGGCATCAAATTCACCATTACCTGCATTGTCAGAAATCTCATCGTCGATTACTATGGAGAGCCATAATCTTAATTTTGCAATATCAACAGCACTTGGCTCAATATCACATGCAAAAATACAATTTTTGATGGTGTTTACCTTTAAATCATAAGACTTTCGTTCATACGCATAGAATGTTTTCTTCTGGAAACCATTCATTTCAATAGCCATATATTCTGTAAGTACCTGTCTCGCTCTTACAATCTCATTGAGCATACCAAGAGGAAATGCTCCTGAACCAACAGCTAAATCTGCTACTTTTACATTTGCAAGTAAATCATCAATTTCTTTTAACCTGTTTACGCCCTTCTTATAACTGAGAATTTCTTCTGATATGAGTAAATCTTTATTCTTATCAAATTCGTAATGGCTCTTACCAGAAACATCAGTTACTTTGAGTGTCTTTGCGGTGTCCTCATCTCTAAAATATTCCCCATATAGGATAAAATCTCTTATCGCGTTTTCAGAAATTCCAGTCTTTGTAACAAGATGGTTTATCAGCGTTTCCTGACACATATAATGAACAATTTCACGAGGCGTATAGAATGCACCCTTTGATTTTCTGTCTTTTACATCTAAAAGGTTTTCAAATACCTTACCCAACATCTCCGGGTCGATAGCAACTTCACGCTCCATTGGTTCGTCTTCATTCATTGTAAAGTTGTACCTATCAAAAATATCAAGAATACCGTCAGCTTCCCTCTTTCCTTTAACGTCTACATTAGAAAAAAGACTATTAGGAATATTAAAATTATTGTTCTCCCACTCATAGTTATCAAGCTGCTCAAATAATCCACCATTTAGGAAAGGTATTCTCCTATGAAGCGGAGGATAATAGCCATTTTCACCCCGATTCAGATTAAGTCCTGTATAGAATAATGGCTCAAGATAATCATCAAAATAATTTTTACCCGCATCAACACAACCATCAAACATTTTTCTCATAAAATCTTTAGGACCAGTTCCCCAAGGCTTCCCTTTTACAATACCTGCAAGGAAATCCTCATCTTCATTGGATAATGCACGAAGTTTTTCAAATACAACTTTATATGAACCATCCTCCTGTGGTGCATACACTGAGCCTACTATGTCTCTACTCTTCTGTCCTCTTGCAAAAAAAGCTCTTTTATACTCCTTTTCCGTCATTGTAACAGGAATAGCATCTACACCAAGCCATCCTTTTTTCTGAATAAAATATAAGAACACAATCTGACCCAACAATTTCTTTGCAAACTGTTCGCTTGTAAAATTTCTTATTTGTGCTTCCTGCATGAAATCCTCATTACTCTCAAGATATTCACGCAGCTCATGATACTTTTCGCAATACAACTGGAAAAACTCATTTGTAACCTTTTCTACACTGAATGCTTCTTCAAATTCATCAATACCAGGGTTATTTGTATCATCCTGAAAAATAGGGAATAAACGTTGCTTAGCGGTATTACAAGGCTCGCCCTTGCCAACAAGGTATGAATATCTTTTTGCTGGTGTAAGTTTCTCCGTTACCTTGCCCTTTGAAAATTCATAATCTAACCTAATAAATGAAAGTCTCCATTTATCTGGTTCCTCTGGAGTATAGAATGCAACTAAAGCACCGGCACAATTACCAGCTTCAATAAGTGGCTTTATAAAGTTTCTCTGCATGGTTCTGGAACGCTCTACTGAATCGCCTTTTTTAAGGGCTACAGAAAATATTGCAATCTTTTCTCCGTTATCTCCCTGATAATTTCCGATATGAAAATATCCGTCCACATAGTATGAAAAATTATTATAAACCTTTTTATACTGCGTAGGAGCTACAATATCCATATCGTTTAAAAATTCACGTACAAAATCCACAAACGAATTATGATTATATGGGTTTGTGAGTACTGCTTCAAATATATCTGTTTTTCTACTCATTAGTTCTTAGCTCCTTTCATGTAACAAGACAGAATAACTTGCTTTTCTTCACCTTCTGCCCTGCTTGCCACCTGCTTACGTCCTGCAAAATATTTGTCATCAACTTGAGAGACAATCTTATGATATGCTTCTACTCCATCTGCAACATTCTTAATACTCTTTAGAATATTCTTGGTATCATTTGAAGGGACATCCCCATTCTCCCATATCTCAATCATTCTCTTTATTTTTCCTTCTTCATCATCCGTAAATGTCCTAATAGTCTGTAACAACGCTCTTAGATAACGAATCATCTTCTGGTCATTAGTAGCTACAGCTGGACGTGATGTGGTAATCACTTCTTCTACCGTAAGCGATTCATCGAAAGCATCATTATTTGAATCATAGTGTTCAAAATACTTTTTGCCTACGCTTAACTTAGGCTCATCAGATTCGCACTTCAAATATGAAACTGCATCCATAAAAGAAATCTGTCTTGTTTCTGTTTCACCCGTTATAAAGAACGATTTAATGAAGCCTTTCCTTATAAAACTTATAGTTGAATCTTCCTTTACTTTATCAGAATTTCTACCTGTCTTTGCTTTCTTAGGAAGCTTCTTTATCTTGTCAAAGAGATTAACATCATTATCTCTAATCTGACGGATAATGGCTAAGTATGCTAATTCTGGATTTGAGCTTTCTTCATCAGCATTCAAATCGGCATTCAAATCTTGGAACAACTTCTGCGAACTTACCTGTTCCTCATCTGATAAATATTTAAAATCTTCTCCTAATGTATCATGAAATGCCTGTAATTTTTCCATAATGCGGTCTTTCAACTGTAAATGCTTACTACTCTGAGCAGTAGGGAAAAAGTTAAACACGAATATTTCCGTATATTCTGTACCGACACGATTGATACGACCAACACGTTGCATGATTCTTGTTGGATTCCAAGGCAAATCATAATTTATTAAAGCATTTGCTCTATGTAAGTTGATACCTTCTGCCAATACATCAGTAGTTACCAGTACATCAAACTGGTCATTATCTCTGTCTTTTTGCTTAGGATTAAAACTATCTTCAATAGCTGCTTTTAATATCATTGTGCTTGAACCTGTGTAAGAGATTACTCTGTCACCAAATATTGGGCGAAGCTCTCTTTCCAAATATTCAGCAGTTTCCTTAGATTCTGTAAAAATTATCTTTTTGTTTCCAACAAGTTTTTTATTTTCATTTAATTCTTTCTTAAACTGTTCAAGTTTGGGGTCAAAAGAAATATTAGTCCACATATCACTGAGATATTTAAGTTTTGCTAAATCCCACTTTAAATCTTTGATAAACTGTTCTGTAAAACCTGTTGATTTGAAATGCATTACTGTCTCTTCTTCAACCAATTTCATCAACTTATCATCATCACCGCTATCAAGCAAGTCATATACATCAACTTTCTTGCTAATGTACACTTCACCAGCATCATACATTTCTAAAAACTTTTCATAAGATTGCTGGAATCTAGCAAGTGTATTCTTAAATGCAAAAAAACTACTTTCAAGACGCTTTACAAGAATGGATTTCATGAATCCACCCATATTGTGCTGTGCAGCTAATAAGGTTGCATATTTCTTCGTATCCTTAAGATATGTTAATGGTTTATATCTGGAATATTTAAAATTCTTAATCACATCAACAGTTTCATTAAATACTATATTTGTATCATCATCAAACTCATAAGCAATAGGAATTGGACTTCCTAATTTAGGGAATGACAGTCCTTGCTTTTCTAGGTCATCTTTGTAATATTCCATAATCTCGCCGCGAGTTCTTCGAATCATTACATGACGAAGTATCCTGTCCCTGATTTCCTCTGAGTTAGATCTAAGCTGGTCAACATAGAGTTGTGTTCCCTTTGAGTACTTATTTTCTTTTCTATGCAATTCCTTAAAAAAAGCTTCGAGGTCCCTTAATCCGATAATTGTACTGTCATGCTTAGGCTGGAACAGATACAGTTGATTTTCAATATCACTAGAATAATTGTTAATAGGTGTGGCAGAAATAAGAACCACCTTTTTACCATAGCATATCTTATGTAGATTACTAAAGCTTTCTGTTCCCTGATTTCTAAATCTATGTGCTTCATCAATAAAAATGTATTTAAACTTATCTACACCTTTATCAAGAATCTTTTCCAGCTTTCCTAATGACTCTACTTCGGCAGCAACATCAAATTCAAGAAGGACTTCTTTCCAGTAATCTACTAGTACAGGAGGACATATAATGAGCTTCTTCCCCTTTGGTAATGCCTTAGCTAACATAGCACATATATATGTCTTACCCAGACCTACTACATCCGATATAAATACACCATTATATGTTTCCAGTATCTTGCGTGCCTGTACAACAGCATCAAGCTGATACTGCAATTTCATATATCCATCTGGCAGCAAATCATCACCAAGCAAGTCCTTATCTGAATTAATCTCTTCTTTAAAAAACTCATACAATGTCTTCAAATATATTTCATATGGTGTAATATCATTGCGAAGCCATGTTTTCTTTTCCACTGCTTCAATGTATTCATCAGTAACTGGCACTGATTTAGCCCATAAATCTTCAAATTTTTCAAGAGCAAACTGCACATCTCTGCTATCTTTAAGCTCTACATTGAACTCTAGATTATTCTGTAACCCAGCCTCAGAAAAATTGCTAGAACCCGTAATAACACTTCCATATGTATCAGGTGTTTTATCCATATCCTTACGCATAATATAGACTTTTGCATGAATAGGTGCATCCACATACATTCTCATTTCAAGTTTTCCGTTCCTGAGCCACTCAATAAAGGTGCGTACTCCCTGTTCAATAGAAGCATTTGTTTCTGACTTTTCAAATTCATTTACAACATCTTCGTTAAAGGCTTCCTTAGCTTCCTTTGTTGTCAGCTTATCAAAAGCAATCTCATTATTCGCCCTGTCAATAATCTTCACCGTATACTTATCTACATTAAGGCCAACAAGAATACGAATCTTCTCAACATCTGCCATAGCTTCATACATCTTAAAAAATCCGCTAGTTCTAAAATATCCTACAAGCACATCAAAGAACTGTGTATTACTCTTCAAGATATTGCTAAATCTGTCATAAAGATTTCTATCTGGCTCGTTAGTGAAAAAAGTTAAATCAGTATGCATACCTTCACTCCTTAGTAGTTAATATCAAGTACTATTCTGGTCGTTTATTTGCTTTATATCGCGCATCTGCTGGTCTAGTTGCATCTGCTGGTAACAACCACATCTTTCCTTTTTTTATTGCTCCATCTATTCTTCCTTCTGTACACAAAACGCCAATTCTTCTAGAAGAAAGATTCCATAACTTTGACATTTCTGTTGTTGTTAAATATTCCATCATTCTTTACCTCATATAAAATCAACAATAAAAATCTAGTTATATTATAGTCTGCTATCGGAATAATAGCAACAAAAAAAAGAAGGGGTTACCTTCTTTTTTACTCACTTTCTAGCTGTTTCATAGCTTCCGTAGTTTGCTCTATTCCCTTGTTCTCTTCTCTTATTCTGACATCGCGTTTTTCAACCAATCCATAACACCATGCACATATAGTAGCAATTAGCAATATACACAATACGATATTTGAGAATAATAATGGCATTAATTTTTTTCTATTTTCTTGCAAACCATTTACTAACCTGTCAACATAATAAAACAAGCCAAACAATATATTAATCAATACTAATCCTATTATTAAAGATACCACTAAAATTCTATACACACTTGCAGTGTTGATGTTATTAAGTACAGATGTAGAAAATGCTATACCTCCTGTAAATGCCAATACAACAGCAGCAAATATTCCTAAAATAGATATATATTCTCTCTGTTGTTTTCCTAATTCAGTTTCAACATTGCTTTGTGCTAACTTAGCCTTATCAATTTCCACCTGTATTTGATTTAACTGGGATTGAACATCAACAATTGTCGTTTCTCCTGCGGTTTTCCTATCTCCCGCATCAGAATACAGAATCCTCGCAATATCTAAACTTACATGGTCATATAATTTTTGAATGCTATCACTTATATCAATAATATTTCCATGTTCATCTCTATTTTGAGGATTATACCCCGCTCTTATTAACGATAAATTCTGTCCCAAAATATTAATGTCTCCCTGATTCTGATTTGGTGCTTGCTGAATCTGAGTTAACACAGTGAATATATCTGAATAGAAGTGCCTATACCTATCTTCCTTATTAGGGGAATAATAAAGTGCTTCAAGACGTTTATACATCGCATGTCGAGTACTTTTATCTTGAAGCATTTCCTGATTCTTTGCCAACTCAAAAAGAATTTTGCAAAATTCTTCTCTCTGAGCCTGTTCCTTTGTTAAATCCATTTATCCCACCGCCTTTATTAATTCAGTAGGAATAATACAATGATTACCTAATCCATTACTATATATCTTAGCCCAAGCTCCACCATCTTTATGAGTCTCAGCTACCATATCCCAAGGATTAAGTTGTCTTTTTTCTTCTACTATCTTATCAACGAATACAGCATCTGTAGCTACAATTGAAAATGTATCATTAATAATAGATATTGGCATAGCACCAAAACCACAATAATGATAATAAACATTAGGAACAACTGGTCCAAATTGCCAAGCTTCTATATTATCAGAAAAAGCAATTTCATCACGCTGCAAAAAATCTTTCTGTATATAATATAAGATTTTTTGTAATTGAAGATTACTGACAGGATGACCATCCTTTACACACTTTGATACAATATATTTAGATAAATCAATCGCATTATACATATGATGTCCTCCTTTCAGTCCATGGATACGTAGTAACAGTATACTACCAATTTAGAGAAAAATCTATTACCTTTTTGTAAACTTTTTATCAATTGCAAGCATTATATTACCTCAACACATTCCTTAATTCTATTATTTTTTTCATATTAACAATATATTCTCTTATCATACCAAGCTTCTTCCTTAGCTCAAATGGATGTATTTTTTAAATTTAAATAAATAACCCCACCAAGTAGATTGTACTACTTGATGGGGTCAACTCACATAATATATTCAATTTTACAGTAACATTACTACTTCGACATCAATGTTATCCCATTGATTTTTCCGTAGATATCTACCATATCTTTTCCTATACCTCTGTGCTTCTTCAAAACTTAATCGCTTTGTAAATAGATGAACTTCATCGAAAGAACGTTCGCCTACTTGTTTGCAATAGCAGCCTGAGCAGCAGCAAGTCTAGCGATAGGTACACGGAATGGTGAACATGATACATAATCAAGACCAATCTTGTGGCAGAACTCAACAGATGAAGGATCTCCACCGTGCTCACCACAGATACCGATATGAAGCTTTGGATTTACTGGCTTACCAAGCTTAACTGCCATATCCATGAGCTTACCAACACCTGTCTGGTCAAGCTTAGCAAATGGATCGTTCTCGAAGATCTTAGCATCATAGTAAGCATTGAGGAACTTACCAGCATCATCTCTTGAGAAACCAAATGTCATCTGAGTCAGATCGTTTGTACCGAAGCAGAAGAAGTCAGCTTCCTTAGCGATGTCATCAGCTGTAAGAGCAGCTCTAGGGATCTCGATCATTGTACCAACTTCGTACTTCAAATCTACGCCTGCAGCAGCGATCTCAGCATCAGCAGTCTCAACAACTGTCTTCTTAACGTACTTAAGCTCCTTAACCTCACATACAAGTGGGATCATGATCTCTGGCTCAACATTCCAATCCGGATGTGCCTTCTGAACTTCGATAGCTGCACGGATAACTGCCTTTGTCTGCATCTTAGCGATTTCCGGATAAGTAACAGCAAGACGGCATCCTCTGTGACCCATCATAGGGTTGAACTCATGAAGTGAGTTGCAAAGAGCCTTGATCTCATCAACTGTCTTATTCTTAGCCTTAGCAAGCTTCTCGATATCAGCATCCTCTGTAGGAACGAACTCATGAAGAGGTGGATCCAGGAATCTGATTGTAACAGGATTTCCTTCGAGTGCCTCATAGAGTGCCTTGAAGTCATTCTGCTGATATGGAAGGATCTTGTCCAGAGCTTCTTCTCTCTCTTCTACTGTATCAGAGCAGATCATCTCACGGAATGCTGCGATTCTCTCTGGATCGAAGAACATATGCTCTGTACGGCAAAGACCGATACCTTCTGCACCAAGCTCACGAGCCTTCTTAGCATCTGCCGGTGTATCAGCATTTGTTCTAACCTTCAATGTTCTATACTTATCAGCCCATGCCATAACTCTACCGAATGTACCAGCGATAGAAGCATCAACTGTCTTGATAACTCCATCATAGATGTTACCTGTTGTACCATCGATTGAAATGAAGTCACCTTCCTTAAATGTCTTACCTGCAAGTGTAAACTGCTTGTTTTCCTCATCCATGATGATGTCACCACAACCAGATACACAACATGTACCCATACCACGAGCAACTACGGCCGCGTGAGATGTCATACCACCACGAACTGTCAGGATACCCTGAGCAGACTTCATACCTGTGATATCTTCTGGAGATGTCTCAAGACGAACAAGAACTACCTTCTCGCCTCTTGCTGCCCATGCCTCTGCATCGTCAGCTGTAAATACAACCTTACCACATGCAGCACCAGGAGAAGCACCAAGACCCTTACCCATAGGTGTAGCTGCCTTAAGAGCTGCTGCATCGAACTGTGGGTGAAGAAGTGTATCAAGGTTACGAGGATCGATCATAGCTACTGCTTCTTCCTCTGTCTTATGTCCCTCATCTACAAGGTCACAAGCGATCTGAAGAGCTGCCTGAGCTGTTCTCTTACCATTTCTACACTGAAGCATGTAAAGCTTCTTGTTCTCAACTGTGAACTCCATATCCTGCATATCATGGTAGTGATTCTCAAGTGTCTCACATACCTGAATGAACTCTGCATATGCTTCTGGGAATTCCTGCTCCATCTGAGCGATTGGCATTGGTGTACGAACACCGGCAACTACGTCCTCGCCCTGTGCGTTGATAAGGAACTCACCCATAAGCTTCTTCTCACCTGTTGCAGGGTCACGAGTAAATGCAACACCTGTACCAGACTCGTTGTTCAGGTTACCGAATACCATAGGCATTACGTTAACGGCTGTACCCCATGAATAAGGGATATCGTTATCTCTTCTGTATACGTTTGCACGAGGGTTATCCCATGAACGGAATACTGCCTCGATAGCAAGCTTCAACTGCTCTACAGGATCTGAAGGGAAGTCTGTACCAAGCTGATTCTTGTACTCAGCCTTGAACTGCTCTGCAAGAGTCTTAAGATCTGCTGCTGTAAGCTCAACGTCGAACTTAACACCCTTCTCTTCCTTCATCTTGTCGATCAGCTGCTCGAAGTACTTCTTACCAACTTCCATAACAACGTCTGAGAACATCTGGATGAAACGTCTGTAAGAATCATATACGAAACGCTCGAATGCTGGATCTGGGTTACCAGCGATCATAGCTGCAACTACCTCGTCGTTCAAACCGAGGTTCAGGATTGTATCCATCATACCAGGCATAGAAGCTCTGGCACCTGAACGTACAGAAACAAGCAATGGATTCTTGAGATCGCCAAACTTCTTGCCGTTGATCTCCTCCATCTTCTTAACACCTTCCATAGCCTGAGCCATGATCTCATCATTAATCTTACGACCATCCTCATAGTACTGTGTACAAGCTTCTGTTGTAATTGTGAATCCCTGTGGTACCGGAAGACCAATTGTTGTCATCTCTGCAAGGTTGGCACCCTTACCACCAAGAAGATTACGCATGGTCATGTCGCCTTCGCTAAACATATAAACCCACTTGTTTGCCATTTGTCATATACCTCCTAAGTAATCAAATTTCTGCGATAGCAGACTATGGCACGTCCCCATCACACTGCAAAAAATTATAACATAATTTCCACAATTGATAAAGGCATTTTTATAAATATTTAGTAAAATCGCCATAAAAAAACATAAAAAGAAAGGCAATTGGTTTTCCGGACGTATTTTACGCGGAAATCAACTGCCTTTTTTATTCTCTTTTCAGTCCGGGCTGCTCGTATCTACTGCTGCGGAAAATCCGTTCCGGACACTTCCGTATCGTCTGTCGGGGTGCCGGTTGTTTCTTCCGGGTTCTGGACTTCCATCTTCTCCGGTGCATCTTTCACCCGCTCGAAAACCATGCTTTCTGTATCCATTGATACGGTGAGCATTCCATTTTCCACGGTAAAAGCAATCTCCTCATCATCCGAATAAAGCATGCCTTCCTTCCATTGAAACTGCTCTGTCTCCTCTCCGAAGCCAAGGCTTGCCGTGCCATCCGCATACAACGTAAGTGCCATGGAATCCAGCCCATATGACACGATATCGTCGTGAGAATAGCTGTCCCCGTCCGACTCCATGGAATACAGATGGTATACCCCCGCAGCCGAATCCTTCTTCTCTGATTTTGCACAGGCCGCGAAGATACACATGCATCCCACAAGTAAAAATGAAAGTACGATCATGCGAAGCGCCGTTTGTCGTGTTCTCATGCTGCCGTCCTCTCGTACAACTTGGTTTCTATATAGCCTATGCGCAAATCCTCTGTTTAGAACTTATTTTTCATAGCAGGAAAATACCGCCTGTTTCTTCTCATCGGAAAGCTTTGGTGTGATAAGGCTCACAACCGGAACGATGATAAGTCCGGCAAGCATTGCAAATGCACCACAGTTGATCGGCGACTGCAACACGGTTGGGAATGATGCTCTTGCAAGCATATTCGCTACCATGATGCCACTGCCGAACAGGAAGTTCACAAGCACGGCAGCCTTCGTCACACCCTTCCAGTACAGGCTGTAGATAAACGGTGCAAGGAATGCGCCTGCAAGTGCACCCCACGAAATACCCATAAGCTGTGCGATAAATGTCACGCCGCTCTTATACTGTACAACCGCGATCACTGCGGAGATTGCGATAAATACAACGATGAAGATACGCATAATAAATACCTGCTTTTTCTCTGTCATCTCTTTCACGATCGTGCCACGGATCATATCCAGTGTCAATGTCGAAGAAGATGCGAGCACCAGTGACGATAATGTCGACATGGATGCAGAAAGTACCAGGATTACAACAACCGCGATCAAAAACGGAGACAACTTCTCGATCATCGCCGGGATAATCGCATCATAGCCCTGTGCCGCGATGTCGATATCATACAGTCTGCCGAAACCACCGAGGAAATAACAGCCACCAGCTACAATGATTGCGAAGATTGTGGATATTAATGTGCCTTTTCCGATTGACTTCTCATCCTTGATTGCATAAAACTTCTGTACCATCTGAGGAAGTCCCCATGTGCCAAGTGACGTCAGGATCACAACACACAGAAGTCCAAAAGGATCCGGTCCGAAGAACGATGCAAATGCACCCGGTGTGGATGTTGCCTGCGCATCCTCTACTCGTGCCAATGCATCGATTGCCTGCATGAATCCACCATTTGATTTTAATACTGATGCAATGACCGCGATGATTCCGATGATCATGATACATCCCTGAATAAAATCATTGATGGCTGTTGCCATGTAACCGCCTGCGATCACATAGATTCCGGTAAGCACTGCCATCACGACGATGCAGACTGTATAATCCAGATGAAACGCCATCCCAAACAATCTTGAAAGTCCGTTATAAAGCGATGCTGTATACGGAATCAGGAATACAAATACAATCAAGGATGCTAAGATCTTAAGCATCTTCGAATCAAACCGGACACCGAAGAATTCCGGCATCGTCTTACTCTCTAAATGATGGCTCATTGTCCTCGTCCGTCTGCCGAGTACATTCCATGCAAGCAGGGAACCGATAAACGCATTTCCAAGCCCGATCCATGTGGAAGCAAGACCGAACTTCCATCCGAACTGTCCCGCATATCCGATAAAGATAACTGCGGAAAAGTATGAAGTTCCGTATGCAAATGCAGTCAGCCATGGTCCAACATTTCTTCCACCTAATACAAATCCATTGACATCGGTCGCATGCTTCCGGCAGTAGACGCCGACACCGATCATCACTCCAAAAAATATTACTAACATGATAATTTTAATCGCCATTTTCTCTCTCCTTTTTCTTCTGTCTGGTGATTGTAAATCCCGCTCGATTTATCCCTTCGTTTCTCCATTGCGTTATTGCGTAACGCTTTACTGTATTAAAGTAATCTGATTAAAAGAAAAGGGATGCCGACAAGCATCCCTGTCTCTTATCTTCTTTTAGTATTCAAATTTCTTCTCGAAGTAAGCCTTCAGATCTTCGATCTTCACACGCTCCTGCTCCATCGTATCACGATCACGGACAGTTACAGCGCCGTCTGTCTCAGACTCAAAATCATAAGTCACACAGAACGGAGTACCAATCTCATCCTGTCTTCTGTAACGCTTACCGATGTTTCCTCTGTCATCGAACTCACAGTTATATGTCTTTGCAAGCTCTGCATAGATCTTCTCTGCACCTTCGTTCAGCTTCTTAGAAAGCGGAAGCACACCGATCTTAACCGGTGCTAATGCCGGATGGAAATGAAGTACGGTTCTCATATCCGGCTTCTCCTCGGTTCCGATATTCTCCTCGTCATAAGCGGCACAGAGGAATGCAAGTGTCACACGGTCTGCACCTAATGATGGCTCAACAACATATGGAATATACTTTTCCTTCTTCTCATCATCGAAGTATTCCATTGGCTCACCGGATGTATTCTGATGCTGTTTCAGATCGTAATCGGTACGGTCTGCAATTCCCCACAGCTCGCCCCAGCCAAATGGGAACAGGAACTCAATATCCGTTGTACCCTTGCTGTAGAAGCAAAGCTCCTCCGGAGAATGGTCACGTGCACGCATCTCATCATCCTTGATGCCAAGATCCTTCAGCCAGTTAATACAGAATTCTCTCCAGTAACGGAACCATTCCATATCTGTACCAGGCTCGCAGAAGAACTCCAGCTCCATCTGCTCAAACTCTCTTGTACGGAATGTGAAGTTACCCGGTGTGATCTCGTTACGGAAGGACTTTCCGATCTGACCGATACCAAACGGAATCTTCTTACGGGATGTACGCTGTACATTCTTGAAGTTTACGAAGATACCCTGTGCGGTCTCCGGTCTTAAGTAAACTGTATTCTTTGCATCCTCGGTTACACCCTGGAATGTCTTGAACATCAGGTTAAACTGACGGATACCGGTAAAGTTATGCTTGCCGCAGCTTGGACAGCAGATATGCTTCTCTTCCACATACTGCTCCATCTGCTCATTTGTCCAGCCGTCAATGGAACCCTCGATCTCGATTCCGTTGTCAGTCATATAATCTTCAATCAATTTATCTGCACGAAAACGCTCGTGACACTCTTTACAGTCCATCAGAGGATCTGCAAATCCACCCAGGTGACCGGATGCCACCCATGTCTGTGGATTCATAAGAATGGCACAATCCACACCTACGTTGTAAGGATTCTCCTGAATGAACTTCTTCCACCATGCCTTCTTCACATTGTTTTTGAGCTCAACTCCAAGGTTTCCGTAATCCCATGTATTGGCAAGTCCGCCATAGATTTCAGAACCCGGATACACAAATCCTCTGTTCTTTGCAAGTGCTACGATTTTGTCTAAAGTCTTTTCCATATTTTGTAAACCTTCCTTCCTCTCGCACCGGAGTGTGCGGATTCTTATTATTTTTCGGTGTGACTTTCTTCACCATATGAAACATACAACATTTTACAGGCTAATGGTTCAGATTGCAACCATATTTTTGAAATTCATCATCTACCGTACAATTTTATGCGTCGGGCTTTTACAGGGATGATAGTATTTCCAGCGATTTGAATTCCCGGTCGATATATGCTTCCCGGAAACGGTCTGCCACGTACTTTAATTCTGCCATCGCCTCTTCACTTAACTGAAACGCATACAGCTTCGTAAGATCTGCCGACTGGATATATTGCAGAGTATAAATAAGTGTCTCGGATACCGTCCGTGTAAGCTTCAGCTCTTTTCCGCATGCCTCACACAGAAGCCCGCCTGCCTTCGCATTGAAATATTTCAGTTCCTTCTTATTGCAGCGTACGCATGTATATGCATGAATCCCCTGTCCTTCGATATCCATCAGCCGTACTTCGAATGCATAGCGGATCAGCTGATTGTCCACGGTTCCCTGTTCAAGTGCCTTGAGTGTCACATAGAGCAGATTGAGCTCATTCACACAATAGCAGCCCTCTCTCGTATAATATGACATAAATTCACACACATACGATGCATAGCACAACTTCTCCATATCCAAAGGAAGTCCGGAAAAATATTCCCGGACCTCCGCTTTGACTAACGTATAGGAATCTCTTCCCGGAAATACGGTAAAAGTACCCATCACGAAGCTCTGGCTCGCCGCCCGGAGCTGGCTTACCGCCTTTCTGGCACCATTTGCAAACACTGTGATCTTTCCGCGTTCCTTGGTCAGTATGACCAACCGTTTATCGTACTCCTTCACAAGTGTTGCATATAAAATTATACCCGTTACCTGTATTTCCTCACGCATTTTTTGTTATCTCTCTATTTCTTTTCCCGGTAATGACTCATCCGGATACGTATGGTAATATAAATCACAAGTACGATGGCCACACCAACGAAAATCCATATCTGTACCGGCACATCCTCAATATTATAACACCGGACATTGATCCACATCTGATTGATTTCCTTATTCGCCGTATCATCAAAATACTGCATGACTGCACTCCGTTGCAGTACCTCCTGCGTCGGATACTGTGCAAACAACTGTCTGCGCGTCTGTTCTTCCGGCACAGTCATAATATAATCTTCATTGGAATCATCCCCACAGAAGAAGAAACCAACCGGATACTCTGTTGTATCCTCTTCATCATCCTCTGCCTCATAATTCCATTTCAGATAATCATAGACTGTATCATCGTCACCGCCACTGATCACCGATGTATAACCAATGTAATACATGTTACGCACCGCATTGTCCGGACGAGACACAAAGTTTACAAATGCCTCAGCGGCCTGCTGTTTTTCCGCATCCTGTCCGATTCCGCTTTTCAGCATAACCCAGCCGTCAAACCACAGATTCGTCGACTCCTCCGGCACCGCAAAATCCAGATAGAAATCATCCTCTTCTGCCTGATCCATCGCATAGACAGCATCTCCGGACCACTGGTAGTTTGCAACGACTTTTCCGCTGATCATGTCTGCTTTACCACTGTCGGTCTCAAACGAATAAACATTACCCTGCATATCCTGCAGGATGTCCTCTACATTCTCGATCGTATCGGAATCCACATCATTCATGATCTGCATCAACCGTTCCTGATAATCCGGTGCATTGCGGAGCGATTCATCCATCAGTTCATCTTTTCTGTAAGAACCAAGTGCCGCAAAATAAGAATCCCGGACATTATCCTTGATTGTAACCTGGCGCTTGAACTTGTCATTTAGAAACACATCCCAGGTAGATGCTTCCTCTTCTGTCATCTTCTCCGGATTGTAGAGAACACCGGTGACGCCCCACATATAGCCTGCCGCATATTTACTCCACGACTCACCGCCGATCTCATTTTCATCAAACGTATCCTTAATATAATCGGATACCCCGCGCACATAGTAATTATCCGGATTGTCTGTATCATAAAAATCTTCTGAAAACGGCACCAGCTTCTTCTCTGCCATCAGCTTCATGATCATATAATCAGACGGACAGACAAGGTCATACACATCGCCGAGTGTCAGCTGGTTATACAGATCCTCGTTCGTACCGAAGCACGAATACTCAACCTCCACGCGCTTGCCGTACGTCTCGTAATACCACTCGGTGAAATCATCGACCATCGAATTCTCACCGAAGATCTCCGCACCATTTTCAAGCTCCATGCGTTCTTCTTCGTCCCAGTCACCAAGATCGATATATTCCTCCCAGTTGCAGACACGCAGCTTGATCACGTCGTCATTTCCCTGTGCGTGTGTGATCTTTGTTCCCGGCACCATCGCCAGAAATGTCATCATAGTTGCCGCCGCAACGGCTGTCACACGTTTTAACATCTTATTTCTCATTGCAGACACCTCCTTTTTCAGAGGTTGTCTTTCTGCCAGCCACATTCATGACAACCACTGCCAGAATAACGATCAGGAAGATTACTGTCGAAAGCGCCCAGAGTGCAGTTTTAATCTCTGTCTGTGAACCCTTGGTTGCATTGACAACATACGTACTGATCGTGTTAAACGTTGCCGGTTTTGTATAGCTTGCGATGAAATAATCATCAAGCGAAAGTGTGATTGCCAGCGCAAATCCGGATACGATACCCGGCATGATCTGCGGGATCACAACCTTACGGAGTGCCATCGACGGAGACGCACCAAGATCCATTGCCGCCTCATACAGACTTGCATCCATCTGCTTTAATTTCGGAACCACAGACAGATACACAAATGGCGCAGATAACACTACATGGCCGATCAGCAGCGGCACATAGCTTTCCTTATTCATGCCAAATGCAACGATCAGCAGCACGCAGATGGAAAAACCGGTTACAACATCTGCATTGACAACCGGAATCCGGTTGGCTGTGTTAATAAAGTTCTTCGCAAGTTTCTTCGAATAAAACGCACCAATCGCACCCATTGTTCCAAAGATTGTGGCAAGCAGAGATGAAACAAGTGCCAGAAGAACCGTCCCAACGATCATATCCCGAAGCTCACCCTTTGTGAACAGTGTCACATAATTCTGCATAGAAAATCCGTGGATCGAACCGATATTTCCGGAATCCGTAAAGCTGTATACTGCCAGAATCAGAATCGGTGCATAGATAACGAGCAGCATAAGAATCAAAAATAGTTTTCCAATCGTCTTTCTCATCAGATCAGTGCACCTCCTCTTCCCTCGTCCTCATCCGAGTATTTGTTCGTAAAGAGGGTGAAGATCAATATGATCAAAAGCAGGATCAGTGCGATCATTGATCCATTGTGCCAGTCGTAGGATGCAAAATAGCTTCCGATCAGACTACCCATAATATATGTGCTGTTATAAAGCATATCCAGCACAACATAGTTTGTCATAGATGGCAGAAATACCATCGTGATTCCGCTGATAATGCCAGGCACGGAAAGTGGCAGTGTCACCTTCAGAAATGTCTGTACCGGATTCGCGCCAAGGTCACCTGCCGCCTCTATCAGACTCGTGTCTAACTTCATCAGCGTCGTGTACATCGGCAGAATCATGAATGGAAGAAAATCATACGTCATACCGATGACAGAATTTAAAAACGGATGCAGGGCAAGATTTCCCTCTAACACCGTAAGTATCTCTTTTAATGCAGTGATACGCAATGTGAAATTGATCCACATCGGCATCACAAATGCAACTAAGATCACACTCTTATGCCGCATATTGCTGCGCGCTAAGATATACGCAATCGGATATGCAAGCAGTACACAGACGCAGGTCGTCACAACCGCCAGCGCAAAGCTGTACGCAAGTGTACCGATCGTATTCGGGCTCGTAAAAAATGCCGCCAGATTCTGCACGGTAAACTGACCTTGTCCGTTTGTAAACGCATAATATAAAAGAACAAACAATGGGGCTACTACAAACAGCAATAGAAAAAGTGCATAAGGTATACCCAGTCCGCTCTTTGCAAAACGTGAAGAACGCATACAATATCACTCCTTTTCTATTTCTTGATGGAAAACTGGATATGCTCCTCCGGAATAACCAGACTTACATAGTCATCCATATTCCACAGGTATTCATCGTTAACGATGAAATCTTCATCCATATCCGTACGGACCACGTAGCTGTAATGATCACCCTTGTAGATCAGGTTGATGATATGTCCGCAGACGATACCCTCTTCCTCATTATCGCTCATGGAAATATGCCGTGGCTTGATTGCAAGCACGACCTTCAGTTTCTCATAATCAATCACGTCACCATGTGCATCTAAAAGCTCATGCGCGTCGTTAAACTTAGAACCCGGAATGATCTTCGTCAGATCACACTGGATCTTTCCATCAAAGATTGTAAGCTCATAATTCTTGTCTACATCACTCTCGATCTTATTCAGTGTGTGTTCCGGAATCATGATATGAATACCGTCCGGTTCCACATTCAGTCCAACCTGGCTTCCAACCGCTGCGGTCTTCGTCGACTGGATCACGATCTCATTCTTGCCGGATTCCACTGTGATCTCATAGTGGACACCCTTGAATACAACTGATGTAACCGTTCCTGTGATTGCACCATTCTCAGGCGTTGTGATCTCAACATCCTCCGGACGCACAACGACTTCCACCAGCCGTCCATGCTCGACATCATCCACACAGGCAAATTCCGCCCCGCAGAAACGCACCTTGAGCTTGTCTGTCATGATGCCAGTAAAAATATTACTCTCGCCGATAAAGTCTGCAACGAATGCATTTTTCGGCTCATTATATATATCCTCAGGAGTTCCGATCTGCTGCATACGTCCTTCGGACATGACAACGATCTTGTCCGACATCGTAAGTGCCTCCTCCTGGTCATGTGTTACATAGATAAAGGTAATTCCAAGTCTTTCATGCATACTTTTCAGTTCAAGCTGCATCTCCTTGCGCATCTTTAAGTCGAGCGCACCGAGCGGCTCATCGAGAAGCAGGATCTGCGGCTCATTGACCAGTGCACGCGCGATTGCGATTCGCTGCTGCTGTCCACCGGACAAGGTTGCTACCTTCCGCGTCTCAAACCCTTCTAAGTCTACCATCTCCAGAACTTTCTTTACCTTCCGCTTAATCTCGTCCTTCGACAGCTTCTTAAGCTTTAATCCAAAGGCAATATTGTCAAAAATGTTTAAATGTGGAAACAATGCATACCGTTGAAATACTGTGTTGATCGGGCGTTTGTTTGGTGGTAGATTTCCAATCTCTTTACCATCTAGCAGTATTTCTCCCTCTGTAGGAATTTCAAAGCCCGCAATCATGCGGAGTGTTGTGGTTTTACCACAGCCCGAAGGCCCTAAAAACGTTACGAATTCGCCCCTTTTTACCGTAAGGTTAAAATCCTCTACAGCGACAAACCCATCCTCAAATGTTTTTGTGATGTGCTTTAGCTCAATAATGTTTGTTGAACTAGTGTTGTTTTCCAATAAACTCTCATCCTCCTTGTGTTCCTGACATCCTTATCCATGGCATTGGCGGATGCAGGCCAGATTTTTCTTTCGTATTCTCTACGAAAATGCATAAAAATATGCCTGTTTTTTCTTACAAAAACAAGCATATTTTATCAGATTCATATTCTATTTACAATCAATTTTTTAACGTCTGTGATATTTTCTGTCTTCCTCTTCATACTTCGGGGAGCACGTAAGCTGGACACCTATTTTCTTCAGAAGCTGCTCATCCACCGATGAAAGCAATACCGTCGAATGTGCCTGACAATTCTTCAATTTTGAGAGCTGTTCAATTGCAAGCTTTGCTTTTTCATCCTGTGCCGCTGTTGTGGAAAGCGCGATCAGAATCTCATCGGTATGCAGTCTTGGATTGTGGCTTCCAAGATACTGGATTTTAAGACGCTGGATCGGCTCGATGGCTTCCTTGGATACTAACTGTACTTCATGCGGAATTCCGGCAAGTACCTTCAGCGCATTTAAGATTGCAGCTGCCGATGCGCCAAGCAGATCTCCGGTTTTTCCGGTTACGATTGTGCCGTCTGCAAGCTCAATTGCCATCGCCGGATGTCCGGTCTCCTCTTCCCTTGCCAATGCTTTCTTTGCCACCAGGCGGTCCTCCATAGAGACACCCGCCTGTCGCAGTAAAAGCTCTAACTTATTCTTGTCATCCTTCGACTGTCCGTAACGCTTTCTGTCACACAGGCAGCGATAATACCGGCGGATAATCTCCTGTGCCGATGCATCACGGCATACCTGATCATCAATAATACAATTTCCAGCCATATTGACACCCATATCCGTTGGAGACTTATACGGACTGCTTCCGGCAATCAGTTCAAACATTGTCGCAACAACCGGGAATATCTCGATATCGCGGTTGTAATTGACGGTTGTCTCACCATATGCTTCGAGATGAAACGGATCGATCATATTGACATCGTTTAAGTCCGCTGTTGCTGCCTCATAAGCAAGGTTGACCGGATGCTTGAGTGGCAGATTCCAGATTGGGAATGTCTCAAACTTCGCATACCCGGCTTTCACGCCACGCTTATATTCATGGTAAAGCTGAGACA
>ERZ809201.149-NODE-149-length-44216-cov-5.276307_pt1 | contig 44216 bp, 73 predicted proteins | sample MGYA00520516_ERZ809201 | MGnify/ENA primary metagenome ERZ809201 (study PRJEB31570, sample SAMEA3213006) | Homo sapiens | biome: human-gut; feature: human gut; material: fecal | place: Sweden | collected 2011 ... | reverse complement strand
GGGGAAGATATCGGCTCCGGCGCGGCGGACGCCGCACAAAGCCCGCCGGCGAACGCCCGCAGGAGGCTGCTGTGCCGGAAAAAACCGCACCAAAGGAGCAGCCGCGCGCCGATGCGCCCCGCAGAGAGCGCCCCAAAAAGGAGCGGCCGCCTCAGCAGGACAAGCCCGAGCGCAAGCCTGCTCCACAGAAGCAGGAACGCCCGGAAAAAGCAGAAGCGTCTTCTTCCGACGGTCAGCCTAAGCCCCGCCGCCGCAGACGCCGCAGCGGAGGCCCCAGAAAGCCGTCCGGCGAGGGCCAGATGCCCAAAGCTGAATAACAAACTGCCCCGACCTGCCGCAAAGCGAGCGGCAGGCCGGGGTTACTGCTTAGAGGGCATCACAGCTGCCGGCAGGCCAGTGTTTTCCGTTGCGGAAGCTGTCGGAATGTGGTATGATGAAAAAAACAAAAAGGAGATTCTTTTATGTCCGTACTGCATGGCTTTGAACAGACACGGCAGCGCCGTATTGATGAACTGGACGCCGCATTGCATGAATATATCCACACTGCCTCCGGTGCGCGGCTCTGCTGGCTCGAGCGGGAGGATGAAAACAAGTCCTTCTGTGCCGCCTTCCGGACGCTTCCGTTTGACGATACCGGCGTTTTTCACATTCTGGAGCATTCTGTTCTCTGCGGCTCGAAGCACTTCCCGGTCAAAGAGCCGTTTGTCGAACTGATGAAGGGCTCCTTGAACACGTTCCTGAATGCACTGACGTTCCCGGACAAGACGTGCTATCCCGTCGCCAGCCGCAACAGCCGCGATTTTTTGAATCTGATGCGCGTGTATCTTGACGCCGTGTTTTTCCCAAGCATCCATGAAAAGCCTGAGATCTTCCAGCAGGAGGGCTGGCACTATGAACTGCACGACGGCATTCTGACGCGTTCAGGCGTTGTGCTCAACGAGATGAAGGGCGCGTTTGCCGACGCGGACGAGTTGCTGATAAACGCCATGTCGCGCGCACTGTTCCCGGCCTCGCCCTACCGCTTCGTCTCCGGCGGCGATCCCGAGGCCATCCCGAATCTTACCTATGAAGCCTTTACCGCCGCGCACAAGCGGTTTTATCATCCGGCCAATTCTTATCTGCTGCTCGACGGCAGCATCGATCAGGACGAAAGCTTCGCCCTGCTGGATGAATATCTGTCGCAGTTTGCAGCCATCGACCCAGACACGCAGATCCATGCGCAGCCGCCCGTCCGGGCAGAGCGCCGGACGATCGAATATCCGCTCCCGGCCGGAGAACCGGCGCAGCAGCGCTGGAAGCTTGGCTGCGGCTATGTGCTCGGGACATATCAGGATACGCAGACGCTTTTTGCCGCGCAGGTGCTGAGCGATGTGCTCTGCGGCAGCAACCACGCGCCGCTCTGCCGCGCGATTCTGGAACAGGAGCTGGCAGAAGATGTGGTCCTCGTCTGCGACGAGCAGTGCATGCAGCCGAATCTTCTGCTGCGCGTGCAGAACTTCCGCGAAGCCGACCTGCCCGCCATCGAGGCTACGATCCGCAATACGCTCACCGCGCTCTGCGAAAACGGACTTGACCGTGCGCAGATCGAGGCTTCGCTGGCAAGCTTTGAATTCAAGCTGCGCGAACGCGATTACGGCACAATGCCGCGCGGTCTGGTCTTTGAACTTGAGATCCTGTCCAGCTGGCTTTACGGCGGCGACCCTGCTGTGCGCCTGCGGTTCGGCGAGGTGTTTGACACGCTGCACGCCGCCGTCGGCACGGGATATTATGAGAATCTCCTGCGCCGGCTGATGCTGGAGAACCCGCATACCGCTGAGGTGCTCCTGCAGCCGTCGCTGACCTGCGGACAGGCGCGTCAGGATCGTGAACGCGAGTCGCTGGGAAAAACATGCAAAACACTGGATGAGGCGCAGCGCAGCCGGATTATCAGTGAACAGGAGCGGCTTGCCGCACTTCAGCAGGAGCCGGATCGTCCGGAAGCGCTTTCTACGATCCCGCATGTCCGGCTTTCCGACCTGCCGCGCGATCCGGCCCCTGTTCCGACGGAGGTGGAGGAGGACGGACGGCTCGTTCTCCATGCCGTGCAGACCGACGGTATTGTCTATCCGACGGTTTATTTTGCGGCCGATGATCTGACAGAGGAACAGCTTCCGTATACGTCCGTTTTGCGCGCGGCGCTGGGACAGCTTCCGGCTGGCGGCATGGATGCGCTGGAACTGCAAAAGCAGCTGCGTCTGAAGCTTGACGGCTTCAGCGTGGCGCTGGCGCCTTACAGCCAGTATCATGACCCACAAAGTTACCGGCTCTACGCTGCCGTTTCCTTCAGCGCACTGGAGGCGAAACTCCCGGAGGCTGTCCGGCTGGCAGCGCAGATTCTGACGCAGACGGATTTTTCCGACAAGGCAAAGCTGCTGGAACTCATCCGCCAGCAGCGCGACGGACTCCAGCAGCAGATTGTCAATTCTGGTTCGAGCGCTGCGATGCTCCGCGCTTCTGCTGCACTGAACGCGGCCAGCGCCTGCTCAGAGCGCTGCGCGGGCGTCAGCTATTACCGCTGGCTGCGCGAATTGGAGCAGAATTTCGACGCACGGGCGGATGAACTGATCGAGATGTTGCGCACACTCTGCGAAAAGCTGTTTGTGACCGCGCGGATGCGTCTTTCCGTCACCGGAGGCGGCGGGCAGAGTGGTGCACTTATTCAGAGCGGCCTGCATGAAGCGCTCCCTGATGGCGCAGCGTCCGGTGCGCCATACCGTGCACAGCTGCTGCCGATTTGCAAAGAGGGCATCGTGATCCCGTCCGAGGTTTCGTTTACCGCTGTCTGCGGCAATGTTCACGCGTATTCCGGCGATCTGCGCATCGCCTGCCGCGCAGCGTCGCTTGGCCATTACTGGAACGAGATCCGTGTACAGGGCGGGGCGTATGGCACAGGCCTGCTCATCCGCGAAACAGGGCTTGTCTCCGCCTATACCTACCGTGACCCGGACTGCCGCCGTTCGCGCGGCGCAATCGGACGAACGGCAGCGTATCTCGAAGCCGCAGCTGCTTCTGGTGAAGCGCAGGACGTCAATATCATCGGCGCCATCAGCGACGCCGAGCCGCTGCTCTCGCCGCGCCTGCAGGGAGCCGTTGCGGATACATGGCTCCTGAAGGGCATGACCATGGACGACCGCCGCTGCATACGCCATGAATTGCTGGATGCAGGCCCTGCATCGCTGGCTGCCTGCGCCGGACCAATCGGCAGCGCACTGGATACCGGCATCGTCTGTGTTTTCGGCCCCCGGACGCAGCTGGAAGCCTGCGGGGATCTGAGCATTCAGGAACTGTGAGAAAAAATTAAAAAAGGGCTTGCATTTTATCCCCAACTGTGCTACTATAGTGTGGCGTTAAGGAAGCGCGGTACGCGCCGGTAGCTCAGTTGGATAGAGTGACTGGCTACGAACCAGTAGGTCGGGGGTTCGAGTCCCTTCCGGCGTACCAGATATGCACTTATCCGAACACATCATATTTGTAAATGGTGTTATTGGGATGATCGTGCAGAGATGAAAATACCCTCTCCGGATTGGAGAGGGTATTTTTTTATTTTGCGATATGCTCATAATACTCCATCAGCTTTCGCTCCGGGCCGGGGCCGTCCTTGTCGAGCAAAAACGCCTTTGCCAGGGCGGCGTAGAATTCCGGGCGGTTGAGGCCGAACTCTACGGCGACGGGGTAGTAGTCCGAGTACATCATGTTCATGGTCACGCCCCACGCCCATTGCGGGACCACAGGTGCCTGAATGCCCATGCTCTCTGCAACGGCCGTTGTCTGTTCCATCGTCCAGTGCGGGCCGGTCGAGCCGTCGGCGTTCTGCATATGCTCGGCCCAGTGTATGGCCGTTTCTCGGTCAAACGCTGCCGCATCCGGTTCGTCTGTGCGGCAGTCCAGCTTTTCCAGCCTGCGGATCGTCTTCGCGTACAGGCCGACTTCCTCCGCGCTGCCGAGCGTCACCGGCTTTTCCATCGCCTCGCGCAGCTTTTCGTAAAGCTTTGTGATATAGTCCTTCATCTCGTCACGCCTCCTGCATGTATCGGTAGAGTTTGTCCACGTCGTTCTGGTCAAATCGCATATCGCCCAGCAGCGGGACGGATACGGTCAGCTTGTTCTCAAAGCGCGGACGCGCCGCGTTATAGAGCTTGTCGAGGTCGATGTTTCCGGCGTCGTCGAAGATCTGCATCATCTTTACCGCCGGATTTTCGCGCAGCGCGAGGATCTTCTCGCGGCTGCCCTCCATGATGAGTGCAAGCATGATCCCGGCCCCGATGCCCTTGCCGCCCGGCAGGTGCGGAATGACCTCATTGTCTGCGTAGCGCATCGCGCCGCGCATGGCCTGATCTATCGTCACTGTCATTGCAGATTTCCTCCTTTAAGGATGGGGCGGCTATTGCCGCCCCTTTTGCTTAGCTGTTGCAGCACCCGCCGCACTTCGGGATCGGGTTGTAGAGCGACTGCGCCGTGGTCGCGGTGCCCGTGGTGACGTCGGCGACCTGCTTGGGGTAAAAGGTCGCGTTGACATACGTCACGATGGAATTGTCGTTGCAGCAGCGGCGCTCGGCCTCCATCTTGACCGCGCCAAGGGCTTCCTTGCGGACAGACTCGACGTCCTGCTTGACCAGCGCGAAGCTGTCCTCGGTGCGCTGGTTGTGGACGGCCTGCTTGCACAGCGCCTCACGGACGTCCTTGAGCTGCCCATCGATATAACCGTACACCTCCAGCATCTTGCCGTCGTTGTATGTGTTGGCCTTGAGCAGCGCGATCTCGCTGTCCTTCGCGGCCAGCTTCTGCTCCCGTTCGAGATCGTAGCGCGTGACCGGCATATTCTCGCTGCACATCGGCTCCTGCTGCCGCGCGGCGAGCATGGCGGCTACCGTCATGGCAGGCGTGACTGCCGCAGCGATGTCAGCGGCTTCTGATCTCTTGTTCTGGTTGGGGCCGCCCAGCAGATTACTGAGTCCGCCGTTCGCCAGTCCCAGTGCGGCGCCGCCGATGCCAAAGCCCAGCGCAGTCCCCGCGAGTCCCTTGCTTGCGTATTCCATAAAAAATACCTCCGAAACGTAGTAAACCGGCCGGTTTCTATGTTCAGTCTACCGCTTTCCCGATTCCCAAGGGGGACATCTGCGGGACACTTCCGGGACAGTTCTGTCCCATTTGCGTGGATTTTTGTTTTTATTATTTATAAAATATTTTGAAAAACCCCTTGACATATACGGTATTACAGTATATAATGCAGCCATAGACACAAAGCAAAACAAACACGACAAAAAAATTGGAGGATGGCTGACATGTTTAATATCGTTTCCGCGTGGGGAGCGCAGACAAATCCCCACTGTAACCTGGACACTGCAAATAATGGCGGAGGTTACTGGCAGTTTTCCGGCGGTGTCGTTGCAGACCTTAACAACGGCCAGCTTGTCACCGTCGAGGTTGACGACACGTCCTGCGGCGATTTTGGCAGCCGCGTGTATTTTTCCGTGACCGCTGACGGCTTCTGCTGGCGCTTTTCCGACGGCACAATGGACGATGCGTCCGTTGACACCTCGGAGGATGTCTTGGGCGTTCTGCGGTCCATCTCCGGCGTTCTGGGCGTGGACGCCGAAGCACTGATTTCTGCCGCGTTGAATGCGGCGAACATCTGCGCGTGGGAGGTATGCTATGCCGACTGACACCCAGCGCCGCGCTCGCAACAAGTGGGACGCTGAGAACATGTCCGTGATCTCCTGCAAGCTCAAGCGGGAGATCGCGGAAACCTTTAAGGCTACGGCGAAAGCCAATGGCACTACCCCGAATGAACTGATTCGCAAATGGATCGATGCGTATATGCGGCAGAACATGCCAGCAGAGCAACCTTCGACTGAAAAAATATGATTTGAATGTAAAAAAGCCCGCCCGGAGCGTATGCTCAGGGCGGGTTTCCTTGTGTCAGACGGCGGGCGGTATTGTAGATGTGCGGCAGGCGGCGGGAGATGGTTTTGCGGTCGATGCCGATTTCACCGGCCGCGTCCAGCTGCGGGAGCCTGCGCACGATATAAAGTCTCACGATCTGCTGATCGATCACGTCCAAAAGTCCCTCGTCAGTGACGCGCTCCCAGTCGCTGCGCGTGAGGTGTTCCAGCTCCTTCGGCAGAGCCAGCCGCGCAGTTATGCTTTCGTCACTCCCTTCGGCCCGCCGCCGGGCAGGGCTTACTTCATGGCCGCAGCCAGCTTTTTCAGGAGGTCGTCGCCGTATTTGTAATCGGCAAGATACTTGATCGTGCTGTCCGCAAGTCCAGCCTTTGCCTTGATGGTCTTCTTGGCGTCCTCGACGGCCTTGGCGACGGTTTCCGTGTCGTAGTCGATCCACGGGAGCTTCCCGTGCTTCTTCCATACGCGGCTGTTGTAGCCGCTCTTGATACCGATGTTGCCGACGCCGGTGATCTGCACGCCATTACCCCAGATGGGCGTACACTCAACGGCCAAGCCGTCTCCGATGTACAGTCCCCAGTGGCCGGGCATCCACAGGCCTTCGCCTGGGACGAGCTTGTCCCAGCCGGACGCGGATACGTCCCTGCACTTCGCGATCATGCCGTCGGCGGAGACGTCAGGGACGCCGTTCGCGGCGTATTTTGCGCCGCCATATGCCGCGTTCTGATTGCCGTTCCAGCCCCACAGAATGCCCTTCGTGAGGTTCACGCAGTCAAAACCGAAATAGCTCTTGCCGATCTGCTTGCGCAGCTCAGACTGCTTGGCGGCTGTGTACCAGCTTGGATACTGTGCAGCTTTTTCCCGGATGATGCTTTCTGTAACCGGCATCCCGAAGCAGCCCCACATATACACGGTTTGGTGATTCTTCGCGACGTCAATATGCCGCCTGACGAGCTCGGAGGCTTTCATAACGCTCATGCCCGCTCACTCCCGTATAACTCGTGGTGCAGCTGCAGCACGGCGGCCTCGATCAGCTGATCGATTGTAGATACGTCGAACCGGATTCCGTGTTCGGCCAGAAAATTGATCACATAGGCTTTCTTTTCCTCGCCGTCCGTCGCGGTGTACAGCTGCTCCGCCGCCTTTACGCCGATCTCAACGTAAGTGCGGAGCGTTTGCAGCTTGTCCGCGTCGATCTTGGTTTTGAGCCACGGGATCAAAAATGCCGAAACGAGCGCGCTGATGAGCGCGATCACTGCCGAGATGATCTGTGTGTAGTCCATATGTATGCTCCTTTCAATCTTTCAGCACGATCTCCGCGATGCGTGCTGCCGCTTCCGGGCCGTACTTATCAGCCCATTTATCCATGTACTTCTGCGCGTACTTCGCGCGGTTCTCATTTTTGGCTTTCAGAGGTAAAAGCCGCTGGAGGCCGTTGTTTCAGCCAGCACCGCAAGCGTGATCTCCGTCAGATCTGCGCCTGCCGCGCAGGCGATGATGAGCGCGAGGCTGACGAGCGCGCTGCAAATCAGCCACTTTTTACTGAATTCCATTGCTATGTCCGCATTGCGCCTCCAGCTGGTGCAGGAACTTTTTCACGTCGCCGTTCCCGCCCATCTTTTTATACTTCTCTCCGGCAATCAGACGCTCGGCCATTGGCATTTCTTCCGACATGATGGTCAGGCGGAGAATTGCGAGATACTGCTCGTTCTGATGCGTCTGCATCTTGTCGAGCTTCTTGTCGATCTCGCCTAGGTGCTCCTCCTGCGTCGTGGCCTTGCCGCGCTTTTTCTGTATCGCGCTGACGACGGCATTGACGACCGCCGTCAGCGCGGACGAGCCGAGCACGGCGCAGACGAGGGTAACGATGATTGTCTTGGCGTCCATGGCTATGTACCTTCTTCCGTGATCTTCTTCCACCCGTCCGGGTTAACGGATGGGTTCCAGACGTTGGCGGCGAGCAGGGATTCGTAGAGCTCGTCCTGCCACCAGCCTTTTTCGCCTTTGGAGAATGCAAGACCGGCGGTGATGGTCTCGGGGATGATGCGGAAGCCCTGCTTGTAGGCGATGTCTTCCCAGAGGGCCGGGGCGGCGTCCGGGGTGTTCTGGGCCGTGTCCCAGAGGTCGGAGGCGGCGCGCTTGATGGTGCCCCCCCAGTTGATGCGCGTGCCGGCTTTGACGAGGCTGCCAGAGCCGGTCAGGCGGGTGAAAAGCTCCGGCGCGAGACTCGCGTCGGCGTCGGTGAGACTGGCTGCGCTTTTGACGATATAGGGGCGCAGCGCCCGCGCCCGCTCGGTGTAGGTGCTCATGTTATTCCGCCTCCCCGAGCAGGATCTTCGCGGCGGTCTCGGCATCCGTCAGCGGCAATGCTGCACCCATTTCCTCATAGCTGCCTTCTGGCTCAGTACCTTTCAGCGTATGGTCTGTGAGATGAAACACCATGTCAGAAAGCACCTGATGTTCAGTTCCTTCTTCATCCGTAATAGTCACAGCCATCTTCGCGCAAAATCCTTCTGCCTGATCTTCCTTGCACGGGACATAACAACCATTGCCGTGTAGTCGAATGGGCACAATACTGTCCGCATACCCGGCAAATGCGCCGTCCTGTTTTACTGCATACATGGCGTCCCTCCAAATTTCTCTTGATAGATTTTCTCCAATTGCTTTGTGCTTGCTGTTCGCAGCCGGTTTTTCCAGTACCCGTTTTCCTGCCCCGGCCATTTGTCATCCGCAAAATCTTCACCGCAGCCGTGCTTTGCATACCAGCGGTAGAGGTGTTCAAGCATTTCTTGCCGCATCGCGCCCTCTGGTGTATTCTGCCTGAAATGCTCCCACCCGTTTTCGGATGTCGCAGTGCATATCCGCCTGCCGTCCGCTGCAAACAGGAACCCTTCAATCTCCGATACAACAGTTCCGTACCGGAGATTAAATGCTCCATCGATGCCATTCCCACGGAACCGCTTATACACGATATATTCCATGCGCTTCTCCCTCATACGCAAAAGCCGGGCGCGAAGCCGAAGGAAGCGCGCGCGGTGCGGTCTTCGACTGTCCCGTTGGTGTTCACATTCTCGAAACCGTCGGAGCTGCTCGCAAGCGGAGAACGGAGCCACCAACGAGCGGCGGCGCTCGTTCCGTTGTGCTTGTACTTTACCTTGCTGTTTCCAGCGGAATAATAGGCGTACTGCGCTTGCTTACTCGCCTCGTTCGAGTTTGCTCTCGAAATGCTCCCGAAAACCTCAAACTCCGAGAGGAGGAAAAAGTAATCCTTTGTCGCCGTGACCGCACTCGCGGATGTGCTATTATTTCCCGTATTGTCCGTGTACTTGGTAACGGACTTTAGGACTGCACGGAGCGCCGCCGGAATGACTGCGATAATCGTTCCGGAATAGCTCGAGAGGCTTGTCCCGCAAATATTTGTACGCATTTGCGAGCTCGCCCATCCGCCGGAGTTCGTTGCACTACTGTTCATAGAGAAATAGCCGGTTGTCGAAACGGGCGAGGTATAGTAACTGTCGCAGAAACACACGTCCGTACCGCCGGAGAGCGCGGTCTTGCCTAACTGGAAATGAATACGGTTTTCCCCTTCTGGGCTCGTGTTATGGTTAAATCCAATAATGAACGCATATGTTGTGTAATTAGATAGTGTAAGATGTCCAACCGTGCCGTTTAGCGTTACAGCCTTTCGGTCACCGACGCTCCAATAGTTCGCGCCCTGTCCCGCGTCGGATATATTTTTTATTGTTTCCCAAGTATTTTTATTCAGTGTCGGATATACAAAATTAAGCGACACCGCGTAGCTGTCCGTGATAGTTACGGCTTTTGTGTCAGATGTTTGCCCGTTGAGCGTGGCGGATACGCTCCATGTGCCGATCTCCGGAACGGTAAGCGTACAAACTCCGGTGCTGCCAGATATTCCGCTGATCGTTTTGGAGCCATTTGTCGCCGTGACGGTCGCACCCGCGGATACCGTTACGACCAGTTGCGGAACGATCCCGGTTTGAATTGCACGAACCGCGCTTGCAAAACCATCTGGGTAAGTCAGCGGGTCGGATGTTCCGCCTTTTTCTCTGATGGCATCGGCAACTGACGTGAGTTCTATATCGTTCGTTAAATATTCAGTTGCCATCAAAAATTACCTCCATTCGCGCTAGGAATTGTTTCCGCGCTCCACGCTCCATTGACCACCCGCAAGAATTTACCGTTGTCGGAGGCGGTGACGGCCGGAAGTTCCTTTTTGCCCCACGCCTCTTTGTTGCTGCGCACGTCGCCGACGGCCTCGTCGATCTGCGCGCCGGTATACTGGCTGTTGTACGCCATGCGATCACTCCTTCATGCACAGGAAATCCTCGCCGTCAGCCGTTTTCATGGTCTGCGACTGTCCGGACGGGATAAATCCATAATTGTCATTCCAGCTGCCGTCCGCGCCCTGCGCGAACAGCGAAATTCTGTATTCTCCGTCTCCGGAAAGCAGGAAATCGTCGTATACCTCAAAGGTGCGCTGCGTCCCCGCGGGGGTCTGGGAGAAGGACGCGATCAAAGCGCCCTTCCCGCGGCCCCAATCCTCGCCGGACTTCGTCGCGCGGCACTCAAAAGCCGTATAGGCGATGTCCGACGAGAATGTGACGGTGATCGAGTCGAATCCCGAGACTGCCGATATCTTGTTTCCGGTAATGGAGAAGGTCAACTCCGGCGCGGCCATTAGGCTGCGCTCCACGTCCCGGCGGCGTTCTTGACGAAGACCTTCACGATCTTCACGCCGTCGCCGGAAGACGCCGATTCGAGGTCTACGCCCTTGACGGTGACGTTGATAGCGGTGTTCTTCTTGTAGCCGCCCTCTGTGCCGCTGACGTTGGTGGAGCCTCCCGTCGCCGGGATCTGCGTGCCCGCCGTGTGCAGGCTGCTCGTCGCCGGGACGACGCGGACGGTGTATTCCTCAAAGTCCACATCGCAGACGAAGGAGAAGGCCGCCGCGTCGTAGCCCGTGACCTTGGAAATGCGGCTCTTGTCGGGTCCGGTGATGGTCACGGCGGGGATCGTGGAATTGAGCGTGATGGTGTCGCTGACCGCCGCAGATTCATTGCCTACGTCGTCGCGGACCTTGCAATAGATCGTCTTGAGGCCGTCGCCGTCGGGAAGCGTAATGGCCTTTTCTGCCGCGAACGTCTCCCACGACGCAGCCTCTTCCGTCTCCGCCGTCTTCGTGCCCCAGATCTTCATCTGATAGCCCGTCGTTACTTCATCGGAGACGGAGATCTTCGCGGTGACGTTGGCGCTGGTCGCGTACTGTGCGCCGTCATTCAGGATGATCGATAGACCGGCAGGTGCCAGCGTATCGAGTGTTAAGTTAAAAAAGCTTGCCATTCGGATTTAACCCCTTTCTTCACTTTTGAGTTCAATGTACAAAAAGCCGCCCGGCCTTTCATAAATGGTTTTCTCGCCCAGATGGGCGGACTTAATGCCCATGGAGCCGATGAACAGCGCCAGAATGCGTTTGATTCCAAGTGCCAGCATGTCAGCCCTCCACCAGATACAGCGTCCGCGCGTCCTTTTCGTCCAGCGCGTCATAGTCCGATTTTGTCAGCACGCGGATCTCGTCGATCTGCGCGGATGATATCCCCCCGCCGCCGCCTCCGCCGCCGGACTGCCGGGCTTCGTTGATGGCGGCGACGAGGTTGTCCTTGCTGTAGGTCTCGAGGTCGGCGAGGTTGCCGATCTGCTCTTGCAGCTGCGCCCAGACGGAGAGTGTGGGATCCACCGAAGGATCTCCGGACGGCTCCGCCGCAGGCTGCACCTTGCCGAGCGATACCCAGACGGTCGGCAGCACGACGCCGGAGGCGTTCGTGCCGTACACGCCGACGCGGGCATAGCGCCCCGCCACGGCGAGAATCTCTGGCGGGACGGTCACGGTATCGCCATCCCATTTGGCCGGGAGTACGTCGATGGTGGCCCTGCCGTTTGTAAAGACGGCGGTCTTCGTCAGCCCGTCCCAGTCGGATGAAAACGCGAATTCGATGCTGACGGCCTTTGCCATGCCCGCCGTCAGAAGCTCCGGCGGCGAGCACAGATGCGCGGAGGCTTTGGTGATGTGGATCTGGATCATGTTATTTCGCCTCCTATGCAATCACAGTGCCGTTCACAAGCAGTTTCCCGTCGCTGTTGCACCTTAATGCTGCGTATTTGCTTGCGTTATAGCACAGCCAAACCCTATTTGCAGCCACCCCGTAAAACGGCACATTTGTCGCGCCGATGCTTTCATTCCCGTAAAGTGGCAGCAAGAAATTGCTTTTGACGTACATGCCGTAACTATCTTTTTTGATTCTGTCTGGCGGAGCGCTCTCTCCTCCGCTCCCGCCGCTTCCCGGCGGCCCGACAACGTACTCGACGATATAGCTGCCGGAGATCCGCGCGACCTTGACGCGGTCGCCCGCGGCGAAGGTGGCCGACGTGTTGCACTTGTAATGCTTCGTCGTGGCTTCGGTCTGCCCCTCCAAAATGAGGGACAGGCCGTCTTCGTAGACCGCGCCGACGGTCGCCAGAAAGTTTTCCGGCAGATTTTCGTCCGGCATGCTGATCGATGATACAAATAAGCTGTTGATGCCCTCCATCAGGCGATCACCGTCCTTTTTGCAGAGTGTGTCATGAGGCTTCCGGCCTGCATCGTGACCGACCAGCCGGTTTCAAGGTAAATGCCGCCGATTTCGTCGTGCGTCAGGGCCAGGATATCGCCGACGCCGTGCCCCGGCTCATTGAGCGTGTAAAATGTAATGGCGCGCGTAGCAAGCAGCGACTCGTTGCGGCGCTTGTCGGCGTAGGCCTGCAATTCGTCCTGCGAGGCGATATTGTCTACCCGCTCGACGGAGGTTATGCGCATTCCTCGCTTAAAGGTGGATTTCTTGGAGGCCGGATTGTCGTTGACGGCCGTCGCTACCATGGCCGCGTCCATGTCCGGGTTGTTGCAGGTCACGACGAAGACGTTCGGCGCGTCAAAAATGTCCGTTTCGTCCGACCAGTCCGGCCCCGGATGTTTCTCCGGTAGAAACAGGTCCGTCACGCCGTAGCGCCAGTCGATGATGGCGGCGGACGGCTCCTGATACGGTTCGAGCCTGCACACGCCGTCCGCGTCAAACCAGAGGCTTTCATAGTTGATCTCCGAGAGCAGCGTGTTGATGATCGTCAGGTAGCTTGTGCCGATTGGCCAGTCTTCGCGGTCTGTCGCCAGCACAGCGGCGTTCGGCGTTGCGATCACGAGCGAGATGCCGCAGGCTGTCAGCAGCTTGCGGATCTCGGTGATGTACGACGAGCCAGCGGCAAGATGCAGGATCGTCTCGGTTTTTTGCGTATACACGCGCCAGCAGCGGTCGTAGGCTTCGATCTCTACGCGCGTGCTGCCCGCGCTTCCTTTTTGGCTGACGGTCGCAGCCTGATAGATGCCGAGAGAGTGCTCCGTCCCGTTTACGATGATCCATGGCCGCAGCTCGTCCGATTCCCACGCCGCTACGGCATTGGGAAGAAAGCTGCCCTTGAGCGTGCCGTGGATGTTCGCGGCGCGGTCGCTCATGATCTGCGGCGGGCTGCCTGTGTCCCATTGCAGCTGCGTGATGGGCGCGCCGTTCCGGAGCACGTCGATGCGGAAGCGGACGTCACGGGTCAAGTGTGATCGCCTCCTTCCGGTTCGTGTGCGAGATGGTGAAGGAATAGCGGCGCATGAACTCGTCGCAGCTGCTCTCGAGCGACGGGAGCGAGCCGATGGCCATGTTGCCGTAGCGGTCCTTGAGGCAGACGAGGCGGCCTACAAGGGCCTCAAGCGCAAGGGCGGCGGCCCGCTGCGCGTGCGGCCATGCGCAGGCGACGGATAGGGCGCGGTCGCGCTGCTCGCTGCGCTCCTCGACTGGGTAGGCAAGGCCCGCCAGATGGACGGTCGAGACGCCGGCCGAGAAACTGGTGCGGTTGGTGCGCAGCTGCGTTTCGGACAGGCGCATCTCGAGCCAGACGCCGGTCTCGAGGTCGCAGATCATGTTGGTCTCGGGCAGGATCTCGGCGGTGTCGGAATTGGACACGCCATAGTTGTCGCTGTCTGCATAGCAGCCGCGCACGCGGTAGATCACGCTGCCGATGCTGGTATGGTCGACGTACTGCTTTTGTGCAGTGCGGGCGATGGCGACGCCGTCCCGCTCGATCAGATAAAAATCATAGCTGCCTGCGGTCTGCCATGTGAGCGCGGCCTCATGGCCGGCGGTGACGGTCAGTGTGATCGCCTCGCCCTCGGTGTGCGAAACGGGGAGCGCGGCTGCGCTCCACTCGGACCACATGCCGTACTTGTTCTGCACGCGCACGCGGACGGTGTAGCTGCCGTCAGCGAGGTAGACCGGCGAGCGCCATGCTTTCTCCGTGCCGTAGATCGTGCCGGAGGCGTAGCCGCTCGAGAGCGTCAGCTGATAGGCTTCCTGCTCGGAGGTCTGCCAGGTGATGCGCGGGCGCGGGCCGGTAGACTGGATCACGATGGACGGTGCGGACGGAGCGTTGATGGCGATAAACTCTGCCTTGTCGCTCCATTCGGACGCCGTGTTGTCGGTGTTGTAGGTGCGCACGCGCCAGTATTTTGTTCCGCTTGTGAATTTGTTCGCCGGAACGTCGTAATACTGGTTTTCTCCCGTGACGGTCGCAAGGGTGTTCCACGTCGTACCGTCGGCGGACCACTGCAGATCCGCTTTACTCTGCGGCGTGCCGGTGGAAATGATGTGCTTCCACGAAAAGCGGTTGACGATTGTCGCGTCGATGACGATGCCGGAAGGGGAGACGGGCTTTGCCGTCGGGGTAACTTCTGTTGTCGTGATCTCCTGCCATGCGGACGTCGTTGTCGTGCCGCTGTTTGCCGTCACCTTTACGCGCCATTCGAGCGTTCCGGACGGGAATGTGTTCGCCGGGACTGTGCAAGAGGTCGTCGCGCCATATACGCTTATCGTTTTTGATGTGCTTCCATTCTTGATACGCCACTCGAAGATAGCGGACGCTTGCTTTATCTCTTCCAGCGTCAGATCGTCGCAGCCGGTATTCCATGTGAATGTGGATGCCTTTCCTCTTGCGACATACGCACCATTCGTCGGCGACATCCCATTTACAGTTAATCCAGCTGTTGTATCTGCGTATGTTACTATGATGTATGGGGCTTTCCCCGACTGCTTCGGCCCGTGCAGCGTTACCCGCTCTTTTATATTCCCCGAATATCCAAGAACGGGTGATGTGCACACTCCGTTTCTCAGCGCCTGGAGCCCGTAGTAGTGGATTGTTTGTGAATTTTCTTTCCACTCTAGCGCAACTTCTGTTGTTGTTCCTGTGGCCGTCACAGCCTTTGTTGCTCGTTCTCCGACGCCAGCAAGCGCAGGTTGGTTGTTTTTTGTGATTTCACTGATGTTTTTTTGTTCGGCTGTTCCTATTGCGTAAATCTGAATTGACGCGGCCCCGCTGCTCGATGTTACCAACTCTAGCGGTGTTACAAAAATATGCAGTACAAATGATCTGATTTTCTTGTACTTTTCTGTCCCAGTTGGCTTTGCAAATGACACGTAGGCGCAGTCCGCGTTCACTACGCTCATATCTGAGAATGGTGTTTGTCCGAATGTAAACTCTGTGAGATTGCTGTAGTTTTTATCCGGAAATTCTGCTGATACCGCTGTCATTCCGTTTGCTGCCATTTTAAACGTCGGCATTTACTTCGCCCCCATTCTGGCTGTGATGCGTGCGTTTTTGGCGATGCGGAGGATGGTGTCGAGGTCGTCCACATGATCAACGTAGACGGTTGTGTTGTAGGTATCGCCGGAGGTGTAGCGCGTTTCGCTGGCTGTCTGGATGCGGGAGCCGGACGGCAGGAAGATCCGCTCAAGCCCGTTTTCGTTCACCCGCGTCCATCCGCCTCGCCAGTTGTCCGTTCCGGCGGCGTTGCCGCCCAGATAGCGGCGAACCCATTCGTCCTCTGTGATGCCGATGGTGGATGGGTCGCCGCGGGCAACTGCATCCTCGTAGGCTTTGGCGAGGTCTGCCGCGCTCTGCCCCCACTGCTGCTCTGTGTAGCTATCGAGCAGATTTTGGTAGTTGTTGCCGTTGCCGCTGGAATAGCCAAAGCCGAGCGCGTGCGTCATCTGTCCCCAGCCCTCGCTGATGTGGCCGGTGCTAAAGTTGATAACGCCTTTTAAAAGCTCCGCCGCGTCGGCCATGAGCGCCATGACTTTTGCGAGGGGCTGCAGCGCTTTGGTCAGCGCCGGGACGCGGTTGTTGGATAAGTCGGACATGGGGTTCAGGATATCGCCGACGGTCTCCAGCAGCATACCGAACGCGTCGACAATGCCGGAGTCCTTGAGCGCCTTGCCGCCGTCCTTTACCATGGTGGTCACGTCGCCGTAGAATTCTTCGAGGTACGGGGCGAATTCGGCGGACAGCTGGTTTTTCACGCCCTCCTGCGTGTTCTGCAGGCGCTGGTATGCGTCGTCTACCGCGCCGAGTGCAGAAAGCGCCTCGTCGTCGAGCACATACCCGACGTTGTGCGCCTCGTCTGCGTAGGCCTTGAGTGTCTGCGAGCCCTGAATGATCAGCGGATTCAAATCCTGCGCCGAACGGCCAAAAATGTCCATGGACATTGCGTCCCGCTCGGTTTCGTTTTTTACCTGCCCGAGCGCGTCAATCGTTTCATAGAAAACATCGTTCGCGCTGCGCATACTGCCGTCGGCATTGGTCACGGAGACGCCCAGTGCCTCAAAGGATGCCTTCGCATTGCCCGTGCCGTTCATCGTGTCCTGCATGTTGTTGGTCAGCTTTGTCAGGCTTCCCTGCAGGGTGTCTACGGATACGTCGATCAGCTCGGACGCATAGGCAAACTCCTGCAGCTGCTGTGTCGACTGGCCGGTCTGCATGGATAGCGTGATGATGTTGTCGGCAAAGGCGGCGGACTCCTTCGTCATGGAGATCATGGCTTTTTCTGCCTTGACAATCGCCGCCGCGACGGCAGCAAAGCCGCCCGCCAGCGCCAGTGACTGCGCGTCGAGGCTCCCCATGGCGTTCATGGAGGACTTCATGCCGTCCGGCAGCTGAATGCCGAGCTTGGACGTCAGGCCGTTCACCACGTCGCCGAGGTTGCCCATCTCCTTGCCGGAGTCCGCGATCTTCTGCTTGTTCTCGTCAAACTGGTTGTTGAGATTGTTCAGCTCAGCCTCGGCGTTGTTGAGGCTGGTCTGCCACTGCATGGTGCGCTTGTCTGCCTCGCCGTATTTTTCGGCGGACTGCTGGAGCGCAGCCTTGAGATACTCGATCTTCTCCACCTGCGTGGAAATCTTGCGCTCTAAGACGTCATTCTTGGCGTTTAGGGCCTCTACGCTGTCCGCGTTCTGCGCGTAGGCAGAGGATACCTTGCGCATTTCCGAGTCCAGCACCTTCATGCCGCTGCCGATCTCGGAAATGGCCTGCTTGTATTCTTTTTCGCCCGAAAGCGTAAATTTTGTATTGATGTTCGGCATGTTAGGTGCCTCCGTTCAGATAGGCCGACAGGCTCTGCGGCTGTTCCTGCTGCTCCGGCTGCTTTTGCGGCGCAAGCGCGTCAAGCAGAAGCGTTATGCGGCGCGGGGACATGGTTTTCCAGAAATCCCGCTCCGGCAGATGCAGCCGGAAGAGCCAGATTGCGAGGAAGCCGGGGAAATCAAAGCCCAGCTGCTTCGGTTTCCCCGGCGGTGTCAGTTTTTTTCGTCTTCCTTCTGCTCTTTTCCGGCCTGATTTTTCTCGACTACTTCCGCCCAGACCAGCGGATAGATCAGTTTTCCGGCTTCGATCGTCTGCGAAAGCGTGAGCTTCCGGCCCAGCTGCTTCCTGGTAAATACCAGCGGCAGCCCGTTTTCGTCCTTGATCCCCTGCGTGTCGGCGGCGTCTGTCAGCATGCCGGCCAGAAAGGCCAGCGTGCTTTTGATTCCATGGATCCGGTCAAGCGCCTGCAGAAGATTGCCGTCGTATTCGTCCTGCACATACGCTGCGACATTCATGTTGCAGACGAGCCGGTAGGTCCTGCCCTCGAATTCGTAGTCTACAAAGTCAAACTTGGTCGTTTCCATCAAGTTTCACCCAGCTTTCCCTTGATCCAGGCAACGGCCTCCGCCGCGGTGTCGACGGTCTCGGTCTCGAGCAGCAGCTCGTCGGCCGAATCGTCTGCGAGGAATTCGCCGGTCGTGGTCGGCGTGTTGAACTGGATGTTCTCGCCCTTGGTCTGGTAGGACAGCGAGGGCGGGCCGAACAGCGCTTTCGGCACCCAGACGCAGGTGTATTTGGTCACGCCGTCGATCTTATCCGGCGCGTAAAAGCCGACGCCGACATAGTTTGCGATGTCTTTTGCCGAGAATTTCAGATTTTCCTTGCTCGTATCGGATGTGCAGCCGTAGAGCATCGCCTGTGCGGCCCTTTTGATGTACTTGACAGCCAGCGAGATCGTGCCGCCGGTGGCAAGCTTGATATACTCGGCAAGCTTGGATTCTGCGTACAGGCGGCCCTCGGCGAACTTGAGTTCCAGCTGCGCGCTCATGGCGTCGCCGACGTCTGTCGGCTCTGTGTAGGTCACGGTGCCGGACGTGTTTTTATACTTTCCCGCCCGGATGCCGCGTAAGTCAAAACTAGGCATTACAGTAAGCCCCTTTCTTTCAGCTTTTGTGTGAGGATTTTTTCGAGTTCCGCGTTCACGCGCTTCTGCGCGTTGCGGACACCCTTTGTCCAAAAATAAGTTCCTGTGATCTGCCCGTACCCCTTCGCACGGCCGTAATTCAAAACAAAAAGCACGGTCGCTCTGCGCGTTCCGTGCTCGTTTTTGCCGACTGCCGTGATGGTGATATACGGGTCTCCGTTTTTGTCGCGTTTGATGGTTTTGCGGTATTTCACGCTGGAGGCGTAGGCTTCCGTTCGGAACCCGCTCGCCCGGACGGCATTTTGCAGCTCCTCGACGATGATATCCCCGGCGGCGTACAGGAGTTCCTTCTGCATGTCCTCATCAAAGACATTCGCTTTTTGGAGCGTGGCCATGAGCTCGTCGACACCGGTGATAGAGATGTTAGCCATACTCCGCGCCCTCCGTTTCGGCTATGAGCGCGATCTGCGTGCGTCCTGTTTCCTTATCGTAGGTTTCCATGTCTACGGTGACGATGTAGCCAGCGGCCTCCAGCGCGGCTTTTACGCACTTTAAAAGCCCGGCGGCAAAGCCCTCGGCGAAGATGGAAACGGCGTACTGCACGCCGGTCTCGGCCTCTCCGCCCTCGGCGTAGATCTGGCCGGACTGGCCGAGCAGCTGATAGGTGACGTAGGTTTCTTCCCCGCCCTTGTATGGCGGATGGCAGACCGGAACGCCCAGGCTTGATAGCGCCTCATAGATCATCATGCGCCGTCCCTCCGTTTGCAGGTCAGCTCGATTTCCTCTGTTTCCTGCCCGTAGCTGCGGACGACGTCAAAGACGTCCGAGCCGCAGGTGAGCTGCTGCTCGCCGCCGTATTCCGCGCTGTGCATGCGGAAAATTGCGTCCGTGCGCTTGCCGGCTTGCGCGGCCTGATAATACTCGGCGCGGTTTACGGACTTGCGGGCAGCCCAGACGCTGGTCTCCCGCTCGAGCTTTTCCGTCGTCTGGCCGTTTACGATGGGGTAGGAGAACAGGCGCAGCGTGATCTGCGTGTCAAAGATCACAGCAAGCACCTCCTGCTCCGCCGCTGGCTTGGACTGCCCGGTAATCGTCGGACAGCCCCATAGCGTCGCGGATATCTGCAAAGCAGGTCTTCCATTCCTCGCCCCGGCCGCAGAAATCATGCTGCCAGCGGACGTATGCGCGGACGGCGTCCTTTACCAGCGGATCTTCGTCCGCTCCCTCTGCGCCCGCAAGGTGCAGGCGCATGAGACAGGCGTCGATCTCGTCTTTTAGCTCGTCATCAAGGGCGTTTGTGGTCAGCCGCAGGGCGGTTTTTGCAACGTTGATCAAAGCCATTGGTTATCCCTCCCTGTTGGCCGCGCGCCGTTAGGCCTTCTTCTTGGTCAGCGTGACGAGGCTGTTCTTGTCGACGACCTTACCGTCGACAAGCGCCAGCGCGACGGTGACCTCGTCGTCGGTCGCGTTGTCGGTGTACTTGCGGAAGGTCATGCCCAGATTTTCGTTCCAGAGGTAGTCCTTGAAATTGAAAATGAACGCAAAGATCGTGTCCGCGGTCACGCTCGCCGTGAAGGACGGCAGATAGTCGCCGACGAGGACGACCTCTCGGCCAAAGAGCGAGTAGACCGGCTTGCCGCTGAGTCCGTAGTTGACGCGGGCGACGGGCTGCTTCTTGTCGTCGACCATGCCGACGATCTGCTCGAAGAAGGTCTTCTTCGACATGCACCAGACGGCGTCTGCGTCGTAAGCCTGCGGCAGCGCGGCCTCTGCCTTGACCAGATCGGTGTACGCCAGCGCGGTCGTTGCGGCAGCGATGTCGATGTTCTGGCCGGTCACGACGGTTTCCTTGGTGATGCCCTTCGGCTGGCCGGAGCCGGATCCGCTGATGATGGACTGCTCCTCGGCCTTGACCATGGCCTCGGCCACGTTGGCGACGAACTGCGACTCAAACATCGGGTAGGTCACGATGGATACCTCAAGCGACATGGAGATCGCGCAGCGCAGCTTGTGGTAGGCGAACGTGATGGAGCCGAGCGCCTTCTTCTGCTTGTCGGATCCTACGCCCTCGGCAACCCAGGAGGCCGTCGGCTTGGCGGAGCTGGTCGGGACGGTCACGCCGCCCTTGTAGGACGTGTGCGTCACGCGCGGCAGGATCATTCCGGTCGCTTCGATCTTCTCGTAGATCTTCTGCAGCGTCGTGGTCGGGATGGCCGCGCCAACGTCGGAGGTCTTGGTGTTTGCGTCCACATTGGTCAGCTCTGCCGGGATCTTCTTTCCGGTCAAAACGTAGTTCATAAAGGCCCGCTTGTACTCGTCGGTATCGTACCGGTCGAGCACGTCCGGAGTCTTTGCTGTGCCGGACAGGTCGACGGACTGCGATGCCGCTGCCGGGGCCGCTACCTTCTGGCCCGCAAGGGCGTTGAGGTTTGCCTGAATCTTGGCTTCCTCCTCAAACTTGGCGTCGAGGGCTTCGACTTCTTTCATCTTGGCCTGCGCCTCTGCGGTCTTGCCTTCGTCCAGCAGCTTCTGGGCGTCGTCCATGAGCTTCTGGCGCTGGATGTTGTAAAATTCCTTTGTCATTTCAATTCTCCTTTGAGTTTTAAAAATTTCAGTTTTGCTTCTGCCTGCGCCCGTTCGGGCATAAAAAAATCAGGCTCTGCGGCCTGACCTTTTAAAAAGTTTTCCGCGCGCCGGAGCGCGTCTTCGCTGAGCATGCCGGAATAAAAATCCGCTGCCAGCGGCTTCTGGCCGGTGTCCGGCTGCATCACGCGGTCAACGAGTCCGAGTTCTACGGCCCGCTCCGCTGTGATCCATGTTTCTGCGTCCATCATGGCGGCGATCTCCGCCTCCGGCCTGCCGGTCTTTGCGACGTAGGCCGAGATGATGGCGTGGTTGGCGTCGCGCAGCGTCCCTGCGGTGTGCTCCATCTGGCGGTAATCGCCGCTGGCCTTTGTCTGGACGTTGTGGATCATCATCATGCCGGTAGGCGTCATTTCTGATTCTCCCGCCATGGCGATGATGGACGCGGCCGAAGCTGCGAGTCCGACGATTCGGACGATCACGCCGCCTGCGTAGTTGCGCAGGGCGGTATAGATCTCGCTCGCGGCGAAGATCTCGCCGCCGCCGGAATTGATCTCGACTTCGGCCCGCTCGCCGTTTCCCTTGGCAAGTGCGTCGGCTACGGATCTCGGGCTCGTCGCCTCCATTCCGTAAAACTGATAGAAGCGGTGCAGGTTGCTGGATACGATGGGCCCGCGAATGCTGATCTTCATGTGGTTTCATCTCCTTTCTGCGTGGTGTTCCGGTCGACCGGCTGCGTGTCCAGTCTGCGGATCGGCTTGTCTCCGCCGTCTACCGGTGCAAGATTGAACGCACGCCGCCATTCGTTCGGCGTCAGCGCGCCTCGGTCGACCAGCTGCAAAAGGTTCAGCTTTGTCGAGGTCGACGCGAAATCCCACGCGGACGCCTCGAATACGATGCGATTCCCGCAGCCGCGCTCGCGCCGGGAGAATAGCTTGCGGGTGTACTCGCCGCTGAGCTGCTTCAGCACCGGCTCGATCTCGGCGTCAAAATACGCGCTCTGTTCGTCCTCCGTCGCAATGGACGTGACGATATGCGGGTTGGTGTTAAACAGGGCATAAATGCGCTGCGTGGTTTTGTCCATCTGGGCGGCGTTCGGGACGTAATCCTTCGGGTCAATCTGCTTCGCCTCTGCCTTTGCGTCTACGGCCGCGACGCCCGTGCCGTTGGAAACATTGAGGAAGCTGTCGGCAAAGTCCTGCGCACGCTTCTTGATATCCTCCGCGCGCATGGAGGCTGCGAACATCAAAAGCCAGCGGATGACGGCGCTATTCCGGATGGCCTTGACGATGCCCTGATCCGTCGTGGTGACGATCTCCATCAGCGGCACAATGGCCGGAGCAATGGGGTCGCCGAAGATATCATTCTCGTAAAAGTCCCCGCGCAGGTGGATGATATCGTCATAGGCAAACGTCAGGACGCTGCCGTTCTGCATGTAAAATTTCAGATACAAATTTCCGCCCGCGTCATAGACAGCGTCTGCCTGCATGGCCGCGACTGGAAAAATGGCGTTCGGCAGGCCGTTTTCATCCCGCAGGATCACGGCGAAGGCGTTGTTGTTGAGGACCAGCTGCGCGGCCAGCTTCTCCTGCAGCAGCTGGCCTGTCATGTACTGGTTCGGTTCCTCGAGCAGGAACCGGATATACGGCTCCGGATTGACGGCGAGCTTCCGCGCCGAGGCCGTGACTGTCTCCCGGATGTGCTTTGCCGTCAGCTTGCCGATGGCCTTGATCTTGGGCCGGATGCAGGCGCGGACGATATCGGATTGGTACATCTTTCCGTTGTAGCTGTAAAAGCCATTCCCGCGCTCCTGCACCATCTGCACGGTCGAAACGCGCTTGGTCGTCGTGATATTCGTCAGGAGGTTTTTAAAAAATCCCATTGTCTCACTCCTAGAGCATACTGGTGTATTCCGCCTGCTTCTGATCATAGATCGTGTAGGCGTCTAGCAGGGCCGCCGTTCCGTCGATGCGGCGCGTTGACTTGCTCGTTTTGTGCGGCTGGATATTGCCGTTTTTGTCCTCGTCGTAGGCGGTGTTTGCGAGGTTCCACTTGTCGATCGGGTGGTTGTTGTAAATAATGCGTTTGGATTCGAGGTCGTTTCCGCAGCGCTTCATTGGCTCGGACAGCGTCTTTACGCCCTGGTGCACTGGGATCATGGCTTCGGCCCCGAAGTAGTCCGCCATGCTGTCTACCCAATAGGCCGCAGACCAGGCGTCGTATCCGAAAAACGGCAGAAAAATATCGAGGTCTTCCTGCACCTCGACAAACCATGCTTTGACGTCCTCATAGCGGATCTTGTTTCCCTCTGATAATCTGAGCAGCCCGCGCTCATGCCACTTGTCGTATGGGATCTTATCTTCCGTGACGCGCTTTTCCAAAAGATCCTGCGGCAGCCAGTACATCTGCAGCACAAACAGGATCTCCGGCAGCTCTGGCACCTGAAACAGCACCTTCGCCGCCGTCAGGTCAGTGGTCTTGGAGAGGTCCGCGCCGCCGATGCCGTATCGCGGGTAGGAAAGCACGCGCTCCTGCGTCTTGCCGTCCGCCATGTGGTGCTGCCAGATCAGGCGGCGGTTTTCCTTGTCGAGCTGGAAGGTGTCACGATTGTCCAGCTGCTCAAAATTGAGCCAGGCTTCGGAGGACGTTTCGCGGATGTTGAAATCCTTGCAGACGAGGTTTCGGACGAGGGCCGGGTTTTTCTCCGCCCGCTCTACCCGCTCTTTGAGGGCCGTGTAGGACTTGATCGTCCCGAGCCCCGGATTTGCCTTTTTCCAGCAGTCCGGGTCTGTCCACTCGCTGCGCTTATCGAGCTCGTAAATAAACGCGATCCGGCGCGGGTCGTGGTACCCGTCCGGATCTTCGTAGCCGTTTATGATGCGCTCGGCCTCTTCGTATTTCTCGTCGTAGATGTCCTCGCGGATGGTGCCCGCAGTGGAGGTGATAAAGATCAGCGGTTGCTCACGGGCCGTCACGCCGTCGGCAATAATGTCGTACAGGGCGCGCCCGCTCTTCCACTGGTGTATCTCATCCATCATGGCCCCGTGGATGTTGGGGCCGTCAAGGGTGTCGCTGTTAGAGGCCAGCGGCTTGAAAACGCCGTCGTTGAAATCGCTGTCCAGCTCAGCGACCAGACAGCGCGTCCGTTTGCGCAGCGCCGGTGATTTCTGCACCATGCGCTTTGCTTCCTGCCAGATGATCTTCGCCTGGTCCCGCTTGGTTGCCACGGCGTAAACCTCTGGGCCAGCCTCGCCGTCCGCAAGCTGGAGATACAGGCCGACGCCGGAGGCCAGCAGCGATTTGCCGTTTTTCTTGCCGACGATGAGGATGGCCTCGCGGTACTGGCGGTTTCCCTCGATGTCGATAAACCCGAAGACAGTCGCCAGCAGCGCTTTTTCCCATAGCTCCAGCCGGACGAGTTGTCCGCCCGCCTTGCCCTTGGAGTGGTGGCAGTAGTTTTCAAAAAATTCTAGGACGTGATTGGCACGTTTCGGCGAGTAGTAAAACTCGGAGTTTTCCGCTCCCAGTTGCTCTACAACGTGCCGGTAGGTTTTCTGCACTTTGAGGCTGACGACTTCGCGGCCGTCCTGTATGGCCTGCCAGTATTCGAGGATGGGGTTGTAGGTCGCCTGGTAGCGCGTGAGTTTCATTCCTCGTCACGCTCCCGGACAAAGCTTGCAAAGCCGTCGTCCTCCTGCTTCTGCGCGGTGTCCGGCTTCGGCAGGAGCGCCGTGAGCTGCTTAATGATCTTCTGGTAGTTCGCGTTTGTCGAGTTGTATGCCTGCCCGATGGGCCGGGCGCGATCATAGGGCTCCAATCGCTCCGACTGCTGGAATTTCTCCGTCCAGCCGTTTTCCCGCAGGTCGTCCGCCATATCCTCGCACTCGATGCGCATAAAGGCTGCCTGATCGATGAGTCCCGCGACAGTCCCGGCCGCTTCCTTCGGCAGAAGCTTGTAGATCCTCCGGAGTCTGGTCTTCTCGGCGCGGATACGCTGTTCCTTTGTCTTTTCCTGCCTGTTCGCCACAAAAACCGCCTCCTTTTCGCGTGATTTTTGCCGTCTGTCCGCGCGTGCGCGTAGATTACTTATCGCCGCGCTTTTGTAGGGAGGCCTCGTGAACGGCCTGCGTATTCTTCCGAGGTAGGGCGTGCGGTGATTCAGCCGGCGCCCCGGCCTCGCGCGACGGGGGGGATCGGGTCGCCGGCGGCGTCGAAGAAAATTTTTTGCGTCAGAGATTTTGCGACACCGTGCCCGTCAAACTGATCGTGGCAGTCCTTGCAGACGAACTCGAGGTTGGAGTAGGACAGGCTGATGTCCGGGTCGGTGATGTTGTCCGGTGTCAGCGCCCGCTTGTGGTGGACGATGTAGCCCGGCTTGTCCCGGCACTCTTCGCACAGCCCGCCATCGATGGTCCGGCGGAACTTGATATACCCGGCGCGGCATTTCTTCCAGCGCGCGGATGCGTAAAAGCGCGCGGCCCATGGCTGCATCCTGTTCCCTCCAATTCTTCACGCTATCACTGTAGCACATTTTTTTGGCCCTGTTGGCTCAATTTTTGCGATAGCCAAGCTCCCGCGCCGCTTCGTATACAAAACGGCTGTACATGCGCTTGGCTGTCGACTGGCTGACATGCACCCGGCGCGCGGCGGATTCCAGGCTTTCCCTCGGCCAGATCCATGCGTGCAGGCGCACGATCTCCAGCACATCGGCTCCGTCCCGCCATGTCTGTGCGGTATTGATCGCGGCTTGCACGGCAGCATAGTCCTCGTACTCCCGCGAAGATAAAACGCGCACAGCGATATCCTCGACGGCGCGCCCGGCGGAATGTCCGCCCGGCTGTGCAGAATATCCCGGCGTGATCTTCTGGCGGCTCATGTCCCGAACCTGTCTGTCCAGTTTCGGGAATTCGCCGATGGTGCGGCAGACGTTCCAGTACCACCAGTATCTCGGCTTTGACACTTCCCCACTTCCTTCCTGCTTCGTGCTAAAACCTTACGCATATACAAGGCTTAATTTAAGCGGCTCCCGTTCCGCTTGTGCTCTGATCTTGGATCGACTACATACTTATAATATTGATACCCGTACTTTGTCGTCCGTGCCTCGACGAGGATATAGCCGCGCGGGGCGACGGGCGGATGCTTGGGGCTGTACTCGCGCACGGCCTCGGTTGCAGGTTCCGGCTCGGGGCGGATACAATTGCGCGTTGCCTTGTAGCGGTGGCCGCCGAATTCTTTTCTCCAGTGCGCATGCAGGTAACTGGCAAGTGCTGTGTAGTCCTGGCCGTGGTCGACCTTTTTTCCCTGCTCATCTATATAATAGTTGTGCTTTCGCAGGTGCCGAACCTCGATCACGCTGCCGAACCCCCAAAGCCCGCCGATGGCTTCTTCTGGGATCCCCTCTGTTACCAGGTGTAAATGGAAGCGATTGGTTGTTTTTCCTCTTCCGTAGAAAGCAACGATTTTGGCCTCCGGATAGTGATACTGCATGCGGCGCACAAGGTTGTCGCGCACTCTGCGCATTTCCTCTGCGGTATGTACCTCGTTTTCTGCATCCAATGTCAGGGTGGAATACAGGCTTGTGGGCGAGAAATTGGCGTTCATCAGCGCAACGAGCCGATCCAGCGATTGCTTGCCGTTGAATTCATCGCGCTCCGCCTGCGTCTGGAAGCGCGGCTTGCGCGGCTTGCTGGTCTTTTTGTCCGCGCCATCGGACACGGTATAAACGATCTGCGTACATACCGCCCCGGTAAACAGCCTGCGCTTGTGCCTCTTTGCCATCATCCACACCTCTTTCTCCCGGGCGGACAGAGCCGTCCGCCCCTATAGGGCCATCTGCCCGCTCAAAGCGTGGCCGGAGATTCCGGCCATGCGTTCAGCGGATAGTGCCGTTGTCCTTGTGCCCGCACGCCATACACGTGCGCGTATCTGTTTTTTCATCCCAGTAGCAATAGCCGACAGCCCCACATTCCGGGCAGATCCCCCACGGGCCCTTTTTGCCCGCAGGATCTGGCCCCGGGCCGATTGGCAGCTTGCCGCACAGCGCATCCAGTCTGCGGCTCAGGCTGCGCGCCTTGAGGTATACCAGCACGCCCAGCGCGATCCATTCCAGCGCAGCAGCAAGCTCCAAAATCTCAATGATCATTTTCTTCTCCTTCTATCCCTTCCAGTGTTGCTTGGCAGTATTGGCACTGGCGCGGCAAAACGCGCTTCACGCCTCCATTTTTCCAGACTTCGATATGTGGCTTCTCCGGCCTGCCGCAGACCGGGCAGCGGTAGACACGGAAGATATCATCCCAGCGCCACCAATCCCCGGTGCGGCGCAGCTGCTTCTCCGCGTTTTTAAGCAGCACGGTATAGCAGTCCGGCACATCCTCCGGGAACCATCCTGCGATGGGGCCGCCGTTCAGCAGGCACTTGTCGCAGTCGTCCGCCCTGCACGCCCCTATTGCCTGCATGATCTCCGCAAAGCTCATGTCCTTTTTTCCAAGCCGCAGCGCTTCCCAGCGCTTGTCTTTCTTGCTCATTCCTGCGCCGCCTCCATTTCCTTTCGCTCCTGCATGAATCCATGCAGAAACAGTTCCAGCAGCGCGGATGCGCGGTTGCACAGCTTTGTGAAATCCTTTTTGCTGATCTGCAGTTTGCCGGTCGTAACAACCTCAGTCTCCGGTCGGCCAATAATCTGAATCGTCGGATTTGGCACCAGTTTCTTTTGGCCGTCCTCCACTATGAAAAGCGGCGGCGTGGACTGCTCCATGACGATGCGCGGCGGGTATGCCTCGCCCCGGAAACTGGTATCCCAATTCAGCTTTTCGTAGTACGCGACAAAATTGTCGAGGTCGTGCGCAAAAGTTCCCATGATTTCTGCCATTTTAATGCTCCTTTCACACTTCCACGCACTCATCGGCGCGGATATTGATGCGTTTGCCGCCGGACTGGATCACATAGCCGTACCGCTTTGTGCTTGTTGGCGGGCTGTATCTTTCCGCCGGGTAGATCTGCCCGACGACCGGGCTCAGCTCCGGATAGATCTCGATTGGCCTTGTAATACGGATGTTTACCCGGCTGTGCGGCAGGCGGAGCTCGCCGTTTTCGGCGCGCATGCGCTCTCCGCATTGTATGTGTCCTTCGGCCCGCACTGCTTTGATGTTTGCGTTCCTGCATTTCGGTGAGCAGCACGGCTTGTATGTTCTGTACTGCCGCAGATAGCTCGGCGTCCGGTAAAATTCCTTCCCGCACTGCGGACAGATCAGTTTGACTAATTCCTGTTTCATGGCGTTCTTCCTTTCGTCTGGGGGCCGGTATTCCGGCCCCCGTGGGCAGGACGGGCTTTCACCGTCTGCGCACCGGCGCGCCGCGCTCGCTTGTCAGACGCTGCGCATTTCCGGGCGAGCCGCCCTTGACTGCCGTCAGGCGGCTTATAAAAAGGAGGCAAGCGATGCACGGAGGCTATGCGAGACCCCCGTGTGGGGTAACGTTGACGGGTTCCGTTCGCGCGCACGTTCTACACGCGCCTTTTATCCCCGGCGCACAGAGCTTGAGGGAGCTTTCCGTGCGCCGGGTGCAAAGCCAGGGTGATCCTCCCGCAGCCGTCTCAAGGCAAAGCGGCTGCGGCATATGTCCAAAAAATAAGGTTCCCCGGCTGATTGCCTATTCCTTGGTGCTGATATCCTTGTGCAGCAGGCCGTCCTCGCTCTTTTTGAACGGCAGCGCCTTGCGCCGCGCCTGCTCCTCCGGATTCCAGCCGCACCGTTCGCAGAAATCCGGTGCGAGTTTTGCGTACTGGCAGGCGTTTCCGCCTTTCGGCAGGCCGCACCCTGCGTGCGGGCTGCTCTCGTTTTTTTCTTCCGGCATGTTTAAATCTCCTGTATGTCGATTCCAAATTTTGATCGCATGAATTTCCGGTTGCGCAGATACTCCTTTGTCCGCGTCGGCGTGGACTTCACATCCTCGACGACGAGCTTGCCGCCGAATTTGTACGAAAAGTCCGCCGTGTACCGCACTGCGCGAATGCGCTCACCGGTTTCGGTGATGTAGCTCTCCTGCAAAGTGAACTGCGGTTGCAGGCGCAGATCGGAGATAATGCCAGCCCGGAGCATCACCATCAGCTCGTCATACCGCCGCGCCTCCTTCTGGCTGTCGAACCGGACCCCGGTCCGCTCCGCCCGCTCGTTGTGGTACTTCGCATTCCCTCGGCTCCCCTTGCGAAGGGGAGCTGGCGCCGCAGCGCCTGAGAGGTCGAGCTTCTGCCTTGCATACAGCTCCCGCATCCTCGGCGGCATGTCCGCCATCGATTCAAACCGCAGCCCGCTCATTCGGCTGCACCATCCATCTTCGCCCCGCAGCCGGGGCAGTATTTCGGCAGGCAATCCGGGTTATCCGTGCCGTCGTCGATGCAGTATCCGCATTGAGAGCAATGCCACACATCAAGCACAATCTCGCCGTCTGCATATCCGTCGCCCTCACCTTCCCACTGCCCATACACCACCTCCGCAACGTCGGCGGCGGGCACTTTTTGCAACTTATCAAACAACCGGCTTACCCTCATCACGGGCGCCATGCACGCCTCGTTTACCCATTCATTCGCTGCTTTCAGCGCCGCTTCGCGGCTGATATAGCCCTCAAGCATCGTTCATCCTCCTCATTTTTGCTCCGCAGTCCTCGCAGTAAGATGCACGGTAGTCATCCCATTCGTGTTCTTCACCGCAATTTGAGCAGATTTGCATGCCGTCTTCCTCCAGCCATACGCCATACACAATCGGCGCAGCATCGGCAGTGCGCTGACGAAGCAGGAGCGTTTTCACACGCTGAGGTGTCCAGTTCGGATTGTGAGCGTTGCTGGCTTCAAAATCTTCCAGCGCCGCTTCGCGGCTGATGTATTCTTCAGGCATCGTGTACCTCCACACCTGCGTTATCCAGTATATCTTCAAGCAGCATCTCGTTGTCGTCGCCTATGTATTCGCCGCGTTCATCAAAATACTGGTATGAGGTATATTCTCTTGCCTCGATTCCGGCGATCCGCCGCAGTACCTCGTTGTATTCATCGAGTCCTCTTTCCGCCGCGTCCATTATCTCCTGCAGTTGTGCGCTTGTTATGTGCTTAGCCATCCTTCTTGCCCTCCATTCTTGCCCGCAGCAGCTTCGCGTACAGGGTGATCGTCAGCGTGTCCTCTACCACACCGGCATTTGTCTTCCAGCACGGCTTTGCCGTCAGCCCCCAGTTTGCATGGTTTCTGCTCGTGCCGATAGACATGAGGATCTTTCTTGCACGTTTTCTGGTCATGGCCTGCCCTCCATTTCCCGCAAAGCCTTCTCGGCTTCTTCGCGGGTGAGAAAAATTGTTTTCCCTATGCCGCTCTCTACGGATGGGAGGAACGGGTACGTTTCAATGTCCCACTTTCCCTGTATTGCGAAGTATTTCATGCTCCCGACTCGGTGCTCGAAGATTTCTCCGGCAAACACTCTGTATAATTTATCGCCCACCTTGCACGGCAGCACCACCACGCGCTCGTCCTTGTCGGCTTCGGCAAGCTCGCGGATGTGATGGAGCAATGTAAGCTGCTCAGTCAGCGTTTTTGATTCTTTCAGTGCGTAATCAAACAGTTTCCCCAGAGCGGTTACTTCTTCTGGCTCCCGCCCCGTGTCCTCGTAGGCCGCAAGTCGATCTGCCATCTGAACGACTTCGGTCATCGTTAAGTGGTACAGACCGTGCCCATTTACCAGAACACAATCTTCATTCCGGCTTGTCAGTCGCTCCATCGGCATCCTCCTTCCCTTGTGTTTCCCGCGAAGCCCTCTCGGCTTCTTCGCGGGTTAAAAATATGCTCTTCCCGATTGCATTTTTATCGAAAGCCGGGCCGCCTGCCGTCTCGTAGATGACCTCGCGCACCGTGTGCTCATACACCCTCACCCCGTCAGTCTCGTACACCTTGCACGGCAATATAATGACGCGCCCGTCCTTGTCGGCCTCGGCAAGCTCGCGGAGGCGGCTAGGCTCCACTCCCAGCGCCTGCGCTGCCAGATTTATCATCGTGTCCTCCGTAAATGGAGCCTTGATTTCCTCCGGCGTCAGGCCCGTGTCCTCGTAGGCCGCGAGGCGATCAACAAAATCCGCCTGGTACTGCACTCCGCTGAAATTTACCCGCCAGTATCCGTCTTTGAAATAAGTCAGTCGTTCCATAGTTCTTCCTCCACATACCGCCAGCTCTGCGGCGGGCGTTCAAGCGTCCTCCCACACTCAACAAGATTGACGCTCCCGTCAGGGTTGTAGTCATATTTTTGATATGAGCAAGCAACCCTGCGCGACGGACACGATCCATCATCATTTTTATACCTGCACACAGGGGCAAACTCGCCCAGATCGCGCGGGTGATCGTAAACGCGCAAATCTGAGATGTGCCAGCCGTATAACCCATGCGCACCATTTGCGTATTTTCGCATTTCCGCAGCAGACAAACATGTGTGTAAAACATCATCCTCGTCCAGCCAAAATCTGCTGTTTGAAAAAAGGTTCGTTACCCTGTTGCAGGTAAATTCCCCGATAACCTTTTGCCGCTTATCCCATAAGCCAGTGGTCGGCGCTTTTTCCGTCTTTATGAAAACCGGCTTGCCGTGATACGTCTCTCCATAATTCTCATCGCCGTCTTTCATAATGGTGAGTAGCTTTTCCTCCGGTTTTGTGCAGTAGATGTAGCACTTAAACGGCGGGTTCATCTTCGGGCGCGTCTTGCGCACCTCAATGGTCTTCCGCCCGTTGATGATCTTCTCACACCACTCCGGGCGAATGCTAATCAAAACAGCTTTACTCATGCTTGTCTCCTCCCTCCGGCGCTTCCGGCAATCCTAATTTCATAAAACACCCCCAAAATGTTTTTGCATTTTTTCCGCTTCTGTGCCCGAACAGTGGCTTCTCTCCGATTGCTTCCCACACTTTTTTAGCCTCAATCTGCACCTCCGACCACTTGAAGATCAAAACCCCATCCGGTTTCAAAACACGCATACACTCACGAAAACCATCATGCAGCATCTGCGGCCAGTTATCGCTTAGCACACCGTATTTCTTCCGCATCCATGAGTTTTCACCTGCACGCTCCAAATGTGGAGGGTCGAAGATCACAAGCGTGAATGTGTCATCTGCGAACGGAAGATCCGTGAAGTCACATTGTATATCAGGGGCTATCACACATTGCCGTTCAGAATCATTCTTCGTGCTTTTCCAGATTCCAGTGTATGATTCGCGCCTGCTATCGCAATACACTGCGGCCGGATGTGTTTTGTTGAACCAGATCGTGCGGGAACCGCACGTAACATCAAGGATTTTCTTTTCCATTGTGTTCCTCCGGCGCTTCCGGCAGCGGCATCCAGTGAGTAATCAAGTTCTGCGGTACCTCCCAGTTATCGCACGTCCATCCGTCGCTTGGAAAGTATCTGGCCATATCTACAATCGAGCCGCCCGCGTCCCGAAAAGCAACGAGATATTTGCTGAGACGGTCTATTGGCAGCCTGTCCTCCACGCTGATCCACTGCGGCACCTTCTCCCGCAGCGCCGCGTTCTCGGCGGTCAGGCGCTCGATCAAGTCAGCTGCACCAACCATCATGTCGCCCATACAATCCTCGCTGTCAAACAATGGGCATTTCGCACAAGTTTGTGCGTCTGTTCTGCGGGAGCATACCCGCAGCGCCTGTATAATTTCCTCGTATGTCATATATCCTCCATTCCTTCAAGAACCATTTGTCCCGGCAAAACGCCATCCTCCATTCACCAGTGCATCACATCCTCGCCGGTTTCTCCAAAGCGCATACCTCCGTCCATTTTCCCACGCCGTCTGCGCTCATCGAGCATCCTGTCAAACGCCCGGACATACGCGGCTTTAATTTTCGGATACCTTGCAAACTCGGCGTATCTCGTTGCCTTTTTGGCAAGAGATCATTCGATGCACCCCACGCGCGTCCATCGGTTCAGCTCCTCCATCAATGCCTTAAAAATCGGGTATGCCTGCTGCGGCACTACAGCGTTTCCGAGGCATTTAAGTCTGTCCACCCTGGCGGGAATCCCATGAGCCACTCTACCCACGTCGGGTTCAGCTGCCCACCAACCTGATCGTTGATGTTGTTCGCGCGGGCCGGGTTTTCGTACCGCTTCCGCTGCCCTGTTCTGTAATCGCGCGCACACGGTGTTGCAAACATCCGCTCCATTGCCACTCTCTGCGTCAGATTGCATTTTCCCGGATCTTTCTGCCGGCTTGGCGGCACAGATTGCAGCGTGTCTTTGTATTCGTTCGCACGCGGCGTCGGCCACAGGCTCTCCCCCTCCTGTACAGCTACCCAGTCCCGCAGGTTGCACGGCTGCTTCCGTCCTGGGCGCGATACCGTCATTTCCTTCTTCAGCGCTTCCGGCGATTTCGGCGGAAGCGCATCCATCGTGTTCGGCGTCGGTCGCAACGAAAAACACTCTCGATCTCCTGTGCCAAGCTCCGACAGCCGCAGCCTCAAAATTAAACACGACGACGTGATAGCCTGCACGCTCCAGATCCTTGACCACCTGCCCGGCGGCAATCTTGATGATTCCAGGTACGTTCTCACCGACAACGCAACGCGGGCGCAGCTCGGTGATAACTCGGAGCATCTCCGGCCAGAGGTATCGATCATCCCCTTTGCCCTTTTGCTTTCCAGCCACGGAGAAGGGCTGGCAGGGGAATCCGCCGGAAATAACGTCAACTGTTCGTAGGCCTGTCCGCTCATAAAAACTCTCCTTTGTCAGCGTCCGGACATCACGCCAGCGCGGCACGTCCGGCCAGTGCTTTTCCAGCACCTTCGTCGGGTAGTCGGCAAACTCGCATTGCCCGACGGTCGTAAATCCGGCCCACTCAGCAGCCAGATCAAGCCCGCCGATCCCGGAAAACAGGCTCAGATGCGTCAGCATTTTGTTTCCTTTCCCGTCGGCGTCAGCTTCGCCAGCATAATCTGCCCCAGATCCGCCACGTATACCAGCCGCCCGCGGCTGTACACCATCAGCTTGTCGCCCTGGATCTCCATTCGGTCAGCCTCGATGTTCGTGATATCCTGGCAGGCGTCACACACAAACCTCATACCAGCGCCCCCTGCCTGTTGTCCGGCTGGTAGCCGAGCTTGGCCACGCTGGCCGACTGGTGGTATTCCGGCCGCTTGAAGCTGTAGCCCCAGCGTTTTGCCGCCCAGAAAAGGGCCGCCGTTTCATCCGCCGCGTGTACCGTAAGCTGGCGGCCTGCGTAGTTCACCACGAAATAGTGCTTCCCGGCGTAGCCCGGCTGCTCGACGATATCCGCGCGCTTCGCGGGCCGTTCGCCCGGATAGCTGATACTATTTTGCTGCATAGGTCTTGCCCCTCCTGTCCTTATTTGCCGCCCGCTCGATCTGCCGGGCGGCGGCTCTGTCTGGTTCCAGACTGATTTTGTCCTTGTGATTGACGTCGTAAATGTAATTCCGGATGCTCTCATAGAGCGTCCAGCTGCAGCAGCGTGCGCTGCATCCGGCCTCGCGTCCCGGGCAGTCCTTCGCGCACGGCGGCGGGATCTGCCGCAGGCGCGGCGCGTAGATCTGCGCCGTCATAGCGCTTCGTCCTGCACGCACAGGAGCCAGTACGCCAGCTTTTGCAGCCGCGTCTCCTGTTTGAGCAGTTCGTCGGTTGTCTCATGATCGACGCGCGGCATTTCGCACAGGAGCGCCCGATCATTCTTGAGATCGTCCGCGTAGGCGTTCACCGCCTCGATCACGTCCGCCAGCTGGTCAGGGCGGAAGCCGACCGTGATCTTCCGCTCCTTCACAGGCATATCCCTGTGAAGAACGTCATCATCGACACGCCGCCCAGCATGGCCGCGACGTCCACCGTCTTTGCGCAGCCCGCAATGATGCACAGCGCGAACGCCACGCCCGACAGCCAGCAGCACCCAAGCCGCGCCAGGCGCCGCATGGCCTTGCGCATCTGGTATGCCTCCTGGAGCCGCGCCTGCCGCTCCTCGGTCGATTCCTCCGGCTCATACCCGAGCCGCTCTGCAAGATTGGTTCTCATTCTGCCAACTCCTTCATCCATACCGGGCTGTCCTCCTGGTCCACGCAGTCGCGCATGATTTTCTTGAATTCCTCGCCTATTCCCTGCTTGCAGAACGTGGCATAAAATACGTTCAGGATTCGCGCGGCAGCAGTGCTCAGTTCCAGCGCGTTGCCGGATAGCGCATATACCGTTTTTTTGCCGTCCATGCCGATCTCGACGTGTAGCTTCCCGTTATCCATTGGTTTCCTCCTTCGTATCCGGCAGCCGTTCTGCCGATTTCATCAGCGCCAGAAGTCGCTTGTATTTCTTCACCTTTTCCCGGTCGCACTTTGCGAGGTGCGCAGCCCGTTTGGTCATTTCCTCGCCCTCAAATTTGGCTGCGGCGAGCGCTTCGGCCTCATTGTGGGTTGCGATCACAAGCAGCTCCAGCGTGTGCTTCAGCTCAAACCAATCGTCTCCGCTGAGAATCAGTTTCCGCATTCTGCTTATCCTCCTTCGTCTCCGGCACAAATTCCGCCGATTTTACCAGCGCCTCCATGCGTTCACACATTTCGGCCTCTTTTCTGTAGCTTTCCGCGAGATATACAGCAGGTGGCCTTCTTTCTCCGGTTGCCGTTGCAGCGCGTCTTTCATGCTCGGTCGCCGCAAGGTTGGCTCTGATCGACGCCATTTCCACCACAAATTTCAAGTTGACCCATTGCTCAGCTGTAAGCATCAGCTTAACCACTCCGCTTCTCCTCCTTCGTCTCCTGCATCCGCCTGACTAACCGCGCCAGACGGGCGTTTTGTGTCACGAGCTTCTGCGCGTCCAGATCCAGCCCCTTGCGCTTGAGCCCGCCGATGATCTGCGCCGCCTGGCACTCACACACCAGCGCCGCCTCGATCAGATCGTGCAGCTCCTGCGCATCCAGCGTCAGGGTGTATGTACGGGCATTTGCCATGGTTAATAGCCTCCTTCGTGTTCCAGCAGCCAGTTTTTCAGCTGCACCTGCGCGGTTGCGAAGCACAGCTCCGCGTCGCAGTCCTGGACGTTGACGAGTTCTTCGTCGTCCCCGTCGTAGGCGGTTCCCCTCCGCCACACCCGGACGCCCCAGTCCGTCACCTTGCTATAGGTGATCTCAAGGTGCATTGGGTATGTCCGCACCTTCTCGGCAAAAAACTTGAGGAAATCATCCATTCCCAAACTCCTTTCTGAGCCGTCCCGCGATGGCTGCGCAGCGCTCTGCGTGCTCACATCTAATCACTGTATCAGCAAAGCCCTCAGCGTGCCTCTCGCATGTGCTCCCGTATGCCGTCAGTTTTGTCACCGTCGCTTCAAACATCGGGCAGTTTTGGCAATAATCCTCTACGATCAGCTCTATCACGTCTTCTTCGCCTCCTTTTGTTCCTGTTCCCGGCGGTATCGTTCCGCCGCCAAGCGGGCAAAGGCGTCGATCACGGGTTCGCCGTTTTCTTCGCCGGGATGCTTAAATTCAAAAGTTTCGCCGGGGAGAAATCTCCCGTCCGGCCCCCGTTTCCCAAAAACGGCGATCATGGTCTCACGCCTCCTTCCGCTCCTCCTGCTTTCCTTCCTTCGCCAGCGCCATGCCATAGGCGATATCGCTCAGACGCTGCATCTGCGCGGGCGTCAGCTTCTCGGTGCTTTTGTTCAGGTTTTCGATTGCCTGCTTTTCCTTCTCGGACATTTTTCTCACCTCGCGTTGTTGCGACATTTTGCTGTCACGTTTTGTATTGTGACTACACAATACCACCTTTTAAATGTTTTGTCAATACATTTACGCAAAATATTTTTATTCTTTTTGTATTGACAATACATCGCAGCCGTGTATAATATAGTCAAGGGAGGTGATACGGTGACGATCAATGATCGGATCAAGGATATCCGCCGGAGCACAGGCTTGTCGCAGACCGATTTTGCAGAACGGCTCGGCACGACGCGCGGGGTGATTACAAATCTTGAAGGGGAGAAAACCACACCGAACGAGCCGTTTATTAAACTGATCTGCCGAGAATTCAACATCGATGAGCATTGGCTCCGCACCGGCGAGGGCGAAATGCGGCAGAAGCTGACGCGGAATCAGGAGATCGCGGAGTTTATGGGCGTCGTGATGCACGATCCCGACGACGCGCCGCGCAAGCGGTTCGTATCGATCATCAGCAAACTCAGCGCCGACGAGTGGCAGCTGCTGGCCGAGATCGCAAAAAAAATGGCCGAGGACGAATAACCGTCCCCGGCCTATTTTTTTTATTCCCGCGCCTATGTGACCAACTTTCGCACGAATCTCCAGATCAGATCCAGATCCGCATCTGTGGCCAGCCGCAGCAGGCGTTTGATCTCTTTCAGCAGCAAATTCCGTTCCATTTCCATAAGTGCCTCCATTCTTCCACAAAAATCTCTTCTATTTTTTGTTTACTATTGCCGTTGAGGTTTTCTTCCATTTGATTTACAATTTAGATAAGATGTTCCTTTTCATCGCACGATTATCATAGAACATCTGTTCTAAAATTACAATTATGAGATTTTACAAAACTATCTTATAATAATTGGAGGTTTTGCCATGAGGCAAGCATGGCGCAGGATATTGCTTGTGCTGGTCTGCTGCGTACTGGCTGTTGCCGGATGGATTGGGCTTTTGAATCTTGCGGAGGTTATTTCCGCCGCCCGCTCCTACAGGGCTTCGCCCGCGGAGCTTCGCGCGGCTGCGGATGCTGCTGTGCTTCCTGCCGCAGACCCGGCGTTTTCCGGCAGCGGGGAATACACAGACGTGGAGCAGGCCGAAGCGCAGGCGGAGTATTATGCCAGCATCGGCGGCGACCCGCTTGATGTAGAGCCGCTGGAACCGATCATCGGTAAATTTGTATCCTATATCCCCGGCACGCTGCCCGCCGAGGCTCCGCAGATCTCCGCCTCGACGAGTGAAAACGTGCAGACATTTATCGTAAATACATCCAGCGGCGTTTTTCATCTGGCCAGCTGCTACCACATCCGCCAGATGGACTATGCAAACCGCAGCAGCTACACCGGCACCCGCGCCGAGGCTGCGGCTCTGTATACGCCGTGTAAGGATTGCAATCCATAGGAGGGTTTATGTACTGTAACAAATGCGGCAAAGAGATCGACGACGAGGCTTTGATCTGCCCGCACTGCGGCTGCGGCACCGTGAATTATATCCGCGATCAGGCAAAGGCGGAGGCCCGCGTGCAGGTGCAGGCCGCACCGGCGCGGAAAAAGCGCTCGACTGCTCTGCTGCTTTGCATTTTTCTTGGCGGCCTTGGGGCGCACCGGTTTTATGTCGGCAAGATCTGGACGGGGCTTCTTTGGCTCTTTACGCTCGGCTTTTGGGGCATTGGCACGCTGGTTGATTTTTGCCGAATCTATGATAACAAATTTCCAGATGATGCAGGCCGCCCGCTCTATGACGAGTATACGGATGGTTTAACGCCCGAGGAATACGAGGAGGCCGTCGCCGGGCCGCGCAAGGTGCGAAAGATCGTGATCGTTGTTGCGCTTGCGCTGTGTGCCGGCTGCTTCTTGATCCTGCGCGTCATTCCGAGCCTGATGTACGCACTCGGCTTTTGAGATTCGCCCGCGCCGCTGGCCGAACAACGGCGCGGGCTTTTTTGCTTGCGCAGGCGACCGGGAGCCGTCTGTAACTTTAGTGTAGCCTGTCCACGGTAGACTTGTAAAGATATGACAGTTGCTTTTTGCAGTCAGACGTCTTGCTTTTTTTGGGGGGAATGATATGTTTTGAAGGAAAAATTATCTGATTTATGCCGTGAGCAGAAGCAGACGATCACTCCGCACAAAACAAATCAGGACGTCGCCGAAAATACCGACCTTTCCGTCGGCACCGTCTCCCAGTTCTTTCGCGGCGACATCAAAAATCCGTCTGTTTACACGGTCGGCCCGATCTGCCGGGAGATGGGCGTTTCTATGGATGAGTATTTCGGCATCCCGCATGACGAGCCTGCCGAGCCTGCTGATACTGCCGATGCTGAAAAACTCCGCGCCGAGACCGCGGCGCTTCGTGCGCAGCTTGCCCAGCAGCAGAAGTCCCTTCGCATGCACCGGCTTGTGACGCTCATCCTCTTGGGTATTCTTTTGCTGTGTGCCCTTGCGCTTGTGGCCGATGTGCTCATCCCATCAATCGGCTGGATTCGCACATGAAAATTACCGCCCCGGCCCGATCAGCCAGAGCGGTATCTTTGGAGGCTTTTGTGGATAATTTGAATCTTGCCAACGTCGTGATCTACGCCCGGTATTCTTCCGCCGGGCAAAATGACCAATCCATAGACGGCCAGCTTGCCAAATGCCGCGAATACGCGCAGCAGCGCGGATACCGCGTTGTCGGCGAATACTGCGACCGGGCGCTGTCCGGTCGATACGCCGAAACGCGGCCGGAATTCCAGCGGCTGATCGCGGACAGCGCGAAGCGCGCGTTTGATTTTGTGCTTGTCTGGAAGCTCGACCGCTTTTCCCGCGACCGGTATGACAGCGCGATCTACAAAAAGAAACTGCGCGCGAACGGCGTGCGCGTCCTGTCCGTCACCGAGGGCGTTGGCGACAGCAGCGAGAGCGTTCTGCTGGAGGCGATCCTGGAGGCCATGGCAGAGGAATATTCCCGCCAGCTTGCCCAGAATGTCCGTCGCGGGATGCGCCAGAACGCCGAGAAGGGTCTGAGCCTCGGCGGCCTCGCCCCGCTCGGCTACCACGTTGTGAATAAGCAGTACGAGATCAACGAGGACGAAGCCCGCATCGTCCGCTTTATCCATGAGCAGTATGCCGACGGTGCCGGGCAAAAGCAGATCGTGGCCGACTGTGCGCGGCTTGGCTACCGTAACCAGCGCGGGAACCCGCTCACGTTAGCCTCGGTAAAGCGTATCCTTGCAAACGAGCGGTATGTCGGCAGGTACGACTACCTCGGCGAGATCGTGATCGAAGACGCATTCCCGGCCATCGTCTCAAAGGATCTGAAAAAGCGTGTGCGCGACCGGCTCAAGGCGAATTCCAAGGCCCCCGGCCATGCAAAGGCGAAGGTGGAATACCTGCTGCACGGGAAATTGTTCTGCGGCGAGTGCGGCGCGCCGATGATAGGGGAGTGCGGGCGCGGCAGGCACGGTGCGACGTATTACTATTACACCTGCGCGGCGCGGAAGAAGCAGCACACCTGCAAAAAGCGCAATGAGCGCAAGGACGAACTCGAAGCCAGTATTGTGGATTATATCGGCTCCTGCGTGCTGACGGACAGCTGGATCGACGGTGCAGCCGAGCGCGTTGTGGCGGAGTATCAGAAGAGCTACGACGCATCCGGCATTAAGCCGCTCGAAAAGCAGATCCGCGACGCCGACAAAGAGATCGATCAGCTTGTCGACGCTCTGATCTCCGCAACGGCGGAAGCCGCCCGCCGCAGGATCAACGAGCGCATCGAAACTGCCGAGGCCCGAAAGCAGGCGCTGGAGGCTGATCTTGCATCTCTCCGCATCGCCAGCCGTGTCCAGATCAAAAAAGAGGACATCGTCGTATGGCTCAACCAGTTCCGCACCGGCGACCGATCCGATCTGGAATACCGCAAAAAAGTCATAGATTTATTCGTAAACGCGATCTATCTGTACGATGATTCGTTCAAATTATTCCTGAATGTAGCTGATTCCGCCCAAGTAACCTACGCCGACGCCCTCGCCCTCGCGCCGCCCCCCGTTTCGGATTTCGGCGCGTCCGGTGTACCAGAAAAGCAGTTGATTTCATCACGAAGTCAACTGCTTTTCTTTTTTTTATTATACAGAAAAAGGATTCAAAGCATATGTAGACTATCCCATACTCTTTGCCGCATGGAAACGCGCCCCCGTATGTGCATCATACGAGGGCGCGTTTGGATACTTGTGTATTCAGGGCAAGCGCTTTGTGCTGATCGGCAAGGGGAGAGGTCAACTCTTGACGGTGAACTTTGCCGAATCGAGCAGCTGGTTGCCGATGTAGATAGACAGGGTGTAATCGCCGTCGGTCTGCGGGGTGCGCGGGAAGTAGCCGACAAACATGTTCTTTTCCCACATGTCCTTCCAGACCAGCACGGAACTGGAGGAATCGACGATTTTCCCGTCTGCGTCGCGGATGACGAGGTTGACCATGACTGTCCCGTCGGAAGAGGCGTTCAGGTTGCTGCCGGCGTCCACGTCGAACGCAACCAGTTCGCCCTTGGAGAACGTCGTGCGGCGCGTAACCAGGTCAACATAGCGGAACGTTTCCTTGTTCGGCTTGAGGAACAAGCCTGTATAGGGGTTCTTGACGCCGTTGGCCGTGTAGGGATTGTCCACATTGGCTGTCGAGAATGTCAACTCCGTCTCGCCCTCGAGCGAATCACCGCTCTTCAGCGCCAGCGTGACCTTGTATGTTGCACCGGGGTACATATTGTTGGCAGGGATGACGCAGGACTCCGTATCCGTTTCGAGGGTTTGCGGCTCGGCGTTTTCCACGTCCTGAAGCGTGTAGGTCACTACCCAGCCGGGCTCGGCAGGCTCTGTCTCGCAGGCCCAGCTGAGATTGACGTTGATGGTCCGGCCTGTCTCGTCTGTTTCGTCGGCGGATTTGAACTCCGTGACCTTCGTGATGGTCGGGGTGACGTTCATGGCGTAGCTGGAAAGCATCGTCGGCGCGGAGATCACAATCTCATATTCCGTGCCGGAGACGAGATTTTCAAACGTCACGTTCGGGGCGGTGACCTCCTGCGTTTCCTCAAAGCCGGCCTTGTCCGTGATGGTGACGACCCACTTTTCGGGCGCGTCGCCGTCATACTGCCAGGTAAGAATGGCAGAGGAACTTGAAAGCGCGATGGCCACGCTGTCGGGCAGCAGTTCGACGGTCGGTACGGTCGAGAGCGGGGTGCTGATTGCACCGGTCAGAAGCGTATTATCGGGAGCAAGCAGCGTAAAGGTGTACTCCGAGTCGGACAGCAGATCGCTGATGACGACCGAATGTCCAGAGAAGGTAACGGTCTTGGCTTCGACGCCTGCGGCCTCGTACGAAACGGTCCAGCTGTCGAAATCAGGCCCATCCTGAATGATGAAATTCAGTTCAGCCTGTGTGATGGAGATGGGCGTAGCGGTGAAACTCAGAATCTTTGTCTCGGCGAAGGTCGAAGCGGTGGCGGAGTAGGAACCCGTCATCTTTTTGCCCTCCAGCGGGACAGCTTCAATCGTGTACTGGGTGCCCGGCATAAGCGAATCGAACGTCATGTCTTCGCCTGCCGTATAGGCCTTCCGGCTCTGGTTGCCGTAGGCGTCGGAGCAGGTGACATCAAATGCGCCGCTTTCCTCGCCGGATTCGATCTGAACGGTCAGATAATCGGTGCCGATGTCTGTCACGGCGACAGAGTCAACGCGTGTCACAGACGGGACAATCACAAAGAACCATACTGCCGCAGCAATCGCAGCCAGCGCAGCTGCGCCGATCAGAACCGGCAGAATCCATTTTGGCATGGACGCCTTTTTCTTCCGTCGCTGTCCGCGCGGAGGCAGATTGATCTTCAGTTCATCCTCTTCACCGTCTCCATCGGGCGTGGACTCGTCTGCATCGTCCTCGGATGCGTCCTGCGAATTCTCATCCAGATCAAGGGGAGCCTGTCCTGATTCGCCGCGATGCACCTCGTCGATGATGGCGTTGAGCATGGCTGTATCCGGAGAGAAGTTCTCCTTGAAATCATCTGCCATCTGCTCGGTGTCAGCGAACTGGACCGGCTCGACCTCCTCTTCAGCGCTGGGGTCGATCTTCTCCGGTTCTCCCTCAAGGGGCGGGACGATCAGCGCATCGGAGGCTTCATTGCGCTTGCCGTATTCCAGCAGCGCCTCCTGAAGTTCCTGCGGAGTCTGATAGCGGTCTTCGGGCTTGAACGCACAGGCCTTCAGCAGAATATCCGCCATTTCATAATCCGCATACATGGGAGCCGGCAGCTGTTCACCGGTCACACGCAGCTTGTCCGCGGCGCGGGCGGAAGTTTTTTCGTCCTCAAACGGGCCGTGGTTGCCGTTATAGATGCGGTAGAGGATCATGCCGACGGAATAAATGTCGGTCGTCGGCTCGATCGTGCCCAGCAGGCTGAACAGTTCCGGTGCCGAGAAGGAACTGAGCATATTTTCCGGCATGGAGCAGTATTTCAGTTCGTCAATCTTTGCAATGCCGAGATCGCCCAGCAGATAGTGCCCCGAACTGCTTAAGTACACGTTCGACGGCTTGACGTCGCGGTGGATGAGTCCTGCCTCGCGCAAACTGCAAAGCGCGCTGCACAGATCCAGGCCAAGATTAACGGCACCCGAATGCGTCATGGGCGTTTCGGCAAGCACCTCGGAAAGTGTCTGGCGGTATTCAGCCAGTAGATAAATCTCGAAGCCGACGCCATCCTCCTTCGGCTCGATCTGATAGCTGCGGTAGCAGCCGATGTTCGGGCTGGCGGCAGCCGCGCCGGTGAACATCAGCGCGTCAACCTGTTTCTGCGATTCCGGAATGCAGATGTGCTTCAGATAATAGGACTGATTGCTTTTTGTGCTTTTGACAATATAGACAGATGTACCGCTACGCACGCTGACGCATTTAACGAGTTCCATGTTCGTCAGCAGCGGCGATATCATGTTCAGTTCTGGCAATTCGTTCGCCTCCTTTACAAACACATCTTTATTCTATGTCATTTTCATAAAAAATGCAATACAATATCTTGGCCCATCCACTTGGAATCTGTAACAATCTGTGATATACTGTCTCCTGAGTCTGAATAAACGCAATGCTCCGCTGCACGGAAAGGCGGAGCACGATAGACGGAGGCCCATGTATGGAATTGAAAACCTGTGAATATTGCGGTACGGCGTACGATGCGCGCCTGCGGCAGTGTCCGCTGTGCGGACGTGCTGCGGCGGGCCAGACGGGTTCTGCAGAGCCGGAACGCACGGCTGCCGCACCGGAGCGTCCCGCGCCGGGCAGGCGTCTGCGGCAGGAGCCGGGCGCGCCGAAAGCGGCCAGAGGCTATGCGG